>Ga0233444_10002045_pt1 | contig 21739 bp, 14 predicted proteins | sample SI_124_October20_6_FD_182792 | JGI IMG/M metagenome (GOLD analysis project Ga0233444, IMG submission 182792) | Seawater microbial communities from Saanich Inlet, British Columbia, Canada - SI_124_October2016_10_MG | ecosystem: Environmental > Aquatic > Marine > Inlet | place: Canada: British... | reverse complement strand
AGGAAAATATTCAGTATTTACAGCTCCTGATCTAGGTCAACTAAGTAGCCCACAACATAGCGGTATTGCGTTTTGGGCAACAGAAAACATACTTGATTATGACTCCAGTGTCACTTGGGATAAAGTGGACAAAAGGTTAAATGTTGAAGGCGAGGCTAACGTTTCTGGCAATGTCACCGTTGGTGGTAACGTAGTCGTTAGCGGCACTATGGATATTCAGGGAGATGTTACGTTCATAGACTCAAGCAATGTCACGATATGGGACAAGCAACTTGAACTAGCCTCAATGAGTGGAACCGCCCAGTTTGGCGACGGCGATATTGACGACGCGGGAATTGTTGTAAAGTCTACAGATACTGATAAAAAATGGGTTTGGAAAAACTCTACAGACGCTTGGACCACAGATGAAAACATAGTAACATCCATTAACGTACAGGCTAAAAGTGGCATCTTAGATGCCGTTTTATTAGAGGACGAGGTTCCAAGCCCTACGACAAACACCCTTTACAACGACGCCGGTCAATTAATGTTTAATGGAAGTCAAATAGGCACATGGAACATATCAGACGGCAAGGGTGGGACTGAAGAAGTTTTACAGGGTCAATACGTTCATGTTAGCGGGATGTCTGGAATTGATACATTTTACAATTCAAGTACAAACGTCTTAGAGGTTAATCCGGGGGTTCTAAGTGGTTATCTTACCACCAAAATTGCTACCTCCATTACGTTCACCCGGTGGGATCTATATGGACAGACTGGTGAAGATTTAGAAATAACAGACCTAAAAAGCGTTGGAATCGTAGGGCTGTCAGGGATTGACACCTATAGTAATCCTGATAATTTTCAGATAGAAATAAACGCGGGGAGCCTGAGCGGTTGGGCGGCTTACGATATCGACCAGCTTTACACTAGTGGTAACGCCGTTAGTGGTTGGACTAGGGGTACTATCACGCAGGAAATAAACAGCCTTGTAGGCGGCGCTCCCGCTACTCTAAATACACTTGGTGAGTTGGCCACTGCTGTAAACAATGAATACAACTTTCATACATTAATAAGAAACGAGATAGGCGACAGCGGCAATGCCATTAGTGGCTGGGCGGCTTATGACATCGACCAGCTTTACACCAGCGGTAACGCTGTTAGTGGTTGGGCAAGGACTTATGTCGATAACGAGGTAGACGCTAGCGGGAATGCTATCAGCGGCTGGGCAGCTTATGACATCGACCAGCTATACACTAGTGGTAACGCTGTGAGTGGTTGGGCGGCTTATGACATCGACCAGCTTTACACTAGCGGGAATGCTGTTAGCGGTTGGTCAAAAGCTTATACGGATGCCAACGGGGGCGCTGCTGCTAGCGGCTGGGCAGAATATCACATCTTCGATCTCTACACCAGCGGAATGGCCATTAGCGGTTGGGCAAGAACATATGCCGATGCAATTTCTTCTGCGGCTGGAATGACAAACTGGAACGTTAGCGATGGCGCTGGAAGTAGCGAGAGTATAACAGAAGGGGAAACCGTTGAATGGGTAGGACGGTCTGGTATAGATACATATTATAATTCTACTAACAACGAATTAGAGATTAATGCTGGGGGTCTGAGCGGTTGGGCAGCATATGACATAGACAAGCTTTACGCCAGCGGTAATGCTGTTAGCGGTTGGGCTAAGGGGTATGTAGACGGCAAGAACCACGACGTGGACGCCAGCGGGAATGCTATCAGCGGTTGGGCTGCATACGACATCGACCAGCTATATACTAGTGGCAATGCTATCAGCGGTTGGGCGGCTGGTTCCTTTGGGGCTGGAGGTGGCACAGTCTCAGAGGTTGCCAACGGTTCTGACGATAGAGTGGCTACATTTAGTAGTGCCGATGCCTTAAATGGTGAAGCAAATTTAACTTTTGATGGAAGCGCATTAGGTCTTGTTGGTACGTTTACTGTAGGCGTTGACGACACTGGTCACGATGTTAAGTTTCATGGTGCTACCGCTGGTTCGTATTTAGAGTGGGACGAAAGTGAAGACAGGCTTCATTTGGTGGGCGGCGCTTATGTTAATCAGCCAGTACCATCTACCGGAACTGCAACAGAAGATGCTACTGTGACCTTGGATTTAAGCCTTGGGAACTACTTTAACGTTCTACTAGGTGCTGATGTCACGGCGGTAGAATTTACAAACGCCACAATAGGACAAAGATTTATTGTTCGGTTTGTTCAAGTAGTTGGTGCAATCGATGGCTATGACATAAGTTGGAGTACTGTTAGAATTAATGGTAGCGTTACTGCTGAATTAAAGTGGGCGGGAGGTATAACCCCTACTATGACTGGAAAAGACGACCAAACCCACAGGGGACACAAGGATGTATATGGTTTTCTTTGCACGGCAACCGGCGGTAGCAATGGCGACACCAAGTTTGATGGATTTATTATAGGACAGGACATACCAGATTAATGGCTAGACAACAAATAACAGTAGACACTATTACGCCCACTTCATGTTCGGCGTCTTCTGGTCCATTTTATGATGTTACTTATCCTTTAAACGGCACCCAGGGTTGGAGCCAGAGGGGTGCTGACATAGACGGCGAAGCGGCTGATGATGGTGGGTATAGTGTTTTTCTTAAGTATAGTGTTTCTCTGAGTAGTAATGGTAGCATCATGGCGATTGGTGCTCCTTTTAATGATGGCGCTGATACTAACGCTGGTCATGTGAGGATTTACGAGTACAGCGGTAGCAGTTGGAGTCAGAAGGGTGCTGATATAGACGGCTTGGCTGATGAATATAGCGGACATAGTGTTTCTTTGAGTAGTGACGGTCTTACTGTGGCGATTGGCGCGACGGAGGCCGGTCTTTTTGATACATCTAATGGCACCGGCGAGCCTGGTCATGTGAGGGTTTATGAGTGGAACAGTGGAACTTCCGCTTGGGACCAGAAGGGTGCTGATATAGACGGTGAAGCAGGCAATGATTGGAGTGGGTGGAGTGTTTCTTTGAGTAGTGACGGTACTATCGTGGCGATTGGGGCGCGTTATAACGATGGCGCAGCGAATGGTTCTGGTCATGTGAGGGTTTACGAGTACAGCGGTAGCAGTTGGAGTCAGGTTGGAGCAGATATAGATGGCGATCCAGATTCTGATCTAAGTGGGTGGAGTGTTTCTTTGAGTAGTGACGGTACTATCGTGGCGATTGGCGCTCCTTACAATGATGACGCTGCTGAAAACGCTGGTCATGTGAGGGTTTATGAGTGGAACAGTGGAACTTCCGCTTGGGATCAGAAGGGTGCTGATATAGATGGAGAAGCATCGGTAAGTGATTATAGTGGGTATAGTGTTTCTTTGAGTAGCGACGGCAGTATCGTGGCGATTGGTGCTATTTATAATGATGGTGGTGGTACTAATTCTGGTCATGTCAGGGTTTATGAGTGGAACAGTGGAACTTCCGCTTGGGATCAGAAAGGTTCTGATATAGACGGCGAAGCGGATGGTGATGAAAGTGGTATTAGTGTTTCGTTGAGTAGTGACGGTAGTATAGTAGCTATTGGTGCTCGTGATAACGACGGTGCTGGAAATGATGCTGGTCATGTGAGGGTTTACGAATGGAACAGTGGAACTTCCTCCTGGGATCAGAACGGTGGTGATATAGACGGCGAAGCGGCTAATGATTATAGTGGTTGGAATGTTTCTTTGAGTAGTGACGGTACTATCGTGGCTATTAGTGCTCCTTTTAATGATGGTACTGATACTAACGCTGGTCATGTTAGGGTTTACCAAGAAGATGCTGGGGCTGTTGTTACCACAGTGGATGCACAGGTTGGGGATTGGGTCTATGTAAACCATGAAGAAGCGGGCAATGACGGTAATGTTTTATCAGTTTATACATACCAAGTAACAGCAATAGTGGATGCTGACACTTTAACTCTAAGGTGGATTTCTGCTACTAACGGTTACGTTGATGATTCACCTTGTGACTTATGTGACGGAACTGGTAGTTCCGCATCGTGTGGGGGAAAGGCTCCTCATACTCTCAAAAGAGATCTCGGTTCAGCGTATTTAATGTTTGTGGATTAGGATTGGGAGAAATATATAAAGATGAAAGACTGTCAGTGTGCATCACATGGATTCTGTGAGTTTTTTAAACAGGAAATGACATCTAGCCCTCCAAACTGGCAGTGGTGTCAGGGCGCCACCGAGGCAGAAAGGTTAGAATATAAAAAGGTATGTGATATAAAGCAAAAAAGAAAACACCCCACAGGAAAAGGATCTAAATTCCTGACATTTTCAAATTTAGCAGAGGACTGTGTTCAAAAACTTATTCCAAAGATACACAAAATGGATATTTCAGGTATTGTCGCGGTTCCGAGGTCGGGATTTTTACCGGCGTCTATTTGTGCAACCGTTCTTAATGTGCCCTTGTATACCATTTCAGACGGAAAAATAACCATCTGTAATTCCCTGTCCAAGTTTGGCGGCTGGAGAATGGGAGCACACGATAAAATTCCTGGAAAACTATTACTACTGGACGACACTACGTTTACTGGAAACACCCTAAGAAAAATAAAAACAAAACTAGGTCTTGACGAACCTTACTATTCAGGCGTACTTTATGCCAAACCCGATACGATAGATATGTTAGATGTTTTTGGTAAAGAGTTAGATATCCCACACTTACTTGAGTGGCATTTTTTTAATAGCGATTATATTGAAAGAACTTTATTCGATTTAGATGGAGTGTTTTCCCCAAACGTACCCATATCCGAATGTCTTGATGACGACAGATACGAAGAGTATATATCTAATGTAGATCCTATTTTTCACAGACTGCCAAGGGCTAAATATAAACTAAAAGCTATAGTAACTGGAAGGACGGATAGGTTTAGAAAAATTACCGAACAATGGTTAGAAAAGCATAACATCGAGTACCAAGATCTTATTATGTTTCCAGCCGAAAGAGAAAAAGAAAGAAATAGAGACCATGTACAAGAGGTGGGAAAATATAAAGCTGACATCCACAGAAAATCAAATGCCAGCTATTTTATGGAGAGTGAAAAATCCGAGGGGTTGGTGATTCATAAGCTTGCCAAAAAACGAGTAATATTACCGAATCAAGGATTGCTACTATGATATATTTCCCAGAAAGAAAAATTGCGATAATAACTCCACCACATACAGCAAGTGGAAACATTCACAAAACGCTATGCAGGCAACCCTTTGATGGAATATGGGTGCATGGTCCCGACCCTTACACGGCTAGCATAAACCATCACTATGCCAAAATACAGGGTTCATGGAAGCTAGATGGAACAAGGGTATATTTAGTTGTTAGGAATCCATATGATAGATTAGTAGGTCTCTATCTTCATTATGAGTGGAGCATAAATCAAATCAAGACTAGGCCGAATATTTTATGGGAGAACTTTTTAAAAGATATTAATACCTTTAATGATAACTACTGGATGTATAAAAAAACAATATGTCAAATAATTAAAGACTATGATGCACAATACGATGAAATCATAAGATATGAAACCTTAGAAGAGGATCTGTCTGATATCATGGGACAGCCCGTTAGTCTACCCCCTAAATACCACGACTTCAACATCATAGAAGACTGGTATAAAAATTCAGAACTTTTAGATTATGTAAATGACACGTGGTCTATTGAAGACTGTAATAAATTTAATTACGAGATAATTTCATGAACATCTGCAATCAGCCGTTTTCAACATTACATGTCCATCCGAACTCTTACATAACATGCTGTCCGAGTTGGTTTACTAATAGAGGGGAAGTTCTAGTTCCCCACGACGATGACCCGTGGAAAGTTTGGAACCATGAAAACTTTCAAAAACTAAGGAAATGCTGGCTAGAAAGAAACAAATCGTTATGCTTGGGATGTCCAATCTTTTTAAAAGATGAATGGGGCATTGAAAAACCCTTGGAGTACATGCTCCCAATAATGAAAAGAGGGCCAAGAGAAATCATTTTTGCAAACGATCCGTCTTGCAATTTACACTGTTGGTCCTGTAGATCAAAACCTATAATGGAAAAACAACAAGAAAGAGTATTTAAACAAACAAAAAACATATTAGACACTTTCAAAGACAGTGTGAGATTTATTTCCGCCATAGGATCAGGCGACCCACTTGCTAGCCCAGCTTGGTTAAAAATATTGCAAACTCTAGAAATACAGAAGCATAAAGAGTTAGAAATAGAACTGTTTACAAATGGCTTATTGATACCTAAGTACTGGGGTTCTCTTTCGCATCTACACGACAATATAAGCACAATAAAAATGAGTTGTGACGCAGCAACAAAAGATGTCTACGAGAGAACCAGACTTGGTGGAAAATTCGAGGAAATGCAGAAAGCAGTAAGATTTGTGTCCAAACTTGGCAAGAAATTCACCCTAAACATGGTAGTCCAAGCTGATAACTATACCGACATACCAGATTTCATAAATATGGCGATAGAAAATAAAGTTACTAAAGTAAACTTGACGATGTTGAAGTATTGGCCTCAAATGTTGGGAGGTATAGACAACTACAATGATAAGGACTTATCTAGGCTAGACCATCCCAAAAGAGAAGGTTTCGTAAAGGTCATAGAATCCAACATGGATCTTTTGACTAACCCAATCGTTGACTGTAGTAAAATTTTAGAAGAGGGGCAAATTTTGATAAATTCCATAAACCAAAGAAGGGTCGAACAAAAGATATAGCGACAAACAGTGGGCTTTAGGTGTATACTATGTTAGCAAAACAAATACCTTATAGGACTTATCAACACTATTCTTAACTCTGTGGAGAGATAAACATGTCTGATGTAATAACAAACGCACACAGCTCAGTGACTACTATAGTCAACGGCGCTGCCATTGTGCATGTAAAGAAAACGGGAGAGTACGAGAGTTATGCTTCTGAGCCAGGGGGTTCTGGAATCACAACCCTGAATATTCCGTCAGGAACCCTGTTCACAAGGCTGGATACAAGATTTGATGATGTTAGGTACTACACTGGTGACTCCGCAACAGACACAGAATAGGACTTCAATATGCCCGTTTCAATACCTGAAAGCGTTTTTGACAAGTACTACGATGTGGTAGATTCTACATTTACCATATTTGGGGTTACGTGTCAATTAGTCTACGTGGAGAAGGTCGAGGTGATATCCAATACGTTTGATAACATCCCCGAAAACCGCTCCGTAAACGCACACAGGCGGCGACAGGGAGACTACAAGCGGCAGACCAAGACCATAAAAGAGGTCGAAAAGATTGAGGATATTAAGATCAAGGTCTATTGGGACAGTAAGAGCTGGGTAAAAGCTGGGGGAAATATTGTTGTACCAGATAATGCCATACAAACTATTTTCTTTGCATCAGACATGGGGAAGATAGTTAAGGCAAAAGAGCTGATAGTACACAAAGACATAAAAGACAAAAAAGAGATGCGGTTTCAGAGACTTGGGGAGCCGTTCCCAATGGGGCTACGGCAAAACAGATACTTTGGGTGTTTCTGGGAGCGCGTATAATGTCCCTATCTGTTAGAATACTTGAAAGTGATAAGGAGATAGAGAGGCGTATTCTACGTGCAGCGGCCCTCGACATAAACAAAACAATACAAAAAAATACGGTTAAGGCCAAAATGCTTCTGCGGAGACTTATCCCAACGTGGATTAGGGTTCAGCCAGAGATGACATCGCTACTAGCAGAGGGTGACCCAACGTCCCTAAATGCCCAGTTTGGCTTGGTTGGAGGTCAAGGTTCCCAAGTGCTGGACGACGTTGTAGAGGCCGTTATACAGGCTACAAACTTTAAAATATTAAAGGTAGACAACAAACTAAGGGGCGGTCTTCTTATAGAGATACAGCCCGAAAACTTCAACAATGTCATTTCTTCAGCTAGCTCAATAGTAAACTATCCCCTCGCAAGACTAAACTTTCTAGAATGGCTCCTGCTTAAGGGCGATACTACGATTGTGGTTGGATATGAATATGAGCCAAAACCTGGCTCTGGTAGGTCAGAGGGTGGGATTATGGTAAAAGGAGGAGCCTGGAGGGTTCCGCCTCAATTTTCCGGTACGGCAGAAAATAACTTTATAACACGGGCCTTTATTGGTAGGGAAAAAGCACTAGAAGATCTACTCAAACAAATTTTTAGGTAAAAAACAAATGGTCTCACAACTAAAGGGTTTCAGCTCTGTATTCGATTCGACACTGAATAACGATATTCAGGACGGCCTCGTTGAATATTTTGACTGGGCCTTGCTTGAAAAGGGAAACTATTTTAACGTTACCCTAGGGGAGACCTCTCAGAACGGTGAAGACGCAAGCAAGCTTAGACTCTCATCTGACGATAATTACACGGCGGGTCAGGTGTGGGAGGGCTTTAGGAAGAACTGGGTTTGGCAGAGTGGAGTCTCAGCTTCTCCAACCCCTATAACGGGCACAGACAATACAAATCCGGGTGTTTCTGGGGTTTATGTGGACGATGCTTTTCACCCGATTACTTCGGCTGGGACATATGCCCACCACATAGATTACTTCAACGGAAGGGTGATATTCGATAGTGCCATACCAACAGGGTCCAAGGTACAGGTAGAACACAGCTATAAGTGGATAAATACCGTTTATGCGAACAATGTGCCCTGGTTAAGGGAAATTCAGTACAAAACAAATCAGCCTGGAGCAGCCTTTTCTGAGAAGGGGAAGGGGGAATGGGATACACCCCCAGAATCAAGATTACAGCTACCAGCCATAGCCGTGGAACTTGCCCCAACAAGGTCTTTTAAGGGGTATCAGCTAGGTGGCGGTCAGTGGGTCTATACAGATGTTCTCTTCCATTGCTTAGCAGAAGATGATATCACTAGAGATAAACTGATAGATATCGTCTCCCTTCAAAACGATAAGAACGTAGAGCTTTTCGACAGTAACGCTATAAATGCCGCAGGTAAGTTCCCCCTAGACTATAGAGGGGTTCCAGTTCCTGGAGCCTTAAGGTATCCAGATTTGGTAGCTTTATATTATGGCGGTTCTTTAAGACTTATAAAGGGCAGCGTACAGGATATAGTGTCTATTAACTCAAATCTATGTGGCGGTATTGTACGGTTCACTACTGAAGGAATTAAGACAAATATCTAATTTTTGTGTATAATTTACTAGAAACTCAATTTCCTCAAAGGAGAGAAAAATGTCAAGTAATAATAGAATATTTTATGCGTGCCAAGGGGTGGCAATCACCAAGATGGGCGACAACGGCCCAACAACTACGGATATGGTTGAGGGGCTACAAAGCGTTGGTATGACCACAAACTTCAACCTAGAGCAAGCTTTTAGCCTTGGTCAGCTTGAAATTTATGAAAATATCGAAGGTACTCCAGATGTCGAAGTGACACTAGAAAAAGTTCTTGACGGACAAAGACTTCTCTACCACATGGCCACGACTGGCGTTGAGGGAGAATCAAGCTCTGGCTTGGCCAATAGATCAAAACAAAGGACAGACATAAGGCTTGGTATTTTTGATGAAGGTCAGAACAACCTAAAGGGCCAAACTCCAGAAGTAGAAGTCTATTGTTCTGGTATGTATGTGTCGAGCATTAGCTATTCCGTCCCTACAGATGGAAACGCTACGGAGTCTGTTACTCTTGTTGGTAATGAAAAACAGTGGTTAACAGGCTCCAAACGGGCAATCGGCAGTACCGATGTAGTCAATTTCGATGGACAGCTAACACCTTTCGCTAGTGGAATGGGTGGCGTACAAAGACGTGAAGACTTAATGCTGTCTGGATGTGTACTTCCTGTGGGCATTAGAGGGGTTGACGGGTCTGGAATCGGCAATGGTATCAACTATTTAAACGGTTCTCCTCGTGTCCACCTTCAGAGTATTAGTGTTAGTACTGACTTTTCTCGTGAAGAGGTTCTTGAGCTTGGTCGGAAGGTGCCGTACTACCGTCCTGCTAACTTCCCTATCGAAGTCTCCTGTGAAATTGAGGCTATTACGACCTCTGGTGACTTTGTTGGAGCATATGAAACGGGTGACCCAACCCTTTATGGCGATCCTGTAACCTCGGGTAATAACTCTGGCGAAGAGGCTATCTTTATTGCTATGCGATGTGGATACGGTTTTGACCTAGGTAAGAAAAATAGACTTTCAAGCGTAAGCTACGGAGGGGGTGATGCTGGCGGTGGAAATGCTACTACTACTTATTCCTATACCAACTTTAACGAGTTGGATGTTCAACAGGGAGAGAAGTCAGAACTGCCGTGGGCACACGGCAAGGCTGAGATGGACACCAGTAGCTTCGATACCGACTACGGTCATTTAGCCGGGTCGATTTCGGCTGGCTGATTAACACCTTCCTAACGAGCTTTGGTTGTTAGGGTCGAGATGGCGTGGTTTGCGATAGCGGTTAGGATAGGGCGAGTACATCACGCCGTCTTAGGAAAGGACTTAAAACTATATGAAAAATAGCTCCCGCCATAGGTGTCAACCATGAAACACTATGAGCGGGAGTTGTTTGTATCCAGGGTCAGGTCTGGTGTTTACTTTGTCGAACATGAGGGCGTTAAGCTCAAGATTGTTACACCAACCATAGAAGAAGAATTGGAGATGGCAGAGGGTTATAATCGGGCATACGAAGACGCCGTTGCGGAAGATTTTATGACCGAAGACCAAACACTGGAGTGGATGAAGTCTAGAGGGTTATGGAGCGATGAAGACGAAGAAAAAATAGAAGCCCTAAAAAGAGACATAGAAAAACTAAAAGTGGGCATCTATGAGAATAGAAACAAGGATAGTAACAGGGAGCAGATTAGAAAGTATATCAGGGCGGCAGAGAAGCAACTTTCAGAACAGGTAGATAAGAAACACTCCTTTACTTCTAACACCTGCGAAGGCGTTGCTATGCTGGAAAAGTCCTTTGATTTTATAAAAATCTGCACTTATTACGGCGGCGAGAAGTATGACTTTAAAGGGCTGTCTGTAGAATTTGTACTGCACCTTTTTCACGACAAGATTTTATCAGAAAAACAAACCCGTGAGGTGGCAAGAAACGACCCGTGGAGAACTGTATGGATGCTAAGGGATTCTAATTCTTATAAGTTATTCGCAAACGAAGGTAGAGAATTGTCAGTAGACCAAAAGAACCTGTTAGTATGGTCTAGGATGTATGATAACATACAAGAGTCGATGGATTGTCCTGACGAAGACGTGATAGAAGATGACGACTTATTAGATGGGTGGTTTATTGTGCAGCGTAAGAAAAGAGAGTCAGAAAAGGCCGAGTCAGACTTCGATAATAGCACAAAGAACGATAAGATTAAGAATTCACAAGAAATCTTCATGGTGCCTTCTAGTCAAAAGGAAGCCGAAAAAATAGAAGCCCTTAACAACATCAACGCCAAGATGGTAAAAAGACAGAGGATAGCCGTAACAAAACAACAAGGGGGGGCTAAAGCGTCTGAATTTCCAGATGCTAAGCTAGACATGCAACAAAAATCCAACCAAATGTTCAAGGATAATTTCAGGAGGTAAAAAATGGATGATTATAATGATTTAGTAAGACAACAGACTAGCTATAAAGAGAAAAGGGAGAATAAGTATAAGTGTGAGTCGAGAGACAGGCTCTCAAAGATACTAAAGAAAAAAGTGGAAACTACTATGATAGGGGCGCTCTCTAGCGTCGAGGAAAATTTTAGCTTTTTATGGGAGGTGGATAAGGATGAGATGACACCAGAGCAACATATGATGCACGACCTGTATCAAAAGGTAAGATCTGAGATATTGGATAAGGGAAACGCACAGGCTCGGAATGTCGATGCGGAACTCAGTCAATACGAAATAACCTGGTTAAGGAATTCTGTTACAATCCCAGTAAAGTCTGTTTAATTAATTTTTAAGGAAGGACGGAAAATGTCTAATAAGAAAAAAGAAGTGGAAGTTAAGTTCGAGGACAAAGAGAAGGCTTCGATCAAGATTTACGTTGAAAAGCCCAATAACGATGTGGTCAAGAGGGCCGATAGATGTAAGGCAAAAGCTTGGAATGAATGTATTATGGACGGCATTGTCACCAAGAAGGAGCTTTCGACACTAATGAAGAAGAGGGGTATTTGGAGCGAGAAAAAGGAAGATGAGCAGGAAGCCATCACTAAGGAAATTAATCAACTAGAGCAAAAATTATATCTAGAGTGTGGAAAGAGAGAGTCTAAAAAAGAAGAGGGCAAAAAACTCGCTATTGACATTCGCAAGAAAAGAAATGAACTGCGTGAGCTTATTTCTGAAAAAATGTCCCTAGAAGAAAATACGGCAGAAGCCCTGGCAGATAACTCTAGATTCGATTTTTTGGTTGCGCACTGTACTTTCCATCAAAATGGGGAAAAGGTGTATAAAGATATGGAAGATTACAACTCAAAAAGTGCAGATGAGATAGCATTCGCGGCGGCTTCTGAGTTAGCCGCCATGATGTACTCCATAGATTCTGATTTTGAGAAAAATCTTCCAGAAAACAAGTGGCTGAAGAACAAAGAGCTGGTTAACGACGATTTAGCCCTAGTTAACGATGAGGGCAAAAGAGTAGACCTAGAAGGACGGATAATCGACGAAAACGGGTATTATCTAGATGAAAAGGGTAACAGGGTAGACAAACAAGGAAACCCCCTGAGTGAAGACGGGTTTTACGAAGAAATAGACGACGAAAAAACAAAACCAACGAGAAAAAGAGCGACTAAAAAGAAAACCACGGATAGTTAAAGATAGTGTGTAGTCTCCTAGACAAAAGGTTTATAGATGTCTAAATTTGTACTGACTGCACAGCTACGGCTACAAGCGCCGACAAACACACAAGAGACTATTGACCGGCTACGTCGTCAGCTTGAGGGGCTTGAAGTACCCATAAAGGTTACTGGTAGCACTCAGGCAGCAAAGCAGATAGGTCAAGTTAAGAAGCAGACTCAAGAAGCCGCAACAGCCGCCGATAGAATGGGCAAGGCTTTTGGTGCGTCCATAAAGAGGTTTGCGGCGTTTAATATTGCTACACGTGCAGTTGGTCTGCTTGCTAGTAAGCTTTCTCAAGCTGTTGACGAGGCTATTGCCTTTCAAAGACAGCTTATTAAGATTTCTCAGGTTACTGGTAAGACTACTGGCGAGCTAAGTGGTTTAGTTCAAGAGATAACAGATCTTTCTACAGCTTTGGGTGTTTCTTCTACATCTCTATTGAACACTACACGAATCCTGGCGCAGGCTGGTATTCAAGCCGGGGATCTAAACGTGGCTTTAGAGGCTCTAGCTAAGACCACCCTTGCTCCTACGTTTGATAATATTACAGAAACCGCAGAAGGGGCGGTTGCCATTTTAGCTCAGTTTGGTCAAGGAGTAGGAGCCTTAGAGCAGCAATTAGGCGCTATTAACGCAGTGGCTGGTCAGTTTGCTGTAGAATCTGGAGACTTAATCAGTGTAGTTCGTCGTACAGGCGGTGTATTCAAACAGGCTGGTGGCGATTTAAATGAACTTTTGGCGCTTTTTACTAGTGTTCGTGCTACGACCCGTGAAAATGCAGAAAGTATTGCTACTGGTTTAAGAACTATCTTTACTCGTATTCAGCGTCCACAGACTATTGAGTATTTGAAACAGTTCGGAGTAAACCTGTTAGATCTAGAGGGAAAATTTGTTGGTCCGTATAAAGCTGTAGAACAATTAAACAGAGCACTATCTGGTTTAGAAGAAGGTGATATTCGCTTTGTTGAGATCGCTGAAGAGTTGGGTGGGTTCCGACAAATTGGTAAGGTTATCCCGCTTATTCAACAGTTTGACCTTGCGGAAAGATCTAGGCAGGCGGCTCTTGAGGGTGGAAATTCTTTAAATAAAGATGCGGCAATAGCTCAGCAAGCATTGGCTGTACAGATTGAAAAAACCCGAGAGAAGTTTTTAGCGCTGATTAGAAGCATATCTGAGACATCTACATTTCGAATAATGATTCAGAGCCTGCTTGGTATAGCAGAAGCTTTTATAAAGGTCGCAGATGCTATTAAGCCAATACTTCCTCTCATTGCGACGTTTGCTGCTTTTAAGCTTGCAAAGGGTATTGGTGGTTTTGCATCCGGTATAGGTGCTGGACTCCGGGGTAAGAACCAGGGGGGTAAGATACACGCTTTTGCTAGAGGGGGTACGGTTCCCGGCACTGGTAATAGAGACACTGTACCGGCGATGTTGACTCCGGGTGAATTTGTTATTCGCAAGAGTAGTGTCAATAAGATTGGGGCTGGTACGCTTGCGGCTATGAACGAGAATAAATACGGAAGAGGTGGACCGGCATCTTTTAAATCTTCTAAACCGTTTGTAAATGTATCTAGAACCACTCTTCATAAAGAGCCGGGACATAAATTTGACACAGGAAAAAACAGGTTTAACAAAGAGGATTCTATTACTTTTAACAAAACGAATCCCAAAACAATAGATGTCAACAATCTTGTAAAATTACGTGGTAATTCCAGTCTAGTTCAAAATTATAAAAATGCACCAACTGCACAAATGAGAGGTATTGCCTTTGAAGAGATAGCAAAAGTGGAATTGAATTTAAACAAACTTGCCAAAGGTTCTAGCCGCATAGACGCTAGTGGTCCGGGTGGACAGATTTATGAAATAAAAAGTGAACAAAGGGCATTGACAGACGCTAAGATTGGCGAGAAAATGATTGGCGCGGCACTTAGTCCAATAAGTGATATAGACGAAGTAGTGCAGAAAAGATTAACGAAACAGGGTTTATCACGTAAACACGAGAATGTGGAACTGGGAAGGATTGGGGTAATCCAAGACGAGACAAAGAAGGGGAGATTCACATCCAAAGCGACTTCTAAAAAAGACCAGGAGGTTGGCCTTGGTCGTCTTTCTGGTCGTTCTGGACGTTTTTTCGGGGGTGCTATACGTCACTATGCGACTGCTGGAAAAGTTCTACCCCTGTCTCCAAGTGAATTGACCAGGATGAAACGCCTGAATGCGAAAGGTAAGAAGGTCACCCCCGAAGAAAATAAAGATAGAAAAACACTAGAAACAAGGTTCAAGAGCGCGGGGACTGCTAAAGAAAAGACATTCGATTCGGGCCGATCCTATGGGGCTGTATACCTAGAAAAAGCCACTTCGCCAAAGGGTGGAAAATCTTCAATCACGTTTCCGAAATCAAAAGGCAAAGAGGAAGTCAAAGTCGGCTACAACCTAAATCACGCCTTCTTAGATCCTGTGGATGGGCAGAAGATTAAGAAAGACATCGTTACTCCGAGAGCGGAGAAGGCTGTTAATGAGACCGCTAGTTATTTAGCTAAGATAATTGGTGAGAAAGTATCTCCTACTAAGAATATACCAAACTTCCAGGCTATTGTGGGCAGTGTCTTTGAGAAAGGCGTAGAGCTGAACTCAAAACAAAATTCGTCTTTGGATATTGACGACGGAAGAACTTTTGATTTCGCTGGTGGGCTAGGGGGTGCATCGAAAGTCTTTGGGGCAGACGGTGCTAAGCTTCGTAATGTTAAAACAGATGCAAAGGTTGCTTCTACCTCTTCGGCGGTTGAAAGTGTTAGGAAGAAGGTTAAAACCGATCTTACTGAGTCAAGAGGGGTCTTAGGGTTTGCTAAGGGTGGATCTGTTTCAGATACGGTTCCTGCTATGCTCACCCCCGGTGAGTTTGTCATTAATAAAAAGGCTTCACAGAGTATCGGTTATTCCAATTTGAACAGGATGAATAAACAGGGCGTAGTTGGTTTTGCCAGTGGAGGGGCGGTTGGAGGAGTTCAGTACTTTTCGGAAGGTTCTCCTGGGGGTGTTAAACCAGCAAGCGAGGGTTCGCTAGGGCTTGAAACGTTGGCACTACAGTTACAGAATCTTAATGTTGGTATGCAGCTTTTAATCCAATCGACAAACCTTTTGGCAAAGATTAACCTTGAAGCAATGAATAACTCTCAGAAAAAAACTGAGTTGACCAAGGAGTTAAACGAGGTAGAACAGGGTCTGAAAGAGCTGAAAGATGCCGTCAAAGAAAAGACAAAGGCGGAAGAGGGATCTTCGGGAGGTAGCGATGGGGGTGGAACTGGAGGTGGAACTAAAAAAGATAAAAAGAAAGGGGGCGGTGATGGTTTTCAAGCGATGTTTGCATTAAGTACCGCTGCCGCTCTTGCTGCTTCTGGTTTAGATATGCTTTCTGAAAAGGTAGGTGGCACTACTACTATGGCGGGTCAGTTTACCGCCGGGTTGGGTGAATTGATAAATACCGTAATCGGAGTCGGGTTTACAATGACGGCTTTGGGCATTAAAGCTGCCGGTCTTGGGGCATTTTTAGTCAGCTCGACGCTTGTGGGTAAGGCAGCAGCAGTGGCTCAGGCGGATCTATCACTAGCAACAACAGCAGCAGCAACGGCTCAAGCAAGATTGGCGGCTCAATCAACATTAGTGGCAACAAAACAAGCAGCAATGAATGCAGCAATGACTAGCAGTGTGGCTTTAAGAACTTCTACCCAGGCTGCATATCTGACTGCGAAACAAGGCGAGACGATTGCGGCTGCACAGGCAGCAGCAGCGGATGAGGCAAAGGTAGTGGCGGCAGGACAGGCAGCAGCAGCAGATACAAGAAAGGCGGCAGCCGGTAGTTTAGCGCTAGCAGGACTATTAGGAATAGTAGTAGCAACCACCATTGTTGTTATGGCATTCAGATCGTATCACCAGGCAGTTATCGAGGCCCAGAAGAAACTAAAAGAGGAAGCCATTAAAGAGGGAGATGCTGAAGGAGCGGGAGAAGCACAACGGAAAATATTTGAGGCGGAAAATAAAAAAACTGGAGCTACAGTCGGTGGGGCCGTTGGTGGAGTGGGGGCGGGTGCTGCTGCTTTTGCTGGCATGAAAGGGGGTGCTGTGCTGGGCACAACTTTTGGGCCTATTGGTACTGCTATTGGTGCTGCTATTGGTGCTGCTATTGGTGCTGCAATTTTTGCCTGGATGGGCGCGGAGGCTTTTGGGGAGATGATGGGCTTGAGTCTAGCAGAAGAAGCTGCAATCAGTGGAGCACAGGCACAGGCTTATGCGTCAAAAGCGACTTTGCAAATGGCAAATTCAGCAAAAAGGGCCGCTGAAAGACTTGACGAATTTGAAAAAGGCAAAGGTGATATTGATTCATTGTTTTCAGAATTTGGTGGCGAGTCACTTTCCACAACAAACTCTGTAGAGAAGTTTCAAGAAGAAAGAAAATTGCTCAGGCAGTCAACCACGAAAGAACTTGCCAGGGGCAACGATGGACTGTTCGGCCAGACTACGTCTTATTGGATGGGGTCTGATAAGACAGTCGAGGAGAATCATAAAAAAATAAAAGAGAGCAAAGAGAAAGAAGCGAAGGCGTATGCAGATCTTGAGAAGCACACGGCGAAAGCGTATGCCGCAGGATCAAGATCTGCTGCTGCTGCCGGTCAAACTTTTGATGAATTTATGGCCTCAGTAGAAAAAGGGAGTCCTGCATATGCCAAAGCTTTAAGTGGCAATGTAGCAGCACATCAAAAGCGTAGATTTTGAAAAACTTAGTAAAGTAATGGAAGAAAATCGGAAAGTCTTACAGAGTTTAACCTTTGGTTTAGGTAAACTTTCTACCAAGGCTCAAGCTACTGCAAACGCTATGGAGCGTACAGCCGATACATTTGGCGAAAATGAATTTGCTGCTGCCTTTGATACTTTGTCTTCAGCGTTTACTAATGCCGCTATGTCTATGAACCCCGCAGATATACAAACGAGTATTAAAAGTGTTGACAACCAACTGTCAGCATTTGGTGCGGACAAAAAAACCAGAGCGAAGTTTAGAGGTCAAGCGCAAGGGATCTCTTTTCTTCAGGCTAGCGGGGAAGACTTATTTGATAAAGCAAAAGCCCAAGCAGAAGCGGCTGGGGACAATTTAGCTGGTCAGACCGGAGGTGTAAATAGATACAAAGACATTGCAATAGAAGAGATAAACAATTCTGGCATGGGAGAAGACGCCAAGAAGGCTCTAATAGCCCAAATAGAGAGCGGAAAAGCGGATGAGGCAATCAAAAAAGCTATCGACACCGGAGATTTCGGAGCGATTGCAGACGCTATAGGTGGACCCCTCAAAGAGCAATTACAAAAAGATTTAGAAGAGTTCGGAAAAGCCGCATCAGAGGTGCAAAAACAATTAAGATCTGCATACCAAATGCAGATAAAAGCACAAAATGAATACACCGATGCACTACGTAAAAATATAAAAGTTCAAGGTGAAGTTTTAGACCTGTTTGAAGAGTTTGGGGGACCAAAGGTTACAAACCAACAGCGTGTTGATTTATTAAATAAAGACCTTGGGGCGGCCACAAACAGAAACGTAGGGACGGGATCTCCAGCAGACTTGAGGAGGATTGTTGAGGACTCGTTTAATAGCAGTGCTAATATACGACAGAGACAACAGCAAAGCCTTAGAGACACCGGGGTTGCATCTGCTGGAATGACTACCAAACAAATGGTCGGCTCGGAGGATCGTTTAAATAAAGACAATGAGAGACAAGAGGAAGTAATTAACTACGCGAGGGAGAGGATAGACCTAATACGAGAAGAGATAAGAATACAAAAAGAGAAAAATAAGCTAGAGAAAAGCTCGCTGGACGCCTTATTGTCTGGTGACATCGAAGGGTTTTTCAAACAACAGGCTGCGGTTGGGGCGCAGGCAGCACTAAAAAGCGGGAATCAGGGTCTGGTTTCTAACTTTGGGGCAACCGCTGTTGGTGCGGGGTTCCAAGATCTAGCCCAACAGGAAGGTGTAGACGCTGCAACAAAAAGACGCGCAGCGGGAATGGCCCTTAATCAATTCGGAATAACGGACCAGGGCGCAGCAGACGTTTTAGCTGAACAAACTCCAGAAATACGAGCATTAAACGCTGAGGCACAGGAATTTGCTAAGGTTATGTCAGAAGCATCAATCGCTCTAACACAAATGGAGAGAAACGAATTAGTAATCACAGCGCAGCAAGTAAACCTAATTGAGAAAAAGGCTGGCAGAGCAGCCAAATTAAGAACAGGAACAACAAATAGAACAGAAAACTTGTATCGCGGCGGTCCTGTTTATGCTAACCGTGGTATATTTGTTCCACGTGGTACTGACACCGTTCCGGCGATGTTAACCCCCGGCGAATTTGTAGTGAATAGAGCCTCTGTTCAGAGGGGCAACAACCTAGCCGTTCTAAAGGCTATGAACAGCAACCAACAAGCCGCTGGACCAGCAATGGCCCAAGGTGGACAGGTTCAGTATCGTCAATTCGGTGGAATAATAGACGCTATTGGTAAAACCTTTGAAGCGGCACTTCCTAATTTACAAAACGTATTTTCAGGGTTTACATCTGCGGTTGAAAAGCTTACCGGAATGCAAATAGGTGTAAACCTAGGCGCGAGTACCGTTACCTTAAACATCGCCAGTAATGTCTTGGAGCGACTTCCAGAACTAATTCGAGGTCACGTATATAAAGAGATTGTTAGACAGTTACCAAAAATTCAACATTTGCCCAACGGTGGTCATAAGCTTGATGATGTCGGCTAATATGGACTCATAACAGAAACAAGGTAAAATAAAAGATGGGAAGCCCCGTACAACTACAGTGTTTATGCCACAAAACGATAGAAGCTACGACTGCTGGTGAATTCTATAAGCCAGCAACGGGTGGTGTCGTTAAAGCTAAACTATCCTGCAATGGTGCGTCTGTAAAGGCCGGTCTAGTCGCTTCTGCGTCTATAGCTGCACCAGCAGTACGTCGCCGTGGTATAAGCGCTACTCTTACGGCAACAGCCGAAGTGTCTTCTGTTCTAAGCGGAAAGATTGTACTTACCTCACAAGCAAACGAAGTGTTTCTTACCAAGTCTTACTCGGGATGCACTGGTTATGGCCCCTATTATCAATTAACAATCGAGGGAGCCTCCTCATTAGAACTATTAAGAGTAGGATTAATCGGCAAGATTACAGATGTTAACACCGGCAACGTTGTGAGATCTGTTTATTCTTATGAAGTTACAAAAATAGACGGCGACCTTGTTACTGTAAAATACCTTAGTGATTCAAACGACCTCGGAGATGCTTCGCCTTGTGATTTATGCTCACTTCACTCGGGTGAAGGTAGCTCTGGTAGCTCTGGTAGCTCTGGTAGTTCGTCTTCTTGCGAGTCTCGAAAAATAGTATTGTCTATACCGTCAGTACCACCTCTGACTGCAACTGGGTCTATAAAATCTGGTATGACGGCAACCTATGCTGTCAATCAAAAGCTACAAGCAGAGGGTAAACTTAGCTCTGGCTACGTAGACAAGGTAGCCGGAAACTTTAACATTGCTGGATGTGTACAGAAATTATATCCAATTGACGATATCAACGTGGCAGGCTTTAGGGCTGGAATTGGCCTGTCCGGTGTTGATTTGTTTAGCTACATTGACGAAGGGGTGTTTACACAAGATTACTATAAAGACGGCGGTGGTGGAGAGGTCGTATCAGATGATATCAATTCTTATATTCAGCCATACCATCGTCATACCGAAGGGGTGTTTACCTTCAAGTGCGAGGTAACAAAACCCATAACAACCGTAAAAGACACCCGCATAAGATTTCGTGCTGCCGCCCCTTTGACGACACGCGAGGCTAAAATCGCCCCAGAGTATACAATACAAAACATTAGACTTGAAGATCCTTCTGGGGGTCTGATTACAAAATATCAGGACATTAAAATACTTGGTGACGCGGATTATAAAGATCTCCCGATTATAAACTTTGCTACGTATTCGTCTGCTCCAGAAACAAACTACGGCGCTCTTTACGGGTGGGAAGACAATTATCCAGTAATGGGTGAAGGTAGTGGTTATTCTTTAGAGTTTGAGGTTAGCGTATTTGACAGAAGCGATCCTTTTGATGAAGCTTTTAATCCGGGTTTCGAGGAAAACTATAGCATTAGCAGTGTCGGCGGGATCAGTGGAAATGATTACCTTGCCCTAGACGGCTCCCCGTTATCTACAAATTCAGCCAATAGTACAAGTTTAAATCCATCAGACTCAATAAGAATATCAGCGATAGAGATTTGTAACAGCGGGTCTCTGGGTCCAGCCGTTGAGAATTACATTAGGGTCTATACAGAAGTAGAGCCAACGGGGAGAAGACTTGAAAGAAAGATAAGTCCAATTTCGATGCCCGTGTACGGTTTTGACGACGGCATCTACCCAGCAGTTAGCAGCATCTGGTACGGCAGTGGCGACCCAAGTATTTCAAACGAAACTAAACAGGGCGCTGCTAGAAACGTTGAACTATTAAATAATGACCATCCCGCCCATTACATCACCCTGGATTCTACTGGCCCCGTTGCAGACTCGGGTAAACTGATTCTTGAGTTTGGACATCAGGCTGTTGGCTCTATGTTTGATGTGACACGTGGGGCTTTCAATTACGCTTTCGATCAGGCTCCAGGATGTCATAACGTCTCAGGGGCGTACAATACTCTCAACAAAAACTCTTTTAACTCTCCTGATCACTTCTTTGTGGTAGACTGTGTATTCCTACGGGTCTTAGCTAAAAAGGCCGTTGGTAGTAGAAACTATGCAATTGATGTCGTTGGATATAGTGACGATAAAATACTGAATGTCACCAGAAAGATTGGGGGATTCCTACAAAACGTATCTGGTGACGGTAGCATCCCAGTAACATCTGGGTTCAATTCGGTTGATGACCTTGGTATTTCGAGTGAGACACTG
>Ga0233444_10002041_pt1 | contig 21756 bp, 25 predicted proteins | sample SI_124_October20_6_FD_182792 | JGI IMG/M metagenome (GOLD analysis project Ga0233444, IMG submission 182792) | Seawater microbial communities from Saanich Inlet, British Columbia, Canada - SI_124_October2016_10_MG | ecosystem: Environmental > Aquatic > Marine > Inlet | place: Canada: British... | reverse complement strand
GGTCTGGTTACTGATAAAAAAATCAATTATTTTTTGGTGTGGCTGATTTTTTTGCCGCTTGTTTTTTAGCGGCAGGGCGCTTGGCTGTTTTTGAAGCCGAACGGGGCATCGATTCGGCGTTTGATTCGGTACCTGCTTCGGTCTTGGATTTGGCGGTGGATTTGGCAGCAGATTTAGCAACTGGCTGACCTGATGCGGCAGCTTCAAGCATCGCTAGGCGCGCGGCAAGGGCTTCATGGCGGGTGCGCAACGCATCAAATTCTTCACGTGTGACCAGACCACGCGCGTTTAACGTACGCTCCAGACGGTGGCGAATCATATTGTCAATTTCTTCGCGTACCCCACCAAGGGCGGAGGCGGCACCATTTGCCATCTGAGCAAGATCTGACATCAAAGATGAACGCATAGCCATTAAATTCTCCTATAATGAAGCACGCAACCATGCTTTAAAGTGCGGCCAAAGCCAACCTTAACATAATTGCAAAAATTATCCTCTACTAGAGATAAGGTGAATGCGCTAAGCTTGCAATCACCACATAATGTCGCATCGCTGATCGGTGCTGATTGGACGACAATAACAACCAAGCCGGATCCTATCTAACCATGACCAGCCAGGCCCAAACAGACGAAACGATACCATCCGAAGCGATGCCATCAGGGGGAATCATTCTGCCTGAATTCAATGAATTTGCCATACAGTTTGGCAATTTTGGCATCCGCTGGTACGCGCTGGCCTATATAGCGGGGCTGCTGATCGGCTTTTATCTGTTAAAGCGGGAAGCCAACAAACCAGGCTCGGCCATGCCCAGTGCCACGCTTGATAGTCTGCTGAATTATGTATTGATTGGCATCATTGTGGGCGGGCGTATCGGGTATGTTCTGTTTTATAATGCAAGCTATTTTCTGTCCCACCCGCTAGATATTTTCAAGATATGGCAAGGTGGCATGTCGTTTCATGGCGGTTTGATCGGCGTTTCACTTGCCATGATTCTGCTGGCGCGACGCCATAATATACCTGTGCTGGCAATAAGTGACCGGGTGTCAATGACATTGCCTATAGGGCTGTTTTTTGGACGGCTTGCCAATTTCATCAATGGTGAATTATGGGGTCGTGTTACCGATGTGCCCTGGGCGATGGTTTTTCCGCATAGCGACGGTGCCCCGCGGCACCCAAGCCAGCTTTATGAAGCTGGTCTTGAAGGGCTGGTTCTGGGGCTTGTTATGCTGTTCGGCTATCGCAAAGGCTGGCTGGCACATCAAGGGCGCCTGACCGCTATCATGCTGTTGGGCTATGGGGCGAGTCGTTATCTGATCGAATTTGCCCGCGAGCCAGATGCGCAGTTAGGTGTGCTGTTTGGCATTATAACAATGGGGCAAGTCCTATGCCTGCCGATGATAGCAGGCGGGCTTTACCTGTTCATGCGGGAACGTCGTACATGACCGTTGCCACCGATAATGATATAAATGCCGATGATGTAACAAGCTTGATAGCCGCGCAGATTGCGGCAGACGGCCCGCTATCGCTAGCAACTTATATTGAACGCGCACTAGCCACACCCGATGTTGGCTATTATCAATCCGGCGATCCTTTTGGCCGTGAAGGCGACTTCATCACCGCGCCGGAAATATCCGGCCTTTTTGGTGAGATGTGCGGTTTGTTTCTGGCGCATATGTTCGAGCTTGGACAGCCATTAGATACCGGCGCGGAAAAACCGCAACCAGCCATCATTGAATGCGGCCCCGGGCGTGGCACATTAATGGCTGACATGCAGCATGTATGGGGACAGTTGATGCCAGAGCTGGCGGCATGCCATATTCATCTGATTGAAACAAGTCCGTATCTGCGCACGATACAACAGCAGACTTTAACGGAATCGGTCATCCATTGGCATGATGATCTATCGGCATTACCTGCCGCGCCGCTATATGGCATTGCCAATGAATTTTTTGATGCTTTACCTGTGGCGCATGCGATTTGCCGCGAGGGTATCTGGCGGCATCGGCTGGTGATAGCTGATCCTGATTTAGGCTTTGGCGAAGGCACACCGTTAACAGCTACCGAGCTTGATAGGTGGCACCTGAGCAACAAGGCCGCATCACCAGATGGCACGGTTGCCGAATTATGTATATTGGGTGAGGATATAATGCATATTCTGGCGGCGCATATAGCGACATATGGCGGTGCCATTTTGATTATTGATTACGGTAAATCAGACAATATTGGCGATACAGTTCAGGCGGTTTCTGCACATAAGCCAGTTGATTTGTTTTATCAGCCAGGTCAGGTCGATATATCGCATTGGGTTGATTTTAACGCCTTGGCAGATTGTGCATTAGCGGCAGGCGCACGGCTGATCGGGCCTGTGGAACAAGGTACGTTTCTGGCGAAGATTGGCTTGAAAGCGCGGGCTGAACAGGCCGCTACCCATGCCGCGCCGGACATGCGCCGCGCTTTGCTGGCTGCCTATGACCGATTGGTCAGCCCCGCCCAGATGGGAAGTGCCTTTAAAGTGGCATTGTTGGTGCCGCAAGGTGAAGGCACCCCGCCAGGCTTTATGAATAATGACATAAAAACCGAAGCTGTATCACCTGCTGAACGGGGCGACGGATGAGTTTTTCGATGATCACATCACCCATTGGCGTGCCGCTCATTCAGTTTGATGACTGGATGATACCCGATGCCAGTGGCACCATAATCAAACATGGATTTTTTACCCGCAATGGCGGCGTCAGCGCTGGCTGTTATGACAGTCTGAATTGTGGTTATGGATCACAGGATATAGCCAATAATGTTGCCGAAAACAGATCGCGAGTTGCGGCCAGCCTTGGACTTGCTTCAGATAGATTATATGGCCTGCGTCAGTTCCATTCAGCCGATGCCCTTGTTGTTGAGTCTGGTCAGGATGCCCACCTACGCCCCGATGCCGATGCCCATGTCACCACTGTTGCAGGACATGGCTTGGCGATACTGATTGCTGATTGCACGCCTGTTCTGTTCGCTGATCGCACAGCCGGTGTGATTGGTGCGGCACATGCAGGCTGGCGCGGCGCATGTGGTGGGGTGCTGGAAGCCACGATCAAACTGATGTGCAAAGCGGGTGCCACTGTCGCCAGTATAACAGCTGTCATCGGCCCCTGTATCCGTCAGCATAATTATCAGGTGGGTAACGATCTGCGCGATGAAGCATTGGCCAGCACACCCGAAGCAGAAGCGTATTTTGCCGCGGATAGCCTGTCTGGCAAATATCACTTTGATCTTGCTGGCTATGCGACCATGCGGCTGGCAAAGGCCGGAATCGGCGCGGTGCATGATTGCCAGCGCGATACCTATAGCGAATCAGACCAGTTCTTTTCGCATCGTTTTGCGACACATGCCGGTGACAGCGACTCAGGCCGCCTTATTTCGGTCATTGCCCTTGAGCCATTTTCCACCACCATGCTAGAGGTGTAGAATGCCACATCTGTATATTTTCCTTGGGTTACTGTTTCTTTCCTTATTGGCTAGCTGTATTCTTTGAGAGTCGCTTGCAATAAAAGTGTAAAGAAAAGGTGAAAACCACCTTGTCGGTTTGTCATGCGATTGCTAATAACATCCAACAAGCTCGCGGGGCTATCCGCAGAAACCGGCAAAGGTTTTGACGTATGAAGATTTTATCTTGCAATAGTAATCGTCCCCTTGCGGAAGCTATTGCTGCTTATCTTGATGTTTCCCTCACCCGCGCCGAAGTCAAACGCTTTGCCGATATGGAAGTTTTCGTCGAGATTGCCGAGAATGTGCGCGGCGAAGATGTATTCGTTATCCAATCAACTTGCTTTCCCGCGAATGACAATGTCATGGAATTGCTGGTGGCACTTGATGCGCTACGACGTGGATCAGCCCGCCGAATCACGGCTGTAATTCCCTATTATGGCTATGCGCGGCAGGATCGTAAATCGGGCCCCCGTACGCCGATTTCGGCAAAATTGCTGGCCAATCTGATTACATCTGCGGGGGCGGATCGCGTGCTGACGATTGATCTACATGCTGGTCAGATTCAGGGCTTTTTCGATATTCCAACCGACAATCTGTTTGCCGCACCTGTCTTCATCGAAGATATTAAACAACGTTATGATGGGGCAAAGCTGATGATTGTATCGCCAGATGTTGGCGGTGTTGTTAGAGCGCGGTCACTGGCAAGACGGCTTGATGCCGATCTGGCAATCATTGACAAACGCCGCCCAAAAGCAGGCGTATCCGAAGTCATGAATATCATCGGTGATGTGAATGAACGGCATTGCATCATGGTTGATGACATTGTCGATTCGGGCGGCACATTATGTAATGCGGCTGTAGCCTTGATGAATGATGGCGCGTTGAGCGTTGATGCCTATGTGACTCACGGTGTATTGTCAGGTGGTGCGGTTAGCCGCGTGGCGGCCTCGCCGCTTAATTCGCTGGTGACAACCGATTCGATCCCCGCCACCGAAGCGGTGCGGGTTGCCCGCAATGTGCGGCATTTGTCGGTTGCACCCTTGCTTGGTGAAGCGATTCTGCGGATCAATGAAGAACGGTCAGTCTCGACTTTATTCTAATTGGACGGGGTTCTAACTGGTCGAGGTTCTAATTGGTCGGGGCTTTTACCCAGTCCAGAATTTGATATTTCAAAGCCGCTTTATAAAACATCTGCTGAATAGTGACTGTAGCACGTAAAACGCTTGTGTTTTGGTGATTTACGGCCTATATCTCGCACCGCTATGCACCCCTGGAGGCATAGTCATTGTTTGATAAAGGAGTTAGCAATGTCTGACATAACAACCATTAGCGCTGAACAGCGCGAACGGGTCGGTAAGGGGTCCGCCCGTGCGGCACGCCGCGCAGGTCTTGTCCCAGCCGTTATTTACGGTGACAAAAAGGAACCTTTAGGCATTAACATGTCTACCCGTGAAATTACCAAAATCGTGCATCAGCCGGGCATTTTCGGCCGCCTGCTGAATATCGAAGTTGCAGGCAAGAAAAACACGGTTCTAACGCGTGATATTCAGTTCCATCCGGTTTCTGACAATATCATGCATATGGATTTTCTGCGCGTGTCCGGCTCGGCAAAAGTTGCCGTTGGCGTACCTGTTGAATTCATTAATGAGGATCAGTGTCCCGCATTGAAAATTGGCGGTGTATTGAACGTTGTCCGTCACGAAATTGAGTTGAACTGTCCGGCAACCGATATTCCGGAAAAAATCACCATTGATCTTGAAGGTCTGAAAATTGGTGACTCAATTCATATTAGTGCGATTGCGCTTCCCGAAGGCGTTGAGCCAACCATTACCGATCGCGACTTTACCGTTGCTACATTGCAGTCACCTGGTGGCGGCGTGAAGAACGAAGATGAAGAAGCTGAAGGCGATGGCACCGAAGAGGAAGCAGCAAGCGAAGAATAATCGCTGGCAGCTTCATATCCGAATGTAGAGACCATGCTGGTATTTGTAGGCCTTGGCAATCCCGGACCCGACTATGCTTTTCAAAGGCATAATGCGGGGTTCATGGCTGTTGACAGGATCGCTGACCAGCATGGTTTTTCACCTTGGAAGAAAAAGAACCTGTCGCTGATGTCCGAAGGACGTATCGGGACAGAAAAGGTGATTTTGCTGAAACCCCAAAGTTTTATGAACAAATCAGGGTTGCCAGTTGCCGAATGCATCAAATTTTACAAAATTGAACCAGCTTCCGTTTTTGTATTCCATGATGAACTTGATCTAGGCGTTGGACGCATCAAGGTCAAAATTGGCGGTGGCCACGGTGGGCATAATGGTCTGCGCGATATTGACCGGCATCTTGGACAAGATTACTGGCGCGTGCGGATTGGCATTGGACGACCTCAGATGCCTGCAATGGACGTGCGTAACTGGGTGCTGACTGATTTCAGTACAGACGAACAATCAGGCTGGCTTGGGCGCATGCTTGGTGCGATTGCCGATGAAGCAGAACGGCTGGTCGATGGTGACGATGGCGGGTTTATGAGCCGTGTTGCTTATCTTGCCGCACCAGACAGCAAAGACAACCAAGGTCATAAAACAAAGTAGCCCATAGAGGCTTCTGCAAAGGCAAATAACACAAACAAATAGAGCCTGACGGCGTTGCAAGGAGTGAATTATGGGTTTTAACTGCGGAATTGTCGGATTGCCGAATGTTGGTAAATCCACCCTGTTTAATGCGCTGACCCAGACAGCAGCTGCCGAAGCGGCGAATTATCCATTCTGTACGATCGAGCCGAACACCGGACGCGTTTCGGTACCTGATACACGGCTGGATGCGCTGGCTTTATTGGCCCAATCCGCAACGATCATTCCGACTCAGCTTGAATTTGTTGACATCGCCGGCCTTGTCCGCGGCGCATCACAAGGCGAAGGGCTGGGTAATAAATTTCTGGGCACCATTCGCGAAGTTGATGCGATTGCGCATGTTCTGCGCTGTTTTGAAGATACCGAAATCACGCATGTCGATGGTGATGTTGATCCAGTGCGTGATGCAGCGACTGTTGAAACCGAACTGATGCTGGCTGATCTTGATTCGCTGGAAAAGCGGATGGTAGCACTTGTCAAGAAATCGCGTGGCGGGGATAGTGATGCCAAAGCCGATCTGGCCTTGATGGAAAAACTTTTTGCGCACCTGTCCGATGGTAATCCAGCCCGTAGTACGGGGGGATTAACCGACGCTGAAACATTGCGCCTGCCCTATCTTCAGCTATTAACGTCAAAGCCTGTGCTTTATGTCTGTAATGTCGCCGAAGGGGATGCCGCGACGGGCAATGACTTTACCAAGCTTGTCGCCGATAAGGCCGCCAGCGAAGGCGCAGCCTATGTGGTTGTTTCCGCCGCTATCGAATCCGAGATTGCACAGCTTGACGATGATGATAAGGCTGAATTCCTGTCTGAATTAGGCCTGTCTGAAACTGGGCTGTCACGGCTTATTCGCGCCGGATACGGGCTACTTGATCTGTTGACATTCTTTACCGTCGGACCAAAGGAAGCACGCGCATGGACGGTGGCGGCAGGTGCCAGCGCCCCGCAAGCTGCCGGTGTAATCCATACCGATTTCCAGCGTGGCTTTATTCGCGCCGAGACGATCAGCTATGCCGATTATATCGCCTGTAAAGGGGAAAGCGGTGCCAAGGATGCAGGCAAGTTACGTGTTGAAGGGTCGGACTATAAAGTTGTCGATGGCGACGTGTTCCATTTCCGGTTTAATGTTTAAACCCTGGAACTGACCATACTTTCGAACACGCATTGCAAGTGATACTTTTGGTCTATCGCCATATGGTTAACGATTCATATGGTAACGTATGTCACATGAAACCGATAACCGACGCACACATTTGATAGGCATGGCCTGTATAGGGACTGCCGCAATGCTATTTCCAGTCAAAGACAGCTTTATGAAAATGCAGGATGAGCGCGTGCCAATATTGCTGGCTGTCGGTCTTTATTTTTTCATTCAGGCATGCATCGCCTTTATTGTCATCACCTTTAAGGAGCGTCGCCTTTATGGCAATCCCTTTGCCGGAATGAAATGGCTCAATCTGGTACGCTCACTTGCCCTTGCTTTATCAATGGGGCTGTTCTTTGCCGGTTTGCGGCATGTTCCCATCGCGGTCGCTTTCGCGCTGTTCACGATACAGGGATTATTTATTGTCGTGCTTGGCTATTTCATCCTTGGCGAGGCGTTACGCCTACGGCATATAATGCTTATCATCATGGCGATTTGCGGGGTCATGTTCATCATCAGGCCAACTGAGCTTGATGCAACTTTTCTGGGTAGCCTTTATCCATTGGCCGCCGCCGTGATGTTCAGCCTATATATTGTGCTTACCCGCAAACTTGGCAAAACACAGCCACCAATATATTTGTTGTTGCAGGACGGGCTGGTAGCCAGCAGTTTGATGGTGAGCCTTTACGGAGCGACCCTAGCCATATATCAGCAATCGGTTCCGACCGTGATATGGAACGCGCAGATATTTATTATGCCGCCAGCTGTAGCCGCGTTGATCGGGTCAATATCATCACTGTTGATGATCCAAGCGGCACGGTTGGCACCAGTGGCAAAGCTTGTTCCCCTCACCTATCTGGAATTTGCGAGCGCGGCATTAATCGGGGTTTATATATTTGCCGAGATACTGGATGTCTTTACCATGATCGGTATCGCCATCATAATGACCGCCTGTATAACCAACGCAATGATGAATAAATCCGACGAAGCCTGTCCATAAGAAAACCCCGCCAGACGCATCTGACGGGGTTTTGATGTTTATTTAGATAGGATATTTAGGCTGGTTTAGTGCACATCAGCCCAGACCCGACGCTTGGCCAGATAGCTCAAGATCAGGAAAATGCTGAGGAAAAATACCGACGCAACACCTATGCGCTTGCGAATTTCCATTTTCGGTTCTGCCGCCCACATCAGGAACTGGGTCACATCTGCCGCCGCCCCTTGAACTGACGCATCAGCGCCATCGGCAAATTCAACATCATCACCATAAAGCGGCTGTGGCATAGCAATCAGATTGCCCGAATAAGCCGCGTTATAATACATGCCTTCAGGCATTTCGACGCTAGCTGGGGCTTCCTTATAGCCAAGCAGTAAGCTGTACAGATAATCAGGCCCATGCGCACGTGCTTTGGCGATTAGCGACAGATCAACAGGCATGGCACCGTTATTGCTGGCGCGTGCCTCATTATCGTTGCGATAGGGGCCAGGGATCCGGTCAGCCGGACGTGCCGGACGCATGAACATCTCACCTTCATCGTCAGGGCCATCCTGAACTTCATATTCAGCCGCGATCGCCTTGATCTCGGCTTCGTTATAACCAAGATCAGCCAGATTACGAAAGGCGATCAGATCCATCGAATGACACCCAGCGCAGACTTCACGATAGACCTGAAATCCACGTTGCATAGAGGCTTTGTCAAAAGTGCCGAAAGGCCCCGAAAAGCTCCATTCACGGGTTTGCAATTCGGTAGTGTCACCGCCAGCCGCAACAGTCATATTGGACACACCAAAGGCCGCTGTAAGAGCTATTGTTGCAGTAATTAGTGCCTTTATCATGATCTAGGCTCCCTTCGCAGTCGCCAGCACTGGCTCAGAGATTGACTTTGGTAACGGCTTGGTCGTCTCAAACACCCCAAGCAATGGCAGGATGACAAGAAAATGCAAGAAGTACCATGCAGTCGCCAGACGTGACAGGATCACATAGATGCCCTCGGCAGGCTTTGCGCCAAGATAACCAAGCAGAACCGCATCAATAATCAACAACCAGAAGAAAATGCGGAAGACCGGACGGAAGCGCGCCGAACGCACAGGCGAGCGATCCAGCCATGGCAAAACAAACAGCACCGCAATCGCACCAAACATCATCAATACGCCACCAAGCTTGTCAGGCACCGCCCGCAAGATCGCATAGAAAGGTAGGAAGTACCACTCAGGCACAATATGCGCAGGTGTCTGCATCGGGTTGGCAGGAATGTAATTGTCCGGATGCCCCATCGCATTGGGGAAGAAGAATACTGCCATTGCAAGAAGCAAGAGGAACATAGCAATACCTACGACATCCTTAATTGTATAATAAGGATGAAATGAAATTGTGTCCTGCGGGCCTTTAGCATTAATGCCAATTGGGTTATTGGAGCCAAAACGATGCAAGGCTACAATATGCAGTATCACTACGCCTGCAATAACAAACGGCAACAAATAGTGTAGTGAGAAAAAGCGGTTTAGCGTTGAATTATCAACAGAAAACCCTCCCCAGAGCCATGTTACAATACTCTCACCAACAAACGGAATAGCCGAGAACAGGTTGGTAATAACAGTCGCACCCCAGAAGCTCATCTGACCCCATGGCAAAACATATCCCATGAAAGCAGTTGCCATCATAAGTAAGAAAATTATCACACCTAATATCCACAAAAGCTCTCGTGGTGCTTTATACGAACCGTAATAAAGTCCCCGCATAATATGCAGATAAACAACTATGAAAAAGAAGCTAGCCGTATTCATATGGATATAGCGGATCATCCAACCGTGGTTAACATCACGCATGATGCGTTCAACAGAGTCAAAAGCATAATCAATGTGAGGCGTATAGTTCATTGATAAAACAATGCCTGTTGCTATCATTATCGTTAATGACAAACCGGCAAGACTTCCAAAGTTCCACATATAATTTAGGTTTTTGGGTGTTGGGTAGTCGTGAGCTGTATGATCGAGCATTGAGAACACGGGCAAACGATGGTCAATCCATCGTACAACCGGATTTGAAAATTTATCAGCAGACATTGCTATTATACCTCCAGAAGACTTGATAGATTAACCGATACGGATGACCGAGTCGGAAAGAAATGTGTAAGGCGGCACTTCAAGATTAGTCGGTGCCGGACCTTTGCGGATACGCCCTGATGTATCATAGTGCGATCCATGGCATGGGCAGAACCAACCATCATAATCACCACGCACTTCACCTGTTTTCTGACCAAGCGGAACACAACCAAGATGCGTACAGACGCCAACGACAACAAGTAACTCAGGCCGCTGGACACGCGCATCATCTGGCTGTGGGTCACGCAGGTCATCTCCATTTGCGGTTTCAGCACGGGCAATTTCATCAGCCGTACGGTGCCTTACAAAAACTGGCTTGCCACGCCATTTGACAGTGATCGACTGACCTTCGGCAATTTTCGAGATATCGACTTCGGTATTGGCAAGCGCCAATGTATCTGCTGCCGGGTTCATCTGATCAATTAGCGGCCACGCAACGGCGGCGGCACCAACCGCGCCCATCGCATAGGTCGCTACTACAATGAAATCGCGACGCTCCGGATCTTGCAGATCCTTGGTATCTGGTGTCGATTTTGTCATTCTATCCTCTACAACTGTTAACCCCTATTAAGGGCCCTGCCTCCTAGCAGCAGTTCCGGGCACAATTTCACCCAAATCTTGCCGTGTTTTACACGGTAACGCGTCAGTTTCATACCCTCTTTTTATCTGTTTTTATACAAAAACAGCCTATATTTCAGTGGTGATAGATTTCACCTTATGGCCACCGCACCTCTGGCGGCATGCTCATTAGAATCGCCTCAATATTCCCACCTGTTTTCAAGCCGAACAATGTTCCGCGATCATAGAGCAAATTGAACTCTACATAACGTCCACGCCGGATTAACTGTTCGTGTCGTTCGGCATCGCTCCATGGCTGATTCATAGTTGCTTCGACAATAGCGCTGTATCCATCCTTGAAAGCAAGGCCAACATCCCTCGTAAAGGCGAAATCGGCGTCCCAGTTACCCGTATCCAGATTGTCATAAAATATTCCACCAGCGCCACGCGGTTCATCACGATGCGGCAGATAGAAATAGTCATCACACCATTTCTTATATTTAGGATAATAGTCAGGATCATGCGCGTCACAGGCAGATTGCATCGCCGAATGAAACTTCGCCGCACTACCCTCATCAGGTAAAAGTGGGGTTAAATCGCCGCCACCACCAAACCAGCTTTTGCTTGTCGAAATAAAGCGTGTATTCATGTGGGCCGCTGGCACATGCGGATTACGCATATGGGCGACAATCGAAATGCCAGACGCCCAGAAATCACCTGTGGTTTCGGCACCTGGAATTTTGCTACGAAACTCATCAGAAAAAACGCCATGCACAGTTGAAATATTAACGCCAACTTTTTCAAATACGCGGCCATGCATGATGCTCATCTCACCGCCGCCACCTCCTTCACGGTGCCATGTCTTGCGCTCAAAACGGCCAGATTCTTGATCGGGCGCAATGATACATTTATCCTCAATAGCTTCAAACTGCGAACAGATATTGTCACGCAACGAAGCAAACCAAGCACCAGTTGCCTGCTTTCTGTCATCCAAAACGGTGTTTGTATGCCCATTCATCTGCACATCAAGACCCTATATCTTCGCCAATAGGTCATATTTGCCAAGCGTAAAACCTGAAGCGACCCATAGCTTTTGTAGCTTGATTAGAATTTCGCCACAGACAGGCCCATTGTCAACGCCATGCGACAATAAGTCTGCCCCCGTAACCGGACAGATCGGTGCCACCCAGCTTTGCAATTCATCCCAGCGTGTAACCGAAAAGCGTGCCTGTGCCCGCCGCGTTTTTACCGCATAGATAGCCGCTGAATCATCGCCTAAAAACCAAGCTGCCTGTTGCCATTTGTCACCTGCTAGATCAGGCAAAGCGGTATCAATATCCCGATCCATTGCCTGTAGGCGACGTGTTTCTGACTTGCTAAGGCGAAGGCGTGTTGCCAATGATGCCGTTGTACCCACAGGCATAATGCTTGCCAGCCCAATCAGCCAGTCAGCCCGATCAGGCGCATCATCAGGGGCAAGATGATGGGTGTTGAAATCGACATCACAAGCAGCTTTGGCAAGCCCTGTAGTCTGCATCAGGTTGCACGCGGTTGCCGCACCATCTGCCACAAGAATCAGTTCCATTTCGCTGCGCACCCGCTCACTAGATAGATTTTGAGCCAAATCCGCATTGCGCTGTAATGCCGCAAGCGCATCAGCATCAATATTTCCATGCCCAAACCGATATAAAAACCGGCAATAGCGCATCATACGAAGCGCATCTTCGCGGACGCGTTGGTCAGCATCGCCAACAAAGCGCAAACAGCCCTGTTGCAAATCTGCCTGCCCATTCAGCGGATCAAATAATGCCCCTGCCGCATTCATATAGATTGCATTGATGGTAAAATCGCGTCGCCGTGCATCTTCCAGCCAGTCGGGGCTATGGCTTACTTTTGCATGGCGTCCATCAGTCTCGGTATCCAGCCTTGTATGTGTGACCTCGATCTTGGTTTTGTCCTGTAGCACCGTGATCGTGCCATGTGACAGACCCGTATGAATCACCCTCAGGCCAGCCTGTTCAAGATCACTGGCGAATGTTTCAATGGGCATATTGACTGCCATATCAATATCACCAACGGATATGCCAGCCAGCCAGTCACGCACGGCGCCACCAACAATCCGCGCTTCGCCGCCCGCTTTGCCCGCTATGTCAAAGATTTGAAGAACAAGCGATTGATTGGCAAATGGTGGCAATGACCGCGGCGCAGAATTTATATCTGATGGTGCCAAACATGGCTGTCTAGTTATCATTATCTTCAAAGCTACCAGAACTAATCACGCCATCTTTAATAACAGCAGGGCTGTAGCTTGTGCCCGGGGTGCCTGCCCCGCCTTCAAGAGCGATAACACCGATGAAAAATACAGCTAAACCAGTTAGGCCGCCGATGATGTAAGATGTTGATATCTTAATGTCACTGGGATCAAGCCCCGCCTTTACTGCACGGCGACGTTGCCACGCTTTGACCAAGCTCATCACAATAATGGCTGCACCAAGCGCAGATAGAATAATCAGATATCGCCGCATTAACCTGTTCCTTTTTGCCCTTGAATATGCAACCTGTCGGACAATTCGACGATGATGGCCGCTGAAAGTCCCCATATATAATGGGTTGGATGATCTATAACCCAAGTTTGTCGTGCAACACCATCACGTTCATGTATTTGTCGCCTGTAATTCTGACGATCTAGCATATGATCAAGCGGTAATAGCAAAATATCATCGACCTCAGCCGGATCAGGCGAGAGCATCACTTGGGCACCCTCGTCACGTCCGATCATACCGACAATTGGCGCGACAATAAAGCCCGCAGGACTTCGTAGAACCGAAAGTGACCCAAGTATGGTCACGTGATCAGGTTTTAATGCCACTTCCTCATGCGCTTCGCGCAAAGCGGCATCAACCGGCGTGGCATCATGTGTTTCAATTTTGCCGCCGGGAAAACTGATCTGTCCTGCGTGAGTGGCCAAATGCGGCGCGCGGCGCGTCATGAGAATATGCAAGCTATGCTGATGCTTGATTAAACCCACCAGCACCGCCGCCGGCCTGTCGGTTGCGAGCGCGGATTCGGACATATCCTTGATATCGCCGTTCATATGGTGCGGCGGCGTCAGCACCGATGTAATTTTTGCTAGATCACCCATAACGATCAATCCATAAGCGGAAAAAAGCTACCCGCACTCCAAACACCCAGACGGCCATCATCGTCCGATTCAGCCAGTGCCGCCAATTCGTAATAAACAGGCCGGCTCAGTTTGGCATCAAGCCGGTCTCTGATCGTGACATAGGGGCGCGCATCACCATCCTCGGCTGTTTGCATTCGTAGCTTATGGTCATTATCGATGCGCACAATATCACCGACATTCGTTGTGAGTTTCAATTCACGGTCTATCCCCTGTCCAGTTACCGCGAGGGCAATGCCAATAAATGGGGCATCTTCAACCGTTATTTGCCCGCGTTCAACCGGCGTAACCAACCAGAATGTGCCATCTTCATACCGTTGAAGCACCGATGCAAACAACCGCACCAAGCCCTGACGCCCAATAAGACCACCTTCATGAAACCAAGTGCCGTCAGCCGCAATACGAATATCGAATTGCTGCGGCGTTAACCGGTTAATTTTTTCAAGCGAACTTTGCGTTTTTGTAATGTCAGACGGGGTTTTAGCCATGCGACATAATATCAGGATTTTACCATCATAAAAATTATTTTTAAGTCGCTAACCTTTTGTAAATCTTTTTCTGAGATAATACAGCCTTGAGATAGAAAAAATGATGTTTAAGCATTGTTTTAATTCGCTTTTTATTATTTGAGGCAATGTGTTGAAACTGTGCGAATAGACTGTACGAATACTGGGATGGAACAAAGATTAATCAAAAAACGTGTCATTAAAATTGAAAAACACGTTCTAGAGGGTAAAAATCTGCTTGGCCAGATTCTGTTGTTAAAATCATGAGAAAAGTGATGCGTTCAGAAATTCTGATAAACAAAAAGGGGATCGTCCAGTCATCAGCAGGCGATGCCCCGCCAGAAGGCGGTGTATGTGTTATCCGCACCAATCAGGAATATTCAATTACCTTTGATGATAAACCGTCACCATCTGCGCTGATTAGTCTTATTCGTACATTAAGATCGGCTTCTGGAGCGATGATTTTGACTGGTAAACACCTCAACGAAAACCACCCAACCCCGCAAAATGCCTTTATCACAATTGCCCGCATGGCATTGCACACTATTGAAAATGAGCCAGATGCCAAATTCAAAAGCCAGCTTGACCTTTTTTCTATGACCCATTCAGGCAACCATCAGCTTCCCGAAGCCTTAATGCCACTGGCGCGCCTGAATCTGCTTGGCAAAGACGTGCCATCCGCGTTGATGCAGGTGGTGAATGCCAACATAGATAATCTGGTTTCAATCGGACAGACAATGTCGATGCGATTATGCTTTCTATCTTTACCGCAAAGTTTTTTATGGCCAGAGGTAACAATACAAAAAGGCGATACGCTTGATGAATGTTTCCCCAAAGATACAGAATATTGGCTCAGTGTAATATATGAAACGGCTTTTGCCCTGAAATTACCCCTGTATCATCATGGCATCATCAAAATGTCAGGAATTATGCCTGACGACACGCATCTTCCATTCCATCGTCTAATCTATCCCCTCGCCCCCATATCAGACCGCCCGCATAATTATCGTGTTCTCAGCGTTGCCTGTGTCACCGACCCTGATAATGCGCCCATCATCTGACCTATCTAATCACTTCAAAAGCCAAGAAAAGCCTAGCGTATTAAAAACAACGCATTTTTTATGTAGCCTTTAACGGATAAGTAACCTTTTTAAGATACATTAGAAAACGAATAGAGATACGTCGCCATATCTTGGACTTTAATTCACTAGGAGGAAAATTCATGGCTCGCTTACCCGACTTGGAAACAGAGCAGTCAAAGGCAACAACGATTTTGCGTGCTATGGGCAATTCTAAACGTTTGCGTATTCTCAACGAACTTGCCGATGGACAAGAACGTTCAGTGTCTGAACTTGAGGAAATCATCGCTATACTTAGTCAATCAGCATTATCACAACATCTTGGTCGCTTGCGACGGGCAAATATTGTGCGTACACGCCGCGCCTCACAAACCATCTATTACTCGATAGAGGATGCTGATGTTCTTCGTATTTTACGTTTGCTTACGCATATCTATATAGATGATCCTGCGATGAAGAAAACTAGACACTAACAAATTGTATAATGTATATATTATATCATATACTCAGCCTTCGTTCTTGAAAGCTGGGTAACGTCATGTTGCCTTGGATGCGTCCAAACTGAGGTCAAAAGTAAATATCGCCCCAAAACCGGTATAATTTGAGTTGAATAGCATTCTTATTTGTGCAAAACGGTGTTTCAAGAGAGGGTTAAGGCGGATTTAATCATCATCTCTGTTCATAAGCACATGATCTGGCGTTACATATAAATGTATATTTATCTACCCATTGCGGAAATTTCGATGCATATCGGGATCATTATTGGTCTTGGTGGCGGAGTCGGCTTTTTATCAGGACTTTTTGGTGTCGGCGGCGGTTTCCTTATGACGCCCCTGTTGATTTTCTTTGGTGTGCCGCCAGTTGTGGCTGTGGCTACCGAAGCTAATCAGATTGTCGCCTCTTCAGTTTCAGGCGTGCTGGCACATATGCGACGAAGCAATGTCGATTTCAAAATGGGAACCATTCTTCTTATTGGTGGTGTTATCGGCTCAACACTTGGCGTGTTTCTTTTCGCGCTCCTGCGTGAACTTGGCCAGATTGATCTGGTTATCAAACTTTCCTATGTCGTCCTACTGGGCATCGTTGGCAGCCTGATGCTTGCCGAAAGTGTGCGTGCCATTCTGCGCACACGCCAGCCTGGCGCGGCGCGCGGCAAGCTGCATCAGCATAACTGGCTTCATGGCCTGCCATTCAAAATGCGGTTTCGCCGCTCGAAGCTCTATATTTCAGCCTTGCTTCCTCTGGGTATCGGCGCTTTTGTTGGTGTTCTAGCTGCTATTATGGGGGTTGGGGGTGGCTTTATTATGGTACCCGCAATGATCTATATCCTTGGCATGCCAACGGCTGTCGTGGTGGGCACATCGCTGTTCCAGATTATCTTTGTTACAGCCAACGTGACAATTTTGCAGTCTGTTCAGACGCAAACTGTTGATTTTGTGCTTGCTGGCCTGTTGCTTTTCGGGGCGGTTATTGGCGCGCAGTTTGGTACCCGTGCTGGCGCAAAATTGCGCGGTGAACAGTTGCGCGGCCTTCTTGCGCTGATGGTGATTGCTGTCTGTGTAAAGCTGGGCTTTGATCTGGCTTTGCATCCCGCCAGCCTCTATTCGGTGGAGTTGCTGAAATGATAAGACATTCCCATCATAATCACAGCGCATCTATCCGCATGACCTTTATACTGTGGCTTTTGACATTTGTATCTATCAGCTTTGGTGCGCATGAAGTTAGCGCACGTGATGCCCAGCTTGTTGCCGATTTATCGGAAAATTCGGTTTCGATAGAAAGTGATTTTCATGGTACCGAGCTATTGCTATTTGGTGCCATCGACGGCATGCAAGGCGACGATATCATTATCGTTGTGCGTGGACCAGATGTCAAAATTGCCCAACGCCGCAAAAGCAAGGTGGCTGGCATCTGGATCAATGTCGAAACAAATATCTGGACCAAGACACCAAGCTTTTATCAGATTTTGGCAACACGTGACCTTGCCAAGATTGCCGACGAGGACACTTTGCAAACCCTTGGCGTTGGCGCGCATAATCTGGCATTGCAGATTGCGCCCGAAAAAGATCCGATTGAAACAGGCCTGCCTATGCCAACTGTGAATGGCATGGTTGGCGAACTGACCGCAAATATGAGCAAAATTGGACTCTGGGGCGCCAAAGTTGATACCATAACCCTCAAGGAAGGGGCTTTGTTTCGAAGTGTAATTGACCTGCCATCGAATGTGCTTTCAGGCCTGTATGATGTCAGAATCATCCATATGCGTGACGGCATGGTGTTAAGCGAAGACAATGCCAGCATAACAATTAATAAAGGTGGGCTCAGCGCCACAATTTATAATATGGCACATCAATATTCGTTCTTTTATGGATTATTTGCCGTTATTTTTGCTATTGCCGCGGGGTGGCTGGCGGCAGCTTTGTTCCGCAAAAAATAAAATGTCTTTCATGAATGCGTCTGAACTGGCTACTTCAACAACCACTAGTCAAATTCCATAACTGCATGTAATCTTCGGCGTGGCTTTTGAGATGATTAAGCCACCTGTTTCCTTGGAGGTAACCTTGGCTAAAACTAAAAAGAAACAAGATCCTGTTTTTCTTGTGGTCGTTGATGATAGTGAGGAAATGCATCAGGCATTGCAATTTGCCTGTGGTCGCGCCGAAGCGGTAGGTGGCAAAGTTGCTTTGCTATATTGTATAGCCCCATCCGAATTTGAGTATTTTGCTGGGGTTGGTGAATTAATGCGCGCTGAAGCGCGTGAAGCGGCAGAAGAAAAAATGTCAATTCACGCTGAATATGTTCAAAAGCTTACCAACAGCACGCCGATACTTTATGTCCGTGAAGGCGATATTCGTGATGAACTGCTAAGCCTTATCCGTGAGGAAACAGATATAAGCCTGCTTGTCCTTGGTGCCGATACAAATTCCGAAACGGCTGGACCTCTAATTTCTTTCATGGTTGCCCGTGGAGCTTCAGATTGCCGCGTGCCGATTACGGTTGTCCCCGGCAACTTAACTGACGAACAGATTGACGCCCTTTTCTAGGCTCGCTAACAAGGATTATCTTATGCGCACTTTTTTTGTATCCCTAATTGGAATTGGATTTTTATTGATGAGTAATCAGAATGACGCCGTAGCTGGTGAAACAATGCTTCTTGAAACAAGTCAGGGACAAGTCGAAATCACCATGTTACCTGACGTGGCTCCACAACATGTCGCCCGTATTACCGAGTTGGTAAATGACGGATTTTATGATGGCATTATCTTTCACCGTGTGATTCCAGGTTTTATGGCACAAACAGGTGATCCAACAGGCACTGGCATGGGTGGATCAGGGGCAAATCTTGACGCTGAGTTTACCGATTACCAATATCGGGAAGGTACTGTCGGTATGGCGCGTGCAATGAATCCAAACAGTGCTGATAGCCAGTTTTTCATCTGTTTCGACGGATGTGGCCATTTGACCGGACAATATACCGTGTGGGGTCAGGTCGAACGTGGCATGGATATAGTGAAAAAGCTGGCAGTTGGCGAACCACCAGCAACACCAGATAGAATCGTTTCAGCACGCATGCTTGACTAGGCCACTGGCCTTACGGTACGGGGTCGGGACGAAAAATAAACAATAATCCCGACCCATATCAGCCCAAATGTCGTTGCGTCTGCCACGATGAAGGGGGCGTCATATATAAAGACGCCTATCGTGAGCTGGGTTGTGGGATTAAAATAGAATAGCAAGCTTGCCATGGTCATGGTCAGTGCGCGGTTACCTGCATGAAAGAAAAGCAGAGGCAGAATTGTCAAAATACCTGCCATAACAGCCAACATTATGTTGATAGCACCGCCACCAAAAAAGATGGGCGTACCTTGATGAACCAGCCACAAAAGATAGGCGATGCCAAAAGGCAGTAAAATAACCGATTCGACGAATAGACCGTTGACAGGATTTACCCCCAATTTTTTGTGAATCACAGCATATAGACCAAAGGTTCCCGCCAAAAACAGCGATAAAACAGGGGGCTCACCTGCAAAAATGCTTTTCGCCATGACACCACAAGCTACCAGCGCAATTGCAAACCAGCCCATGTGATCAAGACGTTCCCCCAATATCAAAACACCAAGCAAAAGCGCGACAAGGGGATATATGAAATAACCAAGTGCCGCCTGTACCATTTGTCCGCTTTGCACGGCATAAATAAAGACTGACCAGTTTATGCCAACCAAAAGTGTCGTCGTTCCAAGGCCTATTTGAAGATTACGCTGGCGAAGCATAGTAATAATCTGGCCAAAGCCTCCCAAAAATGGCATTAACAGCGCCAGAAAAACGCCAGACCAGATCGCACGATGTGCCACAATTTCATAAGGCGTGGCGGAATCCACACTATTGATATATATGGGTAGAACGCCCCATAGGAACCCGGCAAAGATCGCAAAAATGATGCCACGTGTTTGGGCGTTATTTGGTTTAGGTGCAGTTGTTGACATAGTGCCAACCGCATCTGGATGTTCTGAGGCCATAAGCAAAACACTTTCAAAGAAATAATGGATTCTGAACGTTAAATGCACGCATTTGACCCCAGCATTATCTTTATTAGGCGCAAGTAAAGTTATTGCCAAGCTAATTACTGACTATAAAACAATGTATGTAAGAGCATAAAACAATTGACATTGGGTGACTCGCCACCCATATGTAATCTGCCGACGGTTATTTTGGGCTGAATTTCGCATTTGCGCACGGCATCAAGATAACCACGCAACAATTTGAGATACTAAACCATCGGCAGGTTTAGTTTGAAGTTGGAGACTAATAGAATGTCACAAGGCACTGTTAAATGGTTTAACACCCAAAAAGGTTACGGTTTTATCGATCCTGATGATTCTGGCAACGATGTGTTTGTTCACATTACTGCTGTCCAGAATTCAGGCCTTAACGGTCTGAACGAAGGTCAAAAAGTAACTTATGAACTTGAAGAGCAGCGTAACGGTAAAATGGCCGCTGTAAATCTTGAAGTCGTAGAATAAAATAAAGTTGGCTGTAAAACCAATTGGCAGTGTCCACAAGACAATGCCACCGATCATAAAAAAAGCCGCTCCGTAAGGGGCGGCTTTTACCTTGCATGATCATCTTTCGGCCTTTACTTCGTTCTGGCCGGATGATGCTTGTTTATGCCGCGATCATCTTTCGGCCTTTACTTCGTTCTGGCCGGATGATGCTTGTTTATGCCGCGATCATCTTTCGGCCTTTACTTCGTTCTGGCCGGATGATGCTTAACCCCGCATTTTGCCGCCATTCGCATCATATAAAGGTGCCGCGACAATTCTGGCCGGACATAGACTGCCAAGAATTTCCACCTGCACTTCAGTACCATCATTTGCCAATGCGCTGGGCACATAGCCAAATGCCATGGATGTGCCGATATGATGGGCAAAGCCGCCCGAGCTGACATAGCCAACAGGTTCTCCATTGGCAAAAATGGCTTCATCATTTGAAACATCAATATCGTCTGTCTCGATAGTCATCATGACCAGCTTTTTTACTGGACCCGATTTGGCCTCGGCCAGCGCAGCGGCCTTGCCGATAAAATCCTTGTTCCAATTGATAAAGGCATCTAGCCCAGACTCAGCAGCGGTGAAATCTGGCCGAAAATCCAAAGTCCAGGCACCCCAGTTCTTTTCCAACCGCATCGACATTAACGCGCGACTTCCATAAAGCCGAAGTCCAAGGTCCTGACCTGCTTCCTCAATCGCTTCAAACAGGCGAAGTTGATATTGCGGGGCTACATAGATTTCATAACCAAGCTCACCCGAAAACGATATACGCAACAGCATAGCTGGGACGCCTGCCACAAAAGTTTGGCGCACATCGCGAAATGCCAGCGTATCGGCACCAACATCCTCTCGCACCAGACGTTGCAGAAGGGTACGTGATTTTGGTCCTGAAATGGCGATACCATGCCACGCGTCAGACCGGTTTGCATAAGTAACGCCGCTATCCGGCAGATGCGATTCAAACCACCGCCGATGCATATTCTGGGCAGCACCGAATCCAAATAGATAGAAATGATCTTCGGCAAGACAGGCAACCGTCATA
>Ga0233444_10002039_pt1 | contig 21772 bp, 22 predicted proteins | sample SI_124_October20_6_FD_182792 | JGI IMG/M metagenome (GOLD analysis project Ga0233444, IMG submission 182792) | Seawater microbial communities from Saanich Inlet, British Columbia, Canada - SI_124_October2016_10_MG | ecosystem: Environmental > Aquatic > Marine > Inlet | place: Canada: British... | reverse complement strand
AGAACAGTAGTATAGAAAGAATCACTAGTCACTGAAAGGACTAAAAATGCAAGAACAAATCGCAACTCTCCTCGAAACAATCAAATCAGATTATGCCATGTTTACTTCGCGTGGCGATGCCGACAGGGTGTTGTCGGATATCAACCATCAAATGATTGCCGAGTTCAACGAAGGGCTGACAGTCAAAGAGGGTAGTAAATATGTCAAAATCCTGACCAAAGGTTCTGTTTGGGGATTTATTGTCAAAGGCGACAATGACAAAAAATTTCGGAAAGGTGATCTTCTGAAAGCCGCAGGATGGGCAACCCCTGCTCGGAACCACGCTCGGGGAAATATCCTAGATGGTGGTTACACAATCCAATGGACAGGACCACTTTACATGTAAAAAGAGTTGAGGGGGTTGACACCCCCTCTTTTTTGTGATATAGTAATAGTATAGAGAGAATCATAGAAGGAAATATAATGATTGCAGTGAAAAATAAAACAATCTTGGTTGATTGTGATGGCGTACTCCTAGATTGGGGGTACGCCTTTGCCTCTTGGATGGATCGGCATGGATATGTCGCAACAGGAAGTAGTGAATACGATATTGGTGTCAAATATGGATTGCCGAAATGTGAAAAAGAAAAATTAGTACGGATGTTTAATGAAAGTGCCGCAATTCGGAAACTACCACCTTTGCGGGATGCAATTAAATATGTCAAAAAATTGCACGAAGAACATGGTTATGTTTTTCACGCGATTACAAGCCTAAGTACAGATCAATATGCGTGTCACTTACGGACAAAAAACCTTCGGGAATTGTTTGGAAATACGGCGTTTGAAAAGTATGTATACCTTGACACGGGCGCTGACAAAGATGACGCGCTACTGCCTTACAAAAATACCGGATGTTTTTGGGTAGAAGATAAGCCAGAAAATGTCGATTGCGGTATCAATCTTGGACTCTCTGGTATTCTTATTGCACACGATCATAATGTTGGTTATGATGGAAATGCGGTGCGGGTTCAAAACTGGAAAGCGATTTACAAAATCATTGTTGGACAATATGGTATTATTTAATACGCCTTAAATCCAGTTGGAACGGTATAACTTAGAGTTTGACCTGTTCCAGATACGAATTGTGCAGTGGCAGCACCATTACCAGTAGCAGAACCAAAAGTGAAGGTAATGCCAGTGGCAAAATTGACTCCAGATATATCTATACCCGCTCCAGTGCCAGGCGCGCCGCCCGTGTTTGTGGAACTGTCCCAAGTACCATCAACCCCAAACCACACCCTTCCAGCGGTCGTGTCATATGCAATCATTAGAGTATGTAGATTGCCATCGTCTAAAGTGGCATAATTTGCACTGGTTCCGCTGTATGGGTAAAATCTTGGAGTATTTGCGTACCACGAAGTCTGAACATTACCTCCAGTATTGTAACCCAAAGTCCCAGCCTGTGCCATTGCTAAATCTCCTATACCGAACATTAGAACATTGCTGGGTGATGCCAAAGAAGAAGTTATGTCTAACTCTATATAATATTTTCCTAGTTTCAAACCTGTTGTCGGTACATAACCAACTCCGGAAGTTTCAGTTGTACCAACTTTAGCAGATATGTCTAACGCACCTGTTGTTGAATTTGCATTGATATCCAATCTTGATCCTGATCCAGCGGTGGAAACATTCATAGGAGTCGTAAATTCCAAAGTATATATTGTAGACTTAGAAGTACTATGTAAACCGTCAGTCGCTTTATATCTTAAAGTGAAACTTCCGGCATTTGCTTCTACAGTACTAGGCGTAATAGTAAAAGCGTTACTAGATTGAGAAATAGTTGCTTGTGATTGATTTGACGGATTAGTATCATACGAATATTCGATAGGAAATCCTTCTGGATCGCTTGCTACAACCGTTTGATTTGTTATAGTTCCGTCTATAGCTAAATCTGCTGTCGATGGTGGTGCTGTTGTCCATTCTGGTACGGCGTTTGCGTCTGTATACACTCTATCCCATTCTGTACCATCCCAAACGTAAACTGCCTTAGTGTCAGTCGCAAAACCAAAATCTCCAGCAGTATTATCACTTGAAGGAAATGCAGCAAGATTTGCATACTCAGTAACAGAAGAACCGGCAGCGCCCGATGCTGTCCATCTAGTTTTAGATGTATTATATGTCCAAATATTTTCACCGACTGTATGAGTATCCCCATTCGAAGGACTGTCTGGAAAGTTTATTGCCATTTGTTATTCTCCTACGCTAATTCCCAACCAGACGGTATGGTATATTGAGGGCCTTGTGTGTGACTGATTATTTCTAGTTGTGTAGTTCCGGCAGTGCTACTTCCATTAGTGAGCGCGGGTTTAAACCCATGTGTTGCTGGAGCACCACCGCAAGAGTATCCACTTTGTCCTGCTGTTGGATCCTTACCTGATGGCCATGCGCCGTTATAGCCTAACCAAACTTCTTCAGCAACAGTATCATAAGCAACCATAACTATACTATTAACTGGGAGCAACCCGCTGAATAGACTAGTACCTACTGCACCACTATACTTATCACCATTTACATATAGATAAACGGCATTGCCATTATTATATCCAAGGTCGACACCGGCCTGTCCAGAACCAACTCCGATCATTGGATTGTTGCCCACGGCAATAACCTTATATTCAAGATAGCCTTTACCCATTATACCAATTTGTTCTGAAGTCGCGTCTTGAGCGCTGCTGGTAGAAACTGTGGCCTCTAACTTATTTGTGTCAGTATAATTAGTATTGATCATAGACAATGATGTATCAAAAGTAAAGTTAGTCTGAAACGCTAATGCCACCGTTATCGCATGTGATGTTATATGTACTCCATCACTTGCTTTAAGTCTTAATGCGAAGTTCCCAGCATGTGCCGATGTGGTCGATGGAGTTAATGTAAATACGCCACCAGAATTTGTAATGCTTGTTACTTGGTTTGGACTTGATGGATTTGTATCATGTGAATATGTAATAGGAAATCCTTCTGGATCTTCGGCCGCTATAGTTATTGTTGATGTACTACCATCACCATTTAAATCATGCGTTGTTGAGGGTGTTGTTGTAAGTTTTGGAGTTTCATCACCACCAGAACTAATTCTATCCCATTCAGTACCATCCCAAATATAAACCGCCTTAGTATCGGTTGCAAACCCCATATCACCATTGGTGTTGCCGGAACTAGGAAATGCGGCAAGGTTTGCATATGAGGTTGCGGATGTACCAACACCGTCGACGCCGTCAGTACCGTTAGTGCCGTCAGTACCGTTAGTGCCGTCAGTACCAGCTGGTCCAGATATAGAAATCCACTGACTTGATGAACCATCATTATAGTAAACGCTGAGACTACCATCTGTAGAATCAAACCATTGGTCGCCATCACTAGGACTCGTAGGGGCAGTATCCGAAACAGTTACAGAAGAACCCCCGCCTGCGGAACTGGTTTTCCATAGAGTTTGAGTCGCATTATAGGTATATACAACACCATTTGCCGTAAAAGTATCCCCATTTGAAGGACTATCTGGAAAGTTTATTGCCATTTATTTTATCCCCCTAATTCCTCTGTCGGTGGTGTAAAGTTTGCGGTATATCTAGCAAGTCCCTTAGTTACTCTAATGTCTTGAAAATATCCAACAGTCGGATATGTTGTTCCGCCAAGAATTCCTAATTGTATAGGGTCTGTGCCACTACTAAGAGAAGTACTTGTCGTAGTAGTTGATTTTGAAACTCCATCCACATATATAGTATATACATTTCCGTTGCGAACAACAGCAAGATGTTGCCATGTATCATTTACCATTGTGTGTATTTCTTGTGCGTTTAAAAAATAGCTACCAGTATTATTACTAGATAAAGCTAAAGATAAGCCACCTCCATTAAAAATATAAAGTTGAAACCCGGCTCCAGCAGTAAATATTTCTTGAAATGTTCCGACAGAAACATTTGTAGGATACCACCAAAATTCTACTGTAAAATCTCCTGCATATTCACTTATCCATGAATCTGCAATATTATTTATCTGAACATAATCACCAGTTCCATCAAGATAAATCGACTTTGTTCCAGCAAATTTTACTTGAGTTGTAGATGTTGCAGCATCACCAAAACATTGTATTTCACTTTTCTGACTCAAATCTGAAATAGATGTTTCTGGATTGAGTAAGAATTTTGTGTTTGTAACAGCGGTAAGAGGTGCGGTTGGTGGTGTAAAGTTTGATGTGTATGCTGCTGTTCCATTTAATATTCTAATATCAGACATATAACCAGTAAGAGCAAACGCACCAGTATGGTATGAACCGATCTGTGGTCCATTCGTGCCGACTAATTGAGTTAAAGAGTTTGTAAAAGTAGAACCTTCTTGTATACCGTTTACAAATAATTTTACATCATTACCCGATCTTGTGAGCGCAACATGACTCCATGCATTATCTAAAATAGGAGAACTTGTTATTCTAGTACCACCTTGATGATGATATATTATTACATTGTTGCTATACTGGTTATCAAGATAAAGGTGTGTATAGGTTCCGTCTGCGCTAGATCCACGAAAATCTATTAATATACCTTCTGTAGCGGTCCGAGTTACTGGATATAACCAAAATTCTACTGTAAAATCGTTAGTACCAAATGCAAATTCTGCATCGCCATTTAAATTAATTCTATCACCTGTTCCATCAAAATATGCAGACGCACCATGAGAGGCCTCTGAATATGGAGTATTATCAAATACAGATTTTGGTCTTAAAGATACATTACCATTAGGAGTGATTGCATGATTTGATGTAGATTGATCTTTAAAATAAGGTAAATTGCCAAGTAAGAATTTTGTGTTTGTAATTGCAGTCAGTGGTGCAGTTGGTGGTGTGAAGTTAGAAGTATAAACCTCAGTTCCTTTTATTACTCTAAGATTACTCATATAACCTGTAAAATAAGATGAAGTGTTATTACCTATTATCATAGTTGAAGATGCTGAACTTTGAGGGGTTCCTGATACTGTATGTGTTTTTACATTCACCCCGTCTAAATATAAATTTATTTCATTATCAGAATCATCATGACACATTGTAATATGATGCCAAGTATTAAGTGATAATGTTGATGTAGAAACACAAGTTGCTATTGCACCACCATTCCAATAGTAAAATAATAAAGTACCGTTTGATATTGCACCAAATGACCAATAATCGGTCGTACTACCTACAGCACCATGTTTTAGTACATGTGGGCGTCCCTCACTACTTTCTGTGAAACTTGTGTAATAAACCCAAGCCTCTATTGTGAAATCGTCATTCCACCATTCTGCGGTTGATGTACTATGTGGAAATGTTAAATAATCACCAGTACCATCAAAATATGCAGAATATCCGCCATGACGATGTGGACTAAATGTTGATGCTGTTACATCTCCACTAGCAGTAATCGTGTGATTTGAAGTAGAAGCATCGTCAAAAGTTTGATTTGAACCAGTTGCAGTTGCCTTAACTGACAATGCAGTGTATCTTGAATTTGTTACAATAAATGCCAATGTAAACGCACTAACCGCACTCACAGCACCTGTTGCACCGTCTGTCACGCTAAAGGTTATACTGAAAGTTCCAGCATCAGCCTCTGTCGTGGATGGCGTAATTGTAAACACATTGTCCGCCTGAGAAACTGTCGCCGTACTACCCAAAGAACCTGTTGTGACTGCATATGACCAAGTAAGGGCAAAACCTTCTGGGTCGGTAGATACGGCAGTGATTGTGGTTGATGTACCATCTGTTGCAAGTGTGTATGTCCCATCAACGCCAGTAATTGTGGTCGGACTATCATTTGTCATTGTGGCCACCAAATACCATGCCGTTCCAGTATACATGAAAACTTTATTCAATGCAGTGACTAATGCTTGATCGCCGGCAACCATTCCAGTTTTTGCAATCAATGCTGCCATATCAGCATATACACCGGCACGTCCATCTCCGCCTGCTGGGCCCGCTGGTCCGGCAACGGTACTATCTGCCCCAGCAACTCCAGCCTGTTGTGGTGCAGATTGTACCCACTGACTCGATGTCCCATCGTTATAATATACATATAAATTTAAATCTAAAGAATTATACCACATATCACCATCACTAGGACTGGCCGGTGCAGTATCAGAAACAGTTACAGAAGAACCACCACCGGAAGCCTCCACACTTACCCAGTAACCTTTTGTCGCATTGTAAGTGTATGTGATATTACCTTCGGTGACAGTATCGCCGTTTGACGGGCTTGTAGGGAAATTGATTGCCATTTAAAACGTCCTGTATATTTGTAGATAAATACTTATTACCTATTTATATAAACGGAGTCACCATGTTTCTTTCAGTACTACTTTTAATTGTTGCGGTTATTATTTCTGCCGTAGCGGCATATTATTCTATTGCTGGATTGATCACGATCTTTGCGGCCGCAGTTGTTCCAGTTATTGTTATGGCGTCTGTTTTAGAATTTGCAAAAGTCCTAACCGCGGCATGGTTATCACACAATTGGAAAAGAATAAACTTTTTTCTTAAAAGCTACTTGACATTTGCCGTTATAGTGCTTATGCTTATAACAAGCCTTGGTATCTTTGGATTTCTTTCAAAGGCACATATTCAACAGACGGCGGATGCAAAAGAAAATGTTGCCCAGATAGAAATTGTGACTGACAACATAGAAAGAAAAGAAAATGAAATATCTGATTGGCAAGATGAGATAGTCAAAATAGAAAACTCTGGTTTGGAAAAAAACACAGAAATTAACGAACAAATAACCATAGAGGAAACTCGACTTAAAGATGCAGTAAAAGAATACGAGGAATTAGTTTCTGAACAAAAAGAACTAATAAAAGAGTCTCGGAAAAATTTGAATTTGGTGGATAAATATACGGCAGAAAATAATATCACTGCCTTACAGACATTGGTAGGGAGTCCAGCCGATGGCAAGTATGGAAAACAAACAGCCAGAAAGGTTGCAGAGTACACCGAACAAGAACAGAATCGTGTTGATATTTTAGTTTCTAGCGCAAGGACTAGAATAAATGAGTTGCGAGATGAACAGAGAGATGAGCGTGTAAAAAGTAACGAATTGATTGACAGATTGAGATCTGAAATTAGTTTAGATGATATTGGAGTGGGGGATAAACAGAGAATAGAATTTTTGAAAAAAAAGATAGATGTCGCATATGCGGTATTGCAAGATATGAATTTGGAAAAAATGAAGTTTGAAAAAATGTATAGAGAAATTGAAACAGAAGTTGGCCCTATAAAATATGTTGCAGAAATATTGTATTCTGAAGTTGATGAAGGAGTTTTAGAGGATGCCGTTAGGTTTATTATTTTGTGTCTTATTTTTGTTTTTGATCCGCTCGCAATTTTATTAGTAATCGCAGGAACATCATCTATAACATATTACAGACAGTTAAAACGTGGAGAAAACTTGACGCATCTAAGCGAAGAGGATTTTAAGAAAGAGACCGACATAATCCCGACAGAAAAAAAAAGCCCAACTTCAACGATAAGATTGAAAAATGGAATACAGAAAAAATTGAAAACTACGAAAATATAGAAATGGAAAAATGAATGAAAGTTAAATTGATTAGTTATTCGAAGGCCCCCGAAGATTTTGGCGACCTAAGTGATTTGCAAGAATTGGTGGCGTACTGCGCTAGAGTGTCAAACCCATCAAATCAAATGAATAAAGAAACCAGTGAAAAGTTGATAAAGTATTTGATCAAACATGCACACTGGTCTCCTCTGGAAATGGTAAATGTTTGTATCGAAATAGAAACGACAAGAGACATCGCCCACCAAATTGTTAGACATAGAAGTTTTTCTTTTCAAGAATTTTCGCAGAGATATGCAGATCCGAACGATATGGGAGATTTATTTGTCATGTCAGAGGCAAGACTACAGGACACGAAAAACCGACAAAATAGTATTGAGATTGACGACCCAGAATTACAAATGGCGTGGTATAAAGAACAAGAGAAAGTTACAGAGGCTGCGGATATGGCATATAGTTGGGCAATCAAACACGGTATTGCGAAAGAGCAGGCTCGAAAAGTTCTACCCGAGGGCCTGACAAAAACTAGACTATATATGAACGGAACTCTGCGTAGTTGGTTGCACTACATTGATCTGCGTAGTGCCAACGGAACACAGAAGGAACATATGATTGTCGCCCGAGAATGTGCGATAGTTATTGCAAGACTTTTTCCTATGATATGGGAACTGAAACCTTAATATCATAAATAGTCTTGATTGACTTGAATTGAATTCCTCTTATTTGTTTATGGTAATAGAATAATATAATTGTAAACAAATAGGAGAAATACATGATAGATCCAATCACAGCGATATCTGCGGCCACTGCCGCATATAACGGAATTGTCAAACTTGTAAACGCAGGTCGCGAAGTAGAAGATTGTATTGGCCAGTTGGGTAAGTGGTATGGCGCAGCGGCAGACATCAATCGTGCGGAGACACAAAGAAAAAATCCACCACTTTTTGCGAAAATGTTTGCATCTGGCTCTGTTGAAGAAGAGGCCTTGGCAATTATTATCCACAAGAAAAAACTGGCAGAGCAGGAAAAAAACCTTCAGGCCATGTTAAATATGAGATTTGGGTTTGATACTTGGAAGGAACTTATCGAATTAAGACGTAAGATAAGGAAAGAAAGAGAAGAGACTATCTATCGACAAATGGAAAGACGCAAGGCGTTTTTCGATGCATGTATAGTCTTCGCTTTATCAGTTGCGGTCGTTATCGCCATGGGTGGAGGTATATGGTTGATGGGTATTGGCGCTGGTTGGTGGGGCTAATGGTACACGTTTTTCTATTAATATTCACCTTGTCGGCCGACACAGTAAAAATAGAAACATCAGATGATATGTATTTCTGGAGCATTGACAGGTGCAATTATTTTGCCTACAGATTGACAAACCCGAAGGTAGATGCTACTGCATATTGTACCATAAGGCAAATTTCCAGAGACGAAATTGCCTCTGGAAAATATCAAGTCTATGATTAGGTCGTTGTAGTTTAACTTTTCCACCAAGTGCGACCCGCCGTTACGGCAGCCTGAATTACAGTCATGTCTTTAGATGCCCACTTCTCAGTGTCTAAGAGTTCGCCTTCTAGATGTTGTACCATGCGCCCTACATTTTCTTTTCTTTCATTCTCATTTTCACCAGTGTCAATCCGTCCGGCAATAATATTATCAATATTATCACACATATGCACAAGTGTTAAGTGATCTCTGTCTAGTTTATTTACAGCCATTTTAATTTCCTTCTAATACCGCTAATCTTGCTTCTAATTCTTCATTCTTTGCAGATAATTCTTGAACTGCCTTCACCAAAATAGGGAACATTCTATTAGGTGCTGCCTCTAATCTATCGGTGGTGTCAAACTGCACTATTCTTGTTCTGTGTGTGCTGCTATGTTTTAGTTCTGTGTCCCATAGTTCTTGAGCAATAAACCCCACGTCTTTCATAGAACCCATAGTGCCATCTCTACGATCCCATGTAAAGTCAACAGGCCTTACGTCTTTAATAAAGTCCAATCCAAGAGTAGTATCTTGTATATTAGTCTTATCTCTTTCATCAGACAAACTTGATATACTTGTATCGTTACATCTTAGATTAGTAATTTGGCCATTACCTAGAGTAATTCGATTACTACCAGTACTACTGGCATTATTTGCGGTGTACCCAATAACAGTATTGTTAGTAACAGTTTGGTTCCCTTGAGCGCCTTTGCCTATTACTGTACATCTTTCGTTGCCGTTAGCAAGATAACCTATGATAACATTTTGACCTGCGCCAGACCAAGTTGCATCCTCGCCGGCCCGACAACCTATTACGACATTTTCATCGGAGGTAGTTATTCCATCTCCTGCTTGCGATCCAATAAACGTATTCTGAATTGCAGTTGTAATATTCTGCCCTGCTTTATACCCCATGGCAACATTTCGGTTGCCAGTAGTAATATCCATCAGTGCTTCATGCCCAAAGGCGATATTTCTATAAGCACCAAGAGTAGTGACATCACTCCAAGTAGGATTTGCCATAGAATTTTCGCCTAGTGCATAATTTAGTAGATGATCACTGTCCGGCCGTGTCATTTGATCCCAAGATGAAGAGTTGCCTCCCCAAGATACATCTCCGCCACCACCACCAGCACTTGTCGCCGCGCCGGTATTTCCCGAAGAATCTGTTTCGGTGGTTGTTAGTTTTCCATTTGCATCGGCAGTCAATTTTACACTATTTGTTCCAGTACCGATTTTGATTTCTGGCACTTCGATGCCTGTTGCGGTCGCCTTAATAGTTTGTCCGCCCAAATCAATAGTGTTTCCGTCCAGATATAAATCTCTAAATCTGTGTGTTGCACTACCCAGATCATATGTGATGTTGGTGTCCGGTAGTAGGTGTGTTCCTATTGTTCCGGCCCATGCATTTGCAGTAGTTGTAAAGTCTGTTGTGCTTAGTTTTGTCGCAATAGAATTGGTTATTGTCGTACTGAAACTGGCGTCATCTCCCATTGCCGCAGCAAGTTCGTTTAACGTGTTGAGCGCATCTGGTGATGAATCTACAAGACTTGTTATTTGGTTATCAACATATGTTTTTGTTGCATATGTTGCAAGATTTGATGCAACAACCGCCTCTGTGAAATCGAGAGAAATTGTAGTTGAATTGAGAGCCGTACCAAGCTTTGCATCATTTGTATCTGCAACGGTGCTGTAACTCCCATCCTCTAATACATAATATGTAGAATTTGCGCTTAACCCGCTGAGACCCACATGTAATGCGTGTTCCGGTGTCACATCTACTGTTGTGCCCGTCGAATTTGACATACCAATAATTTTTGTTTTGTCGAGGTTTGAGTCTGCATATGGTAATACATAATAATGTATTTCTGGATCTCCATAATAATATGAGTTCCAGCCAGAGTTTACCTGTGTCATTCTTTTCGTAAAGAGTGACATATGACCTTTTTGAATTGGACATGTCTGAAATTTTGCAATTGATAAGAAGGCATCATCTTGATACTGGAAATAGATATCTGTGATTGCATATGTCGCGCCACTACCATTCAGATTGACCATGGCCTTAGCCGTGTTGATATTACTATCGTTTGCATCAGACTGTGCATATGAGATCGCGCCGTAGTTAGATCCTATTGGAAAACACACATCTAATGGCATCCCCATCCGCCCGTTTGGAGCGGATACAAGAGTTTGTCCATAACCATTTTGTGACAATCCATAAGTCGAAGTATTTAAATCCATGACTGCGAACTTAACAAGGGCCCAACTTGTGTCGTTTTTATAAATTACTGCAACTCTATTATTTTCTGAAATATCAAGAGCAGGATAATGTGATGTCTGTGCTGTTGTGCCATAAGCGCTCGACGACCAGTAGATAGCTTGGGGTGATGCCAATGTTACACTTCCGGTGGTCCAATCAATTTTTCCAGACTGCAAAACAAGTCCGTTTGCCTTTACAAATAATCCAGAAACAGTCTTTGACCATGCAATCGAAAGTTCTCCGTCATATTTTGTGCTGGTTACTCCGTTGCTCGAGGTATCTAGTGTAGCACCAAATGCTCCACCGCCGCCGTCGATGGTGGTCCAACTACTTCCATCATATTTAATTTGTTGGGCCTTACATTCGTTTCCGTTTGCGGTCGACAAAATCCATCTCACGTCTCCATCCGCGCTTTCGGCATGATTGTATTGGAGAGAACTATTCCAGTTTTGCGTTCTGGCACCTGTGTCAGTTGTGCTTACCCACGTCAGCCCCGATACCGCCACCGAACATTCTATCACACGGACGTTATATTGGCTTCCAAAGGTCATAAAAATATATAACTTTGTTGCATCATATGGATTGTACCAATGGCCGAGATAACTCGCCGGTGTTATGGACACACTATCAAATGAATTTATTGATCCGCTTATGGCTCCAGAAGTGATAACATAACCATGCATGTCAGTACCATTGGGTGTGTCCGAAAATAAAACAGATTCGGTACGGTTGGTCGGATTGAGCGCAACTCTACCCGTACCGCCGAAATTTCCTTGTCCGCCAGATTGATTTCCAAATGCATATTTGTTTGAGTCGTTAAACACCGCCGAATAACTTGTCGGCGAAACTGGTGTGACTGTTCCATCAGAATTGAGCATCATTACATCGTGTGGTGATGCAGATTGCGTGGAAGTGTATTCAAGTGTGTTTGAACCGCCCGCGTTATCTGCTACATATGTATTGACATAACTTTCAGTTGCATACCCTGTTAAATCAGTTGCAGCAACAGTTTCTATCCAACCAATAGTTGTACTTTTGTAAATATAAAGTTTTTGAGTATCTTCGGCAAATGCAATATCTCCAACCGTATTCCCTGCAGCTGGTAGGTATGTTGCATCACTATAGATATTTACGGACGCGACAAGAGAAGTACCATCTGCCGCGACCAGTGTCGCAGTACCAGCAACTTCTTTGATTTTGTTTTCAAATGCAGGAGTATTTTCGACATATGTTGCCATGTCTTGCGGAACCCATTTATTATTGGTTCCATCATATACAAGACACATTTGATTTACAAGAGATGGAATTGGCCGCAATTCCATAGGTTGTGAGTGTCCTTCATTGTCGTGTTGACCGTAGATAATATAATTTCCATTTGCGTTTGTTTCGACTGCAAGATCCTTTACAGTGATGCTTCCTCTCATTCCGGCATGGTTTCCACATTGATAATACAGGGTATCTGGGGCCCCAGCGGGAACCGTGAATGTTATTGTTCCAGTTTCATTTCTAGAACCTGTAACTCCTGTCGTATACTCTCCGAAATATGTGCCCGCTGCGAAGTTTGTTCCGTTGTCAGTAGTAAAATAGAACGGATGGCCAGTGGCGCTAATATCAATGGTGTATGTACCACCACGATAGAAAGGTCCGATAGATGGGTTGTTTCCATTGGCACCACCAGTGAAAGCATACGCCCCGACACCATTAGATACATTGTATGATACTGCCGGCGCGGTAAGAGATGGCGGTGTGATTGTTGTTGGAACATTGACGGCCAGTCTTTGGACGCTGGTTGTTGTCCCACCGTTGATATCTGGATGAGTGTCGTCGATAGTTGAATAAGTTGCCCACGACACTAAATTTTGATCACCAGAACCTTCTATCCATTTGAGTTTGAAATCATGTCTTTGCGTCATTGCGCCATAAGCAGTATTTGCAAAGTTGTTGAGCGTGTAAGTACCCTGCATATACAAGGCGACAGATGGCTGTGTTTGGTTTGTAATAGTTGCCCTTGCATACGGCAACGAAGATTGTTCCCATGTCCACTGCCACGCGGTTCCGTGACCAGCGGTTGGGTCTGCAACTTGCAATTCCAATACTTCTGGTTGGACTGTTAAGTCCACATCGCTCAGATCATTGCTCGATCCGACAATAGGACTTGTCGGTTGCGTCACGCCATTTTTAACAGAAGTTCTTTGGAAATCTCCCGATGAGTCAACTTCGAGTGTTACAGTATTATTTCCAGATCCAAGTTTTATCGTGTTCATAGAAATTGTTGTTGCATCAGCAGAAATTGTTTGGTCACCAATATTGAGAGTATTTCCCGACAGATATAAATCTCTGAATTTATTTGTGGCACTTCCCAAGTCATAGATTTCGGTTGTGTCTGGTAAAATATGTCCGCCAAGGTCCGAAAGTTGTGTTGTCAACGCCGTCTTATTTAAAAATTTATTGGTGCTTCCTTCTACAATGTCATCTGTAGTGGTAGAACCAACACCACCTGATATATCTCTGACCTGTTTTATTGCGTTTGAGAGTTTTTGCATCTCGGCCGTAGTCGCGCCAGAAGACAAGGTTTGGATTCTTGAATTAAGTGCAGTCTCGATGGTTGTATCTTCAGTCAGCCCGATAGATTTCGCTGCCCTTGCGAGAGATAGAATGTCATCAATTGTCGCGGTGGGCGCATCGGTAAGAATTTTTGATCTGATTGCTGCTATTGATGTTGAGAGATTACTGTCTGGCATATCCGGTCCCTTAGATTATTTTGACTATTTATAATTTTTTATTCGACTCCAATTAATATTTCAGTATCATCAAATACTGCACCATTACCCGTTGTTTTATTGTACAAAATTTTAGACATGATAGACTCTGATGCTCCCGTTGCCGCCATTCCCTGCTAGACTGTCGCCACCTGCTCCTCCACCGCCTGGGACTGAGCCATCGCTTCCGCTATTATAATCTGCACCCGCACCTGCATACAGAGATTTTCCACCGTAAATAGCATCGGGTTCACCATATCCAGCATGTTTACCACCTCCCCCGCCGCCACCAAAAACACTGTTGCCAGCGAGGTCTATATAGCCTTTTTGTGCAACACTATTTCCCCAGCCTATTGGAGATGTGCCGGCCGGCGCACTAGTCCTCACAAGAATACTTGGGATGGTCGGATATGTGGATGGCACATTATCATCGATGACTGGTACTACAAAAAATGAAGTTGGAGAAAACTGTGCAGAAATCTGTGTTGCGGTATCAGTTATTTGAGGGCCCTGCACATCAATGAAGAATGGTTCTTCTTGAGAGGCGTAAATGGCATTATTCGATACGTAGACCGTGGAACCATTCGTAGATGACAGTGTAAATGAGGATTTTCCGCCGGCCAACCCGCTGACAAGTCCGCTAATGTTATTGCCTTTAACACCGCCAGCACCGACCACATACGATCCACCGTCAAAATACTGTGCTTGTCCATACAGCAAAAGGGCTTGACCACCAGCGCCACCTTGAGTGTAACCCGCAGTATTGGTTACGTTTCCGCCAGTACCGCCATCTACCATGTAGATCCAAACATAATCAGTGTCGGCCAAACTGCCTTTTGACCAAGTGCCAGAGGAGGTGTATGTGCTGTTTGGAGATGTCCAATCAGGCCAAACGACTTGATCTGGTGAAGCACCACCGCCCGATCCAGATGTATTCGCTTGGGCCCAAATATCAGTAGTACTGTTATATGACCATGTTATTGATCCTACTGTATGTGTATCACCGTTTGCTGGTGTTGTTGGAAATGCCATTTTTGTTTCTCCTAATTATGAATGTTCTATTTTCACCGGCCACACAACATTGTCTGGAAATCCTTCTTGGGCAGGGACATCTAACAATTCTTGTCTATATTGTTGCCATTCATTTTGTTTCTGTGTATCCATATCTTCCCATCGAAGAATATTGGTTATTATTGGATCGACTTCAGACACTAGAATGAAATCTCTTTGCATACGAATAATTTTTGCGCTTTCAAGATCCAATTGTTCTTGTGTAGGGCTTACATATGGCAAAAAGTTGTCGTCAATAAGAGACATAATATGATTATTATCAATAGTTGTATCTGTATCGTGCAGAGTGATGCTATATGGAATCCAACCATGTATCGGGTGTTCTATTTCTACATCCATATGAAGATTGTCGGCCGCCATAGATTGTGCATTTCTTACATTTTTTATTTCTACCGTCATTTATGATATCCTTAAAAATAAAGTTGAAGCGCGTCTGCTGGTAGATTGCACATGACCCATGGCTTTCCAAGTTCCAGACAATGCCTGCCCACGAATATCTGCAGCTGTATTGTCATTGAATCCGTTTGTTGATGCAAACCCAGATACTTTAAGTGTTGACCCAGCCCACGTCGAATTGAGCGCGACACTACCGCTGCTGCTCGGTCCAGCAAATATATATGTACCAACAGATCCAACCGTTGTACTACTCGCTACCGTTGTAAATGTAAATCCGGCACTACCATCTGTTGTTAGTACTTGTCCGCTTGTTCCATCTGTAATTCCTAAATCTGTGAGAGTGGTAGCCCCACCACCGCCGGAGATTCCAGTTAATTGTACCCAACTAGAATTGTCCCATGTATATAGATATCCTGTAGTTGTATCATCAAACCAAAACTCTCCTATTTCTGGTGCTGTTGGTGCTGTGCCAGAAATTGTCGCCCCACCAATTACAGTGCCGGGGCTCCATGCAGAACCATCCCATACTAAAGAATCCCCAAGACTAGGTGCAGTCGTGGCGGTGTCTGATAAATCGCTGATACCCAAATTTGCAAGGCCCGGGCTCCATGCAGAACCGTCCCAGACCAAAGAATCCCCAAGACTAGGTGCAGTCGTGGCGGTGTCTGATAAATCGCTGATACCCAAATTTGCAATTTGAGTTGCCAATGTTGCAGCAATATTTTCATCATCTCCTAATGCCGCTGAGAGTTCATTTAATGTGTTGAGTGCGTCCGGCGCTCCATCTACCAAACTAGATATTGCAGAATTTATTAAAGTGGAGGTTGTAGAATCGACATATGCCTCTGTGGCGTATGGAATAGAGTTTAAATAATTTTGAACTCTGGTATCGGTGTAGAATTCATTAGTGTCACCTTCGAATATGTCATTCGAATTTAATATACCATTTTCCCACTGCCCACTTGAACTGTTGTATTGTAAAATTTCATTGTCGGCCGGTGTGGGTGCCGAGACATCTCTAATTTGGTTTAATGATAGTTCCACGTTATCTGCTCCTACGGAAAATTCTATTGGTACTAATTTTGTCTGGACCCCATAATTGACATATAGATCTTGTTGTTCAAGTCTGGCGGCGCTCATATGCGGTGAAATTCGGATAAACATATTATCTAAAATATATGACCCATCGTTCATATTTCCTGCCGCAGTAGTCACGTTTCTTTGCATAATGTGTTGTGGTATTACAAGGACTACATTTGCACTAAACGCATCGACTTCTGCTGCCGAGGTATGTTGTACCTCATAAAAATCATAAAATGATGTTTCAATGATGGTAACTGGATTTGTTTCAGTTGTGGTGACATCTGGTAGTTTTTTTCTTACTGAGTATGCAGTCGCTCCGTCTTTGTCATATTGTTGTTGCCATCTAGTGTATAGGTTTCCCTCGCCATCAATATATTGTGGATTTCCGTTTGAATCGTATCCACTATAATCTGAAGTGCCACTTTGTCCTGATATTACTACGCCGTTATAGACGAGGCCCCAGTTTTGGACACCACCTGTTGTTAGTGTCGCCCATAGATCAGATCCCGTCACATTTGTACCATTTCCAGAAACCCATGCGGTAGTAGGACTTCGCCCGTTTCCAATTATTTTTGCTTGAAATTGGTATCCAGGCGTTGTTTCTGTTGTGGTGACATTTGTAGTTGTAGATTTTTCATATATTTTATTAGAAATTAATTCGCCTATATCATATTTCGACCCATCTGAATTTTTTGCAGATGGGGCCCCACCTACAATAATTTCATTTGCAAGCGGATGTGCGGCTCCATCGATGATCAGAGTCCATGCACCCAATGTTCCATTATCCTGTGATAAACTTGCAGGCACTTCGGAGTTTAGGTCACCCTGTAGTGTGGAATTGATTCTATGGTGTATCCAAACCACTTGATAATTGGATGGTGAACTATAATCTGTTATATTTGCGGGCATTATAATCCTCTTTGTCAAAAGCTATTGACACATTGTTGATTTTAGTGTATAGTGTTATTTATACGAAAATTTTGGAGATAGATATGGCAAATCAAACCGAGGCAGAATGTCTGGTTGTAGCATCAGAAGAATGTGCAGAGCTTACCAAAGTTTGCATGAAAATTTTGCGATTCGGAATTGACGATGAAAAAAAATCAGATTTAATATCAGAAATGGGAGATGTGCAGTGTATGATTGACCTATTGGGCGATCACCTTGACGTTTCCCGCGATCAAATTCTTGATGCGGCCCGCGCAAAACGCGAAAAACTCAAAAAATGGAGCAATCTGATAAAATGAAATATGCAATTATGATAGAATTAGATGACAAACTGGTATATGTTTGTGGAGATGGTCAAACATGGACGGACAAAGATCTGATATTAAAATATGATACCTACGAAGCCGCACTAGAAGGTGCAAAAATTTGGAATAATCCTGTTATTGTTGAATATGATTCACAAACAGGAAAAGGAAATTCAATTGGATTAAGTAAATGACACTGATGGTTGATCCGCCAAGCGGTTGGAAGTATGGATTTCCTAAGCCTGTGCATGAAGAATATTATTTACTAGAAAACGATTTTAATATGATTAGTTGGTTAGTTTCCGAGGGTTATCCTCAATCAGAGATTGATAAACTAGGTAGTAGTTTTTTTATTAGAACATGGGAGGAGACAGATACAATATGAAAAAACTAAAAAATAAAGTAGTGGCATGTTGTTTCTTGCCATACCCGTAATATACTCAGAAGGAGGACACTAATGAGCGATGTGACAAATAGAATGCAAGAGTTGATGAGGCCGATAGAACAACAGATTATGATGTGCGATTCGCGGGAAGATGTTTTAATGCTTGCATGTGCAATGTTAGACAAGGCGAAAACAATTCTCGACTCACAAATTGGCGTCGAAGGACGCAAGACAATTATAAAGGACGCAAATAGGTAAGGATTGAATATGGTAAGATTAGGAAACTTTAAAAAATTAGAGTTGATTTCCCCGAGCGGAAAACCTTATATTTTTGACGATGATATAGAAACGGTCTTCCTTTCTATTGAAGATGATGGAAAAACAGTAAAAATTCACATTAACCCCGATGAGTCGGAATTTGAGGAAGAAATAGTATGAGAATTGAAAATGATGTTAAACTGGACTATAATAATGTTTTAATCAGACCTAAACGCAGTGTGCTTGAGAGCCGAAGTGAAGTGTTATTAAATCGACAATTCGTATTTAGAAATTCTGAAAAAGACATTAAAAATTTTGATCTTGATGTTGATTTTGATGGGATACCTATTATCGCTGCAAATATGGATGGAGTAGGGACATTTCAAATGGCAGATGTTCTTGCTGAATATGGAATAATGACTTGCCTGACTAAGGCATATGATGTAATGGAATTGGTAGATTTCTTTGATGTGGATGAACACGATACAAACTGGCGAACAGAACATGTTGCCATGAGTATCGGTATCACTGAAGTGGACGAACATAAATTTAGAAGTGTCTATGAAATGACAGATGGAAAACTGAAATATGTTTGTATCGATGTTGCAAATGGATATACTGAAAGGTTTGTAGATTTTGTTAGAGATTTTCGTAATCAATATTCAGACATTGTAATAATCGCCGGTAATGTTGTTACGGCAGATCAGACACAGGAATTGATTTTGAATGGTGCTGATATTGTCAAAGTTGGTATTGGGCCCGGCTCTGTCTGTACCACTCGCATTAAAACTGGTGTGGGGTATCCGCAACTTTCGGCAGTTATTGAATGTGCCGATGCTGCCCACGGTCTTGGTGGTCATATTATTGCTGATGGAGGGTGTACTACTTCTGGTGATGTTGTAAAGGCATTTGCTGGGGGTGCGGATTTTGTTATGTTGGGTGGTATGCTTGCCGGACATTTGCAAGGCGGTGGAGAAGTAATTACAAAATTTTATGAAACAGATGAGGTTAGTGTTGAAGATAATTTTTTTGAGCCTGTATATGAAAAGAAACAATTTGTACAGTTTTATGGTATGAGTTCGAAGGCTGCAAACGATAAACATTTTGGTGGATTAAAAAATTATCGGTCGAGCGAAGGTAGGGATGTTTTAATACCATTTCGCGGAAACATTGGACCAACAATACAAGATATTTTAGGTGGGATACGTTCTGCGTGTACTTACGTTGGAGCATCAGAATTACGGAGTCTAAATAAGTGTACAACATTTATTATGTGTAATGACACACATAATAGAGTCTATGAGGGAGATGGTCGTGGATAGACAAGAAGAATTGGAGTGGACGGCAAAACTTGCACGAATGGCAAGTCTTGCATATTTACCAAGCAATGCTGCTGGTCCAAGATTTAAAAGTCTTGGTTTTTCTCATTCGAAATATATAGATTATCATGGGACTCAGTGTTATGTGGCGTGGAATGCTGATGTTATGGTGGTTGCGTTCCGTGGAACAGAACCTAATCAATGGAACGATATTAAGGCAGATCTCCGCGCTTGGCTAATGAAAGACGATTCTTGTGCTGGCCGAGTACATACAGGATTTCATCACGAGGTTCATAAAATTCTGGATAAAGTCGAAATCACGATAGAACACATACGACACAGTAAAAAACTATTTGTTACGGGGCATTCTCTTGGCGGTGCTATGGCGACTGTCGCTGCAAGTAAATTGAAAGATGTAGATTTTTTATGCACATTTGGATCGCCAAGGGTAGGTACAAAATCATTCGTACAAAATATTCCCGCCAAACATGTCAGATATGTAAACAATAATGATGTTGTACCGACTGTCCCGCCATCATTTTTGTTTTATAGACACCACGGCGAAGAAAGATATATTAATTATCATGGCAATATTCGTAAAATGTCATTCTGGCAAAGAGTGAAAGACCACTGGCGCGGCCGAATATCATCATTCAAGAAAAAAATTCCATTTGACGGAATTTATGACCACGATGTAAAATATTACATTCGTTATACTGAAATGCAGAGGGATAACGATGATTGAAATATTACAGGAAATGTGGGATGACCACCTATGGATATATACTGGTATTGCAGGCGCTTTATTTGGTGCCGCCTTTCTAGCATATTTCAGAACTACACATGCTGGGATTTATTGTTATGGAAAATTTGATCAGATTTTAGATTGGGTGCGAGATAGATATGGCTGGACTTGGTTTGATCAACCAGAAAACGCATGGAAAAAAATGTATCCAAGTGTCGCTAACAAAATTGAAGATCTTGAAAAAAGAATCGAAAAACTAGAAAATAGGGGTTGACTCTGATGGTAGAGCCTGATAGCTTAATGGTATAGAAAGAATCACTAGTCACTGAAAGGACTAAAAATGCAAGTCGCAGTTATTCATACCGCTTTCGAAGATACCCCAACAGTTGTTGCTTATGTCGATACATCTAAAATGCTCATAAACACTGCAAGTAAAGAAGAGGCCTTAACCGCCGCATATCACTTTACTCAAAACATTTTTGGTTCGTGGTCGATGGGTAGTGAATTACCAGATGGTTCTGTAAATGAAGATTTTAACCGCAATGTTTTGGTAATGTCCGAACTACCTGTAGTAGATGGAAAAACATTTGGACTTCGCTCTACCTCGATGGGCGACCAAATGATAATCGGAACTACTAAATATAATGTGGACATGATGGGATTTTCTGAGATAGAAGGGTAAATAATATGATTTACAAACATACCGCCCGCAAGGGAAAAGACAAAAATGAGACTGTATATGCGATAGGACGCAATGAGAGACTGCATGGTAAACAACCCGAAGAAGGTGGTTACATTGTGTGGGTTCGTCGAGCTAACTACAGTGGCACCGTTAGTGGGGGTCTGGCGTATACTTGGCGGTATGTTAAAAAAGATTTGGGATATGTCGAGGCGGTAAAGTTAATCAACAAACGACTCAAAAGAAAAGAGTTTATCGAAAAACTTCCCGAAAAATGAAAAATAAAGGTTGACAATGCTATCAAAGCCTGATAGCTTAATGGTATAGAAAGAATCACTGAAAGGATTCGTTATGACTTACGACTTTGACACTCAAACTCTCTCCTGCTACCACAAAGAGGCCTACGGTTTTCGCCCTCTTTCTTCTTATTATGACGCATGGGAAGCCATGTCCGATGACGAGAAGCAGTCCGAATGGGACGCTCTGGGTCGCGAAGTCGAATCAC
>Ga0233444_10002037_pt1 | contig 21798 bp, 21 predicted proteins | sample SI_124_October20_6_FD_182792 | JGI IMG/M metagenome (GOLD analysis project Ga0233444, IMG submission 182792) | Seawater microbial communities from Saanich Inlet, British Columbia, Canada - SI_124_October2016_10_MG | ecosystem: Environmental > Aquatic > Marine > Inlet | place: Canada: British... | reverse complement strand
TTGTTACTTTGGGTATATTGGAATTTTGCTTCATATCTTTTAAGATATCAAAAAAGTCTTTTCTAACTGTTGGTTCTCCACCAGTTAATCTAATTTTACAAACACCTAATTCAGACAATGCTTTTGTTAATCTGGATATTTCTTGAGCAGACATAAAACTTCTCGTGTCTCCAGGCGTTTTTTTATAACCTTGTGGCAAACAGTAGGAGCACTTATAATTACAGACGTCTGTGATCGATAGTCTTATGTAGGGAAATTTTCTTCCAAAAGTATCACTTAGTAATTTCATCTTATATTTATTATATTATATTATAATAATAATATATGAGCAAAATTATTACCAAATCGGAACTGGATCTATTTAAAAAAGACGGAGCTGTCTTAATCAAAGGTAAATTTGATAACGCATGGATTGAAAAGTTAAAAAAAGGAATCAAAAAAGGTAAAGAAAGTCCTAGTCCAAGATTTGTAAATCATACAAAAGATCAAAAATTACCAGGATATTATGAGGATTTTTGGACCTGGAATTTACATGAAGAATTCAAAGATTTTATATTTAATTCACCAACTCCAAAAATTGCAGCAGAACTTTTAGAAGCACAAAAGATTAACTTAGTGATGGATAATTGGTTTTTCAGGGAAGCTGGGTCGAAGTCATCACCACCTTTTCATCATGATATATCATATTTCGATTTTGAAGGATCTATGTGTGTATTGTGGTTACCACTTGAACCAATAAAAAAAGAGGATGGTATAGCATGGGTTAAAGGTTCACATTTATGGGATAAATTATTCCTAAGAACGCGGTTTAATGACGGCCATGAAGTTGATGGTGAACCAGGGATTGTTAATGGAAAAAAATATGAATTAACTCCTAACATATTAGAAAATAAAGATAATTATGAATTTCTACAATGGGATCTGGAAGTTGGTGACTGTATTTATTTTGATATTAGAACACTACATGGAGGATTAAATACTGTCACACCCAAAAAAGATATTCATAGATACACACTAAGAATGGCAAAAGAAAATTCTAGAATTATTTATAGAGGAGATTGGGCCAGAGAAGAAAGAGTTATTATGGAAGATAATGGTTATAAAAATGGTGATGATTTATCTGGAAAAATGTTTCCAACTTTATTTGAAACTAGCTAACTTCAAGCTTTTTACACTGGAAGTTAACATAAATAATTAACCAGCAGGTTTGTAGCCAGCCATAGCTTTAGCGGCAATCTCGGCAGCTTTATTCATATTCATCTCTTCAAGAATAACCATATTCTCTACTGTTCCGCTTGCTTCCACAGCTAATTTTATACCAGCAAAATTTTCATAAGGCATATCTCCTGAAGTGACAGCAACGAAATCATAAGGACCTCTCGTAATATAAAAAGATTCAAATTTCCCTCCTACTGCTTCAGTTAATGCTTTTACCGCAGTTGATCTATCTTGCTTAGGGTCCTTCATAAAACCTTGGAAGGCCTTTGCTGTATAATTACCCATTACAATATATTTTTTCATAACTTTCTCCTTTATTAATTTGTAAGATCTAATCATATTTGTTAAAAATTTAAAAATTTATTTTTTAAAAATCAACTCAAGGTTTAGCAAATTATGTACGAAAAATTTGGACAATTTATCGATGGCAATTGGTCGCCCTCTTCTAACAAGGAAACTTATAAAGTTATCAATCCTGCAACAGAAGAAGTTTTAGGCCACGCTTCAAAAGCAACACCTGTTGATGTGGATAGAGCATTAAAATCTGCAGAAAAGGGATTAGCTATTTGGAGAAAAACTCCACCATGGCAAAGAGCTTATACGCTTAGAAAAATTGCTGACATGGTAAGAGAAAAAAAAGATGTACTTGCTAAATGGATGACTTTAGAAAATGGAAAACCTTTAGCAGAAGGTGTTGGTGAAACGAATGGTGCTGCAGATATTTTTGAATGGAATGCTGAAGAGACAAAAAGAATTTATGGACAAATTGTAGAAAGTAGATTTGAAGACACGAGAGTGCATGTTTATTATCAACCGATTGGAGTAGTGGCTGCTTTGTCACCTTGGAATTTTCCACTTGTATTAGCTGCTAGAAAAATTTCTACAGCATTAGCTGCGGGCTGTTCAGTAATTATCAAGCCAGACACAATTACACCAGGTGTGGTTATGGAATTAGTCGATATTTGTAGGGAATGCGGAATACCCGCTGGTGTAGTTAATCTTTTGTCAGGTGATCCACCTGCAATTGCGTCACAATTAATTTCATCTGATATTATTAAAAAAATCTCAGTTACAGGCTCAACTAGAGTTGGTAAAATAATTTTAAAACAAGCTGCAGATAAATTACAAAGAGTAACAATGGAGTTAAGTGGTCATTCTCCTTTCATTGTATTTGATGATGCTGATTTAAATAAAGCAACGGACATAGCTATTGCTGCTAAATTTAGAAATAATGGTCAAGTTTGTATTTCACCTAATAGATTTTACATTCAGGAAAGTAAAAAAGATGAGTTCGTTGGTTTATTTATTGAAAAAACTAAAAAACTTAAGATTGGTAATGGTATGGATCCAGATACACAACTAGGACCGTTAACAACGCAAAAAAGACTAAATGAAGTTGAAGAGCTAGTTGAAAAAACGAAACAAGAAGGAGCTAAAGTTTTATTGGGAGGTAAGAGGCCTGCAGGATTTAATAAAGGTTTTTATTATGAGCCAACTGTTTTTGATGATGTTAAAGATGACTTTACGATCATGAAACAAGAACCATTTGGGCCATTAGTTCCAATGCTGTCATTTAAATCTTTTGATGAAGTTATTGAAAGAGCAAATGATAATGATTTAGGTCTTTGTAGTTATATTTGTACTAATTCAATGGATAAAGCTTATAGAGCCTCTGAATTAATGGAAGCAGGCATTGCTTGTGTGAATACTGGTGTTGTAGCAGTTGCAGAAGCTCCATTTGGTGGAATAAAACAAACTGGCTATGGTAGAGAAGGTGGCTCTAACGCAATTAAAGATTATCTAAATGTTAAATATACTCATATGGGTATTAAGGGCTAGTAAATAAGGTTGAATTAAATAAATCCTAAATTAAAAGTTTTATTTATGAATAATTATAATTTAAAGGGTAGAAGAGCAATAGTAACAGGTGGCGCACAAGGTTTTGGTTTTGCAATTACAAAAAGATTTTTAGAATCTGGTGCTGAAGTTATAATTTGGGATATTGATCAAAAAGCTGTTGATGAAGCATTAAAAGAGCTTTCATCTGAAAAATGTAGCCATCAAATAGTTGATGTCACTAACTTCGGTGACATAACAAAAAATATTGAACTAAGTACTAAAGAAAAAAATGTAGATATTTTTGTAAATAATGCGGGTATGGCCGGTAAAAATACACAAGTTTGGAATTATCCAAATGATGAATGGTTAAAAGTAATGAACTTAGATTTAAATTCAGTCTTTTATTGCTGTAAAGCAATAGCACCTCACATGATTAAGAATAATTATGGAAGAATAGTAAATATTGCATCTATTGCAGGAAAAGAGGGTAATCCGAATGCTAGTGCATATAGCACCGCAAAAGCGGGTGTTATAGGACTTACAAAATCGTTAGGTAAAGAATTAGCTGATAAAAATATTGCCGTTAATGCTGTAACGCCAGCAGCAGCTAAGACTAGAATTTTCGATCAAATGACTGAGGAACATATAAATTATATGCTCTCTAAAATTCCAAGAAATAGATTTGCTAAAGTTGATGAGTTAGCGTCATTAGTTACTTGGTTAGCTGCAGAAGAGAATTCTTTTTCAACTGCTGCAGTTTTTGATTTAAGTGGTGGAAGAGCAACTTATTAAGTTATGCAAATTGGATTTGACGTTGGTGCCACAAAAATAGAAAGTGTCATTTTAAAAGATAACGGTGAAGAAGTTGACAGAAGTAGAAGAGACTGTCCAAAAGATTACCTTTCAATAGTTCAAACCATAAAAGATGTTGTAGTTGAGCTAGAAAAAAAACATAATAAAACATTACCAGTTGGTGTATGTCATCCAGGCGTTCATTCTCCACAAACAGGACTAGTTAAAAATGCGCCTAACTGTGTTTGGATTGAAAAACAACCTTTTCAAAAAAGTCTTCGTGAAGCTCTAAATAGAGAAGTTTTTTGTGAAAATGATGGAAATTGTTTTGCATTATCTGAAGCAATAGATGGTGCTGGCAAACATTATAAAATTGTATATGGAATTATTCTTGGATCTGGTGCGGGAGGTGGATTGGTTATAGATAAACAGATTGTTTCAGGACCTAATGGTGTTGCTGGGGAATGGGGTCACAATCAGCTACCATTTATGGCTGCCCAAAAAGAGGAGCTTAAGACATTAAATCTAAGAGATGCAGAGGTTGAAAGTTTTGTATCAGGATTAGGGTTGGCTAAAAGATTTAATAAAAAGTATAAAAAAAATTTGAAAGCTAATGAAATATTTGAACTCTATAGAAGACATGAATTAGATGCAGAAAAAATGATAGAGGAATTTAAGACTAATCTTGCAATGTCTTTAGCTACTATAGTTAATATTCTTGACCCAGATGTTTTTATATTTGGTGGTGGTGTTACAAATGAAATAGATTTTTTTGATGAGATAGAAAACTTAACTAAAAAATATGTTATAGGCAAAGAATATGAAGGTGTTTTCTTAAAACCCAAATATGGAGATGCCAGTGGAGTTAGGGGTGCGGCAAGATTAGGTAGAAAATCAAGCTATTAAATTTTCATATTTATCAAAAAGTGAAAAAATTTTTTTTATAAAATTTTTTATTCAAATAAAACATAGTTTAATTTAAAAATAATTAAATCAATCTTAGGTTGTAGAAAAAGTTTTTTGTTTAGGTTTTTTTGTTTTTTTAATAAGTTAATTTTTTAAATTAATTAATCGATTAATTATATTAACTAAAAAGAGGAAAATAAAATGAAAATGAAGAAACTGATAGTTGCTTTAATAGCTCTAGCTCTTACTCCAAGTGTTTCATTTGCAGCACCTAAGGCTGAGGTATTGCACTGGTGGACAGGTGGTGGTGAAGCAAAAGCTTTAAAAGTATTACAAGATGAGTTTGCTGCACAAAATGGAGTTTGGTTAGACATGCCTGTTTCTGGTGGTGGTGGAGATGCAGCAATGCAAACACTAAAAGCTAGAATAGTTGCTAACGATGCACCAGCAGCAGCTCAAATTAAAGGTCCTACAATTCAAGAGTACGATGAAGAGGGTGTAGTTGCACCTTACAACATTGATGCTGTTGCAAAAAAAGAGGGTTGGGACAATCTTTTAAGTAAGCAAGTTGCTAGTCATATGAAATGTGATGATGGTAAAGCGTATTGTGCTGCACCTGTAAACATTCACAGAATTGACTGGATCTGGGCTAATAAAAAAGTTCTAGATTCTAATGGTATTAAAATGCCTTCTACTTGGGCAGAGTTTAATGCTGCTGCGGATAAACTACAAGCAAATGGAATTATTCCTTTAGCTCATGGTAGTCAACCTTGGCAAGATGCAACAGTATTTGAAGCTGTAGCTCTTGGTGTCGGTGGTAATGATTTCTACAGAAAAGCTTTTGTAGATTTAGATGCTGCTACGTTAGGTGGATCAACTATGACTAAAGTGTTTGATCAAATGAGAAAACTTAAAGGTTACACTGATGCTGGTTCTCCAGGTAGAGACTGGAACGTTGCTACTGGTATGGTAATGGAAGGCAAAGCTGCTTTTCAAATCATGGGTGATTGGGCAAAAGGTGAATTTGCTGCTAACAACATGGCACCAGGAAAAGATTATATCTGTGCGCCAACTCCATCTAACAATGGATATCTTTACAATGTAGACTCATTTATTTTCTACAAAGTTAAAGGTAAAGATAAAGTTGAAGGTCAAAAACTACTTGCTAGCTTAATGATGGGAAAAAACTTCCAAAAAGTTTTCAACATCTATAAAGGTTCGATACCTGCAAGATTAGATGTTTCTATGGATGAGTTTGATATGTGTGCTAAAAAATCAAACGCAGACTTAAAAACTGCTGGTTCTAAGGGTGGATTACTACCAAGTTTTGCTCACGGTATGGCATTAAGACTTGCACAAAAAGGTGCTATTCAAGATGTAGTTACTGAGCATTTCAATTCAAATATGTCTTCATCTGATGCTGCTAAAAAACTAGCTGCAGCAGTTAAGGCTTCGCTATAATAAAAAAAAGTACGTTAAAATCTGCGCTTTCATAAAAATGATAGCGCAGATCTAATTAAAAATATGTTTTGGTTAAAAAAAAATTTACCTAAATTAGTTCTAGTACCATCACTTGGAATTTTATCTTGGTTTGTGTATGGTTTTATTTTTTGGACGATTTATATTTCTTTTACAAAATCTAAGATGCTACCAAGGTACGAAATTTGGGGGATAGATCAGTATATTAGATTATGGAATATGCCAAGATGGCATGTAGCAGTTGAAAATTTACTAATATTTACAGTGTTATTTATAATCTTATGTATTGCTATTGGAATTCTTCTTTCAATATTACTGGACCAAAAGATTAGAGCAGAAGGTTTTTTAAGAACAATTTATTTATACCCTATGGCTTTATCGTTCATAGTGACAGGAACAGCTTGGAAATGGGTTCTAAATCCAACACTAGGCATTGAAAAGTTTGTTAATGATATGGGTTTTGAAACCTTTAAATTTGATTGGTTAGTAACACCAGAAATGTCAATCTACACGATAGTAATAGCCGGTGTATGGCAATCTTCCGGATTTATTATGGCAATTTTTTTAGCAGGCCTGAGATCGGTTGATGATGAAATTATTAAAGCTGCAAAAATAGATGGTGCAGGAATTTTTTCAATTTATAGTAAAATTATTCTTCCAATGATGAGACCAGTTTTTATGAGTGCAATAGTAATTTTGGTTCATTTATCAATCAAGAGTTATGATTTAATTATAGCACTAACCTCAGGTGGGCCAGGAATTTCATCAGATATGCCCGCAGTGTTTATGACTGCTATGGCTTTTCATAGAAGTGAAGTGGGACTAGCATCTGCAAGTGCGATAATGATGTTTTTAACAGTATCTGCAATTGTTGTGCCGTATTTGTATTCAGAATTAAAGAGGGAAAATGCAAGATAAAGAAAAATTAAATCTTAATAGATTAGAAGCAAATTCTAAAAGAAAAAATATTATCTATAGATGGATTTTATATTTTATATTAGGAATTTTTGTATTTTATTATTTAACTCCACTATATGTAATGATTGTAACATCATTTAAAACTATGCCAGAAATTAGACAGGGTAATTTATTTTCTTTACCAGAATCTATTAAGTTTGATGCTTGGAAACAGGCCTGGGATGGAGCTGGATTTACAGGAGGTGATGTTGTTCTTAAACCTTATTTTTGGAATTCTATTAAGTTAGTAGTCCCAGCAGTTATAATATCAACTTTACTTGGAGCTATTAACGGTTACGCTTTAACAAAATGGAGATTTAAAGGAGATTCATATATATTTCTATTATTTTTATTTGGAACTTTTATACCCTATCAAGCAATATTATTACCAATGGCTAGAACTCTAGGTGTCCTAGGAATGTCAAATTCAATAAGTGGGCTAATATTAGTTCATGTAGTATATGGAGTTTGTTTTACAACATTATTCTGCAGAAATTATTATGTATCTATTTCAGATGAAATGGTAAGAGCTGCAAGAATTGATGGAGCAGGATTCTTTAAAATATTTTTTAAAATTATCCTACCAATTTCTATTCCTATACTAGTTGTAACTGTCATTTGGCAATTCACACAAGTATGGAATGATTTTTTATTTGGAGCTACTTTTTCATTTGGGGAAGCAGCACCAATTCAAGTAGCCCTTAATAATTTGGTATTAACAAGTACAGCTGTCAAAAGATATAACGTAGATATGGCAGCAGCAATTATTACAGGTGTTCCAACATTAATAGTTTATATTCTTGCTGGAAATTATTTTATTAAAGGACTAACAGCAGGATCAGTGAAAGGATAATATGGCAACTTTAAAAATTAATGACATCAATAAAAACTTTGGAAAAACTGAAGTTTTAAAAGGAATTAATCTAGATATTAAACACGGTGAATTTCTTGTACTTTTAGGACCATCTGGGTGTGGAAAATCTACATTGTTAAATACAATTGCAGGTCTAGAAACATCCAATAGCGGGGATATTTTGATAGACGATCATAATGTAAATAATATGGAGCCAAGTGATAGAGATATTGCTTTAGTGTTCCAGTCTTATGCTCTTTATCCAGCAATGACTGTTAGAAAAAACGTTACCTTTGGACTGGAACAAAGAAAAACTCCAAAAGAAAAAATAGAAAAAGCATTAAATGATGTTTCTAATTTATTACAAATAACACAACTGTTAGACAGAAAACCATCTCAATTATCTGGTGGTCAACGTCAACGGGTTGCAATGGGTAGAGCGTTAGTAAGAGACCCCAAAATTTTTCTATTTGATGAACCGTTATCAAATCTTGATGCAAAATTAAGAGTTGAAATGAGAAGAGAAATAAAAAAACTACATCAAAAACTTGGAACTACAATAGTTTATGTTACACATGATCAAACGGAAGCTATGAGCTTAGGTACAAATATTGCAATTATGGATCATGGATTAATTCAACAATGTGATACACCTAAAAATATTTACAATAAACCTGAAAGTGTCTTTGTTGCAGATTTTATTGGATCTCCATCAATGAATTTGATTGAAGGTAAATTAAAGAAACATGATAATAATATTATTTTTATGCCCAATGGTTCAAATGATAGTATTAAAATACCAGTTGGGAACTACTCTTTTAAAAATAAATTTGAAAACACTGAACTAACTACTTATTTAGGAATTAGACCAGAACACATTTACTTTGATAAAATTAATCCTGATTGTTTTGAAATTGATTTAAAGTCGGAGCTTTTAGAATACACAGGTCATGAGCAAATAGTAACGTTTGATTATCTTGGACAACAAGTTCTTGGTAAGTTTGCATCTACATTTGATATAGAAATAAATAAAGAATTAAAATTAAATATTGATACATCTCAAATTTCTTTATTTGATAAAGATTCAAAAAAGAGGATTTAAATGACAGCTATTTATGAAGATTTAAAAAATAAAAGAGTTTTTGTAACTGGAGGCGGTTCTGGTATTGGTGCCTCTATCGTAGAGCATTTCTGTGAACAAGGTTCAGAAGTATATTTTATAGATATAAATGAGAAAGCATCAAATAAATTAGTTTTAGAATGTAAAAATAAAAATTTTTCTGTTCCTACTTTTATAAAGTGTGACCTATTAAATATAAAAGATTTACAAAATACTATATCAAAAATTATTGATAATAATGGAGCAATCGATGTTTTGGTAAATAATGCAGCAAATGATGAGAGACATTCTATCGATGAAGTAACTGAGGAATTTTGGAACGAAAGAATGAATATTAATTTAAGACATTATTTTTTTACAGTTCAGTCAGTTAAAAAAGCAATGATAGCAAATAAAAGTGGCTCCATTATAAATATTGGGTCTGTTTCATGGATGATTGGACAAGGTGGAATGGCTGCTTATACTGCTGCTAAATCTGGCGTTGTGGGTTTAACGAGATCTTTTGCAAGAGACCTTGGTGAGTTTGATATAAGAGTAAATTCAGTAGTTCCTGGTTGGGTGATGACAGAGAGACAAGTTGAGAAATGGTTAACACCTGAGTCTGAGGCAGATATGTTAAAAAAACAGTGTTTAAAACATAAGTTAATGCCCTCAGATATAGCTAAAACAGTTCTATTTTTTGGTTCTGATGCTTCATCTGGATGTACTAATCAAGATTATGTAGTCGATAAAGGTTGGTTATAATAAAATTCACAAAAATGAAAAAAAAAGAATTAAGAAGCAAACAGTGGTTTGATAATCCAAATGATCCAGCTCTTACTGCTCTATATTTAGAAAGATATCTAAATTATGGAATGACAAGACAAGAATTGCAATCTGGAAAGCCTATAATCGGAATTGCTCAATCTGGTAGTGATCTATCACCATGTAATAGACATTTTCAAGAATTAAGTAGTAGAATTAAGGATGGGATTAGACAGGCGGGAGGAATACCCATTGAATTCCCAACTCATCCTATTCAAGAAACAGGTAAAAGGCCTACAGCTGGTTTGGATAGAAACTTATCTTACTTGTCTTTAGTAGAAGTTTTATTTGGCTATCCTATAGATGGAGTAATTTTAACAACTGGTTGTGATAAAACTACGCCAGCAGCATTAATGGCTGCGGCAACTGTAAATATACCAGCAATAGTTTTATCAGGTGGTCCGATGCTTGATGGAAGTTATAAAGGAAAAAAAGTAGGTTCTGGAACTGTAGTTTGGGAAGCGAGAAAACTGCACGCAAAAGGAGAAATTACATATGATGAATTTATGGACATGGTTGCTGCATCAGCACCAAGCATAGGTCATTGTAATACAATGGGAACAGCTTCATCTATGAACTCTATTGCAGAAGCATTAGGAATGTCTTTAACAGGCTGTGCGGTTATACCTGCTCCATACAGGGAAAGATCACAAATTTCATTTGAAACAGGAAAAAGAATTGTTGATATGGTTCATGAAGATTTAACACCTTCAAAAATCATGACTAAAGAAGCATTCGAAAATGCAATATTAGTTGCAAGTGCAATAGGAGCTTCAAGTAATTGTCCACCACATCTCACAGCAATAGCAAGACATATGGGTTTAGAATTAGATATAGAAAACTGGCAAACACTAGGTCACGATATCCCATTACTTGTAAATTGTCAGCCAGCTGGCGAACATTTGATGGAAAGATTTTATAGAGCAGGAGGGGTTCCTGCAATTATGCAAGAATTATTAAAAAATAATAAATTACACAAAAACGTACTTACAGTATCAGGGAAAACTGTAGAAGAAAATTTAAAGATTAAAATAGATGTAGATAGTGATGTTATTAAATCATTTGAAAATCCACTAGTAGAAAATGCAGGTTATATCGTTATGAGAAGTAATTTTTTTAGTTCTGCTGTTATGAAAACATCAGTTATTAGTGATGAGTTTAGAAAAAGATATTTATCAGATCCAAAAAATAAAAATGTATTTGAAGCTAATGCCGTAGTATTTGAAGGACCAGAGGATTACCATTCAAGAATAAACGACGAAAAGTTAAATATAGATGAAAAGTCAATTTTGATGATTAGAGGCTGTGGACCCGTAGGTTATCCAGGTTCTGCTGAAGTTGTAAATATGCAGCCACCAGATAGATTATTGAAAAAAGGGATTAACACTCTTCCAACATTAGGAGATGGCAGACAAAGTGGCACTTCAGAAAGTCCATCTATTTTGAATGTTTCACCAGAATCGGCTATTGGTGGGGATTTATTGATAGTTCAAACAGGAGATAAAATTAAGATTGATCTTAACAATAGAAGGATAGATTTGTTAATATCAGAGACTGAGATCTCAGATAGAAAAAAAAATACCAAGATCCCAGTATTAACAAACCAAACACCATGGCAGGAAATTTCCAGAAAAATGGTGGGTCAATTAGAAACAGGTGCTTGTCTAGAAACTGAATCTTTATATTTAGATATAACAAACACAAAAGGGATGCCCAGGCATTCACATTAAAAAAGGAAAAATATGAGCAATCGACTAGAAGGTAAAAATATTATTGTGACAGCTGCAGGCCAGGGAATTGGTAAAGCAACGGCTATAGCATTTCATAATGAAGGAGCAAATGTAACTGCAACAGATTTAAATAATAAAACTTTAGCTGAATTAAATAAAGAATATCCTAAAATTAAAGTTCAAACTTTAGATTCAACAGACAATAATGCTATTTCAGAATTTATGAAAAGTGTTGATAAAGTTGATGTTTTATTCAACGCAGTAGGTTTTGTTCATCATGGAACTATTCTAGAATGTGAAGAAAAAGATTGGGATTTTTCTTTTGATGTAAATGTCAAATCTATGTATCAAATGTGTAAAGCAATTTTACCTTTAATGGTTAAGCAAAATGGTGGAAGTATAATTAACGTTTCGTCATGCGCCTCTAGCCTTAAAGGTTTTCCAAATAGATTTGTTTACGGAACTACAAAAGGAGCAGTAATTGGCTTAACTAAATCAATAGCTGCAGATTTTGTAAAACAAAATATTAGATGCAATTCTATTGCACCAGGAACAGTATTTTCACCTTCTTGGCAAGATAGAGTTAATCAAAGCCCGGACCCGGTACAAGCAAAGAAAGATTTTATAGCAAGACAACCAATGGGAAGACTAGGAACAGCAGAAGAAATAGCTGCTGTAGCAGTTTATTTAGCTGGAGACGATGCAACATTTACTACAGGAACAACAATTTCTGTTGATGGTGGAATTTCAATTTAATAAATTAAGAAAAGGTAAATTATGAAACTATTAAGAGTAGGTGTTAAAGGAAAAGAAAAACCAGCAGCATTAGATAAAAATGGAAAATTTAGAGATTTAAGTTCTCATATTACTGATTTAAATTCAGATACTGTAAATTTTGAAACTATTAAAAAATTAGAAAGTATAGATTTAGAAAGTTTAACTGAAATTTCAAATTCTGAGAGAATAGGAGCTTGTATTAATAAGCCAGGAAAGTTTGTAGCAATTGGTTTAAATTATTCTGACCATGCAGCAGAATCTGGTATGGATGCTCCATCAGAACCTATTGTATTCATGAAAGCGACAAGCTCAATTAATGGTCCTAACGATGATATTGAAATTTCAAAAGATTCAAAAGAGCTTGATTGGGAAGTAGAATTGGGAATAATTATCGGAAAAGACACTAAAAATATTAGTGAAAAAGAGGCTGAAAATCACATTCTTGGATATTGTTTAGTAAACGATGTGAGTGAAAGAGAATGGCAACTTAAAAAAATGGGACAATGGGTTAAAGGAAAATCACATGATACTTATGGACCAATTGGACCTTATTTAGTTACCAAGAATGAAATCTCCGACATTAACAGTCTTAATTTAAGCTTAGATGTTAATGGGCAAAGAATGCAAACTGGAAACACAGATAAAATGATTTTTAATGTGTTCTTTATTGTTTCATATTTAAGTAAGTACATGACGTTACAAGCGGGTGATATCATTACGACTGGAACACCTCCAGGAGTAGGTATGGGAAAAAAACCACAGGTATTTTTAAAAGCAGGTGACACAATTAGATTATCAATTGATAATTTAGGTGAACAAAACTCAAAAGTTGTAGCTGAATAATTTGAATATCATAACTTCAAAGCCCAAAGTTATATGGAATTCGAAAACAATATTAGGTGAAGGCACCTTATGGGTGCCATCACATAATTCAATTTACTTTGTTGATATTAAGAAAAAAAAGATTTTTACTTTAAATGTTAAAACTAATAAAAGAAGAATTATAAAGATTAATAAAGAAATTGGGTTTCTAGCTCACATTAAAAAAGATATCTTTATACTTGGTTTACAATCAGAGCTTAGAATTGTTAATCTAAAAAATAAAGAAACTATTAGATCTATTCCAATTGAAGAAGACAAACCTCTAAATAGAATAAATGATGGAAAAATTGATCCTGAAGGTAGATTGTGGTTTGGTACTATGGATAATCTTGAGAGAAACATTAAAAATGGATCTTTATATTGCTTAGATAAAAAACTTAATATTCATAAAGTCGATACAAAATACTATATTACAAATGGTCCTGCTTTTATTAACTCTGAAAACTTCTTACATACTGATAGTCGAAGTAAAACAATTTATAAAATTAGAATAAATAAAAAACACAAGATAATTAAAAAGACAAAATTTTTAAAATTTTCAAAAATAGATGGCTCACCCGATGGAATGACAATTGATTCAAAAAAAAATGTTTGGATTTGTCATTATGGTGGAGCATGTATTTCTGTTTATAATTCAAGAGGTAAAAAAATTCACAAAATTGAATTACCAGCAAAAAATATTACTAATTGTACGTTTGGTGGATTGAGTAATAATGAAATTTATATATCAACTGCCTTAAAGGGTATGACTAAAAATGAAATTAAGAAATATAAACTTTCAGGCTCTTTTTTTAAAATTAAAACAAATGTTAAGGGGATTAAGTCAAAATCCTTTAAAATATAAAAATTACAAAGTGATTAAGTGTAGTTTAAAAATATTATAGGATATAATAAATCATATGCAGAATATTAGCTTTATTGGAATTGGTCTTATGGGGTTTCCAATGGCAAAAAACCTTCTTAAATCAGGCTTTAACTTAAGAGCTTATAATAGATCTCAAGATAAAGCAGATAGATTAAAAGAATTTGGAGCAGAAATATCCACATCCATCAAAGACGTTGTTACAAATTCTGATGTAATTATTACGATGCTTACAGATGATGCTGCAGTAGAAAAGGTAATGGGCAGTGATGAGTTTATATCTAATATTAAAGAGGGAGCGACTGTAATTGATATGAGCTCAGTTAACCCCGTTATTACAAAAAAATATTTTAAGATTTTAAAAGAAAAAAATATTAATTATTTAGATGCACCTGTATCTGGCGGAACAATTGGTGCAGAAGAAGCCTCTCTTGCTATTATGGTAGGCGGTGATGAAGAAACATTTAAACAATGTTATGATCTTCTTAAAATATTAGGCAACCCAACTTTAGTTGGACCTGTTTCCTCTGGTCAAATTTCAAAACTAGCAAATCAAATAATTGTTGGTGTTACCATTGGAGCTGTAGCAGAAGCTGTTACATTATGTGAGAAATCAGGCACTAACCCAAATAAAATGATTGAAGCTTTATCAGGGGGTTGGGCTGATAGTAAAATATTGCAAACTCATGGAAAAAGAATGATCAACAAAGATTTTACCCCAAAAGGAAAAACTACAACACAACTAAAAGATATGACTAACATTATTAATGCTGGAAAAGCAGCTGAAACTCATTTGCCTATTTCTAGTTTAGTTAAAGAAATGTATAAAGATTTAGTAGCAGATGGTCAGGGAAATACAGATCATAGCTCTTTATATAAAGCAATAGAAAAAATAAATAAAAAATGAAATTTTTAAGAATTGGAAAGGCAGGTCAAGAAATTCCTGTAGCACTAGATAGAAATGGAAAATATAGAAATCTATCATCGATTATTAAAGATTTAAATTCAGAAACTATTAATTTTGAAACTTTAGATAAAATTAAAGATATAAATTTAGAGAACCTGGAAGAGGTAAATCAAAATGAAAGAATAGGGTCTTGTATTTCTAAACCAGGAAATTTTTTTGCAATTGGCTTAAATTATGTTGAGCATGCAAAAGAAACAGGAGCAAAAACACCTGACAACCCAGTTCTATTTAATAAGTCAGTTCATTCTATAGTTGGACCAAACGATAATGTGATTATTCCTAAGACTTCAAAAAAATTAGATCATGAAGTTGAAATTGCTTTTGTCATAGGAAAAAAAGCAAAAAGAGTTTTAGAAAAAGATGCACAAGATTATATTTTTGGTTATTGTATTTGTAACGATATCAGTGAACGTGAATGGCAAAAAGAAAAAGGAGGTCAGTGGGTAAAGGGTAAATCTGGTGATACATTTGGACCTTTAGGGCCTTATTTAGTAACTAAAGATGAAATTCAAGACGTTAATAATTTAAATTTAACGCTAGATGTTAATGGTCACAGACATCAAACAGGTAACACCAATCAGATGATTTTCAATTTTAACTTCTTGGTAGCTCATATTACAAGTTTTATAACGTTAATGCCTGGTGATATAGTGACTACAGGAACTCCTCCTGGAGTTGGACTTGGAATGGATCCTCCTGTTTTTCTTAAAGAAGGTGATGAGATGAAGCTAAATATTGACAGTTTGGGCTCTCAAAATTCAAAAGTTATTTTAGAACAATAATTAAGACAAGATGATCAAAAGAGACCTTTATTACGAACGAATACCAACAAAATCATTAAGAGAAGATGTTAGATATCTAGGTGATGTTTTAGGAAGAGTAATAAAAAAACAAGAAGGACAAAGTTTTTTTAAACTAGTAGAGGATACGAGATTACTTTCTAAAGCAAATTTAGCCAACAAACATGTCAAAGATCCTTTTAAGAATATTTTAAATAAAATTAAAAATCTAAACCCTGAAAATACCTTTAAGTTAGCAAGGGCTTTTAATCATTTCATGAACTTTATAAATCTGTCAGAAACTACAGATGCATCAAGAAAACTTGATGAATATGAAAATAATAAAAAAAACAGTAATAAAAATATTTTTATTGAAGAAATATTTGAAAAACTTTTTAAAGATAAAAAGATTACCAATAAAAAAATTTATGATGTTGCAAAAAAACTAAATATTGGAATTGTTTTAACAGCACACCCAACAGAAGTTAAAAGAAGAACACTAATACAAAAATATAACAAAATTATAAAAATTTTAGAACAAAGAGATTTATATAAAAAAAATCTATCAAAATTAAAAACCTTAGATAAAGATTTATATAATGAAATAACCATTATATGGAACACTGATGAGCTTAAAAGATCGAAACCTACACCGTCTGAAGAAGCAAGATGGGGATTGGCAGTAATAGAAGACAGTCTTTGGGACTCTATTCCCAAAGTATATAGAAGACTAAATAACATCTTTCTTAAAAATATGGGAAAATCACTTCCTAGAAACTTTAATCCAATTGAATTTGGATCATGGATGGGTGGTGATAGAGACGGCAATCCAAATGTTACAGCAGAAGTTACTAGCGAAGCCTTACTTTTATCTAGATGGGAAGCTGCAAAACTATATGAAAAACAATTAACGAATTTAATACGTTCATTGTCTATGAAAAAGTGCTCTACACAAATATTAAATATAACAGGTAAAACATTTGAACCCTATAGGGTTTTTTTAAGACCATTGAGGGACAAATTACGAGCAACACATATTTTGATAAAAGAACATCTGGTTAATAAAGAACCATTGGATCATAAAAAACTTTTATCTAATACTGGTGAAATTTTAACACCTCTTAGAGTTGTAAGAGACTCACTAATCCAAAACCAAAGTGAAAATATTGCTGAAGGTGATTTACTGGACTTAATTAGAAGGGCTAGATGTTTTGGAATTAATTTAGCTAAATTAGATATTAGACAAGAATCATCAAGACATACCAAATTAATCTCAGAAATTGTAAAAAAGAAATACAATAAAGACTATTTTTTATGGAATGAAAGTGAAAAACTTGCTTTTCTATCTTCAAGAATTAAAAGTAAAAAAAATTTAATAAAAAATTCTTTACTTAAAAACAAAGAAAATAAAGAAGTTTGGTCTACATTTAATGTACTTGTTGATCAACCTAAAGAATGTTTGGGTGCCTACGTTATCTCAATGACTTCAGCGGCATCAGATATATTATCTGTTGCCTATTTGCAAAAAGAAGCCAAAATTGTCAATAAATTAAGAGTAGTTCCTTTATTTGAAACTTTGGATGATTTGAGAAATGCCAAATCAATAATGAACAGTTTATTTTCGTTGCCTTGGTATAGAAAATCGATCAATTATAAACAAGAAATTATGATTGGTTATTCAGACTCGAGTAAAGATGCTGGTAAATTATCTGCTAGTTGGCATCAATATAAATTACAAGATGAAATTTTGAAATTGGCCAAGAAGTACAAAATTGACATTACTTTTTTTCATGGACGAGGTGGATCTGCAGGGCGTGGTGGAGGACCAATTCAAGCAACATTAAAATCACAGCCAGCAAATTCAGTTAATGGAAAAATTAGAATTACAGACCAAGGTGAAGTTATCCAGCAAAAATATGGTTATGAACCATTAGCAAAATATAATTTATGTAGTTATATAGGTGCGGTGGTTCAAGCAACATTAAACCCTCCATCAGAACCTAAGGTAAAATGGAAACAATTAATTGAAAAAATGTCAGAAATTTCTATGAAATCTTACAGAAGTAACATTAATGAAAAATCAGATTTTATAAGATATTTTAGAACTGTAACCCCTCACAAAGCTTTGGGTAAACTTTCAATTGGTTCTAGACCTTCAAAAAGAAAAAATGTTGATAACATACAAAGTTTAAGAGCTATCCCTTGGGTTTTTGCATGGACACAAATTAGATTATTTTTACCTGCATGGCTTGGCACAACAGAAGCGTTAAATTATGCGTCATCCAAGGTATTTAAAAAAACATTAGTAGATATGGAAAAAAACTGGCCTTTTTTTAATTCAACAATGGATATTTTAGATATGGTAATTTCTAAAGTTGATCCAGAAATATCAAAAGTATATGAAAACCAACTAGCAGATAAAAAGCTTAAAATAGTAGGAAAAAAGTTAAGATTGCAATTTGAAACATTAAAAAGATTAAATAAAGTAATCACGCCATCTCAAATAAGAAAACAAAGAAAGGTATTTAGAACATCTGTTATTATTAGAAATATCTATTCTGAGGTGTTACACATAACTCAATCAATAGTTATGAAAAAACTTACATTAAAAAAATTAAATAAAAATAAAAAACAATATCTTGATGATGCGTTAATGACTTCTATTGCTGGTATATCTGCAGCCATGAAAAACACAGGGTAATATGATTGAATTAATTATAGCTTTTGGGGCTGGTTTAATCAGCTTTTTGTCTCCATGTGTCTTACCCTTAATACCTGGTTATGTTTCCTTTATTACTGGCAGTACATTAAGTGAAATTCTAGAAAAAAAGAAAATTGATTTATTACCGTTGATAGTTTTTTCATTAGGGTTTTCTTTTGTATTTATTATCTTTGGTGCAACTGCTTCTTTTTTGGGGCAAATTCTTTTACAAAATTCTCAAATTTTAAGAATTATTGCTGGAGTTATAATAATCATATTTTCTCTTCAATTAATTGGTGTTTTAAATATTAAATTTCTTAACATTGAAAAGAAATTTTATACAAAAAAATCAAATAATATTTTCTTTATATTTATTGTGGGAATGGCATTTGGCTTTGGATGGACACCATGTATTGGGCCTATTTTAGGGTCGATACTTGCCTTAGCCTCTACAGAAGAAACTATTTACAAAGCAATTTTACTTTTAAGTTTTTACTCACTTGGGTTAGCGATACCTTTTATTTTATCAGGTTATTTGATGCAAAAGTTTTTATTATTTTCAAAAAACTTCAAAAAAAATATTAATTTAGTCACAAAAGGTGGTGGTATAATACTTTTAATTACAGGAATTTTAATTTTAACAAATCAATTACAAGTTCTTGGCTACTATATTTTAAACTATTTACCCTTTTTGCAAAACTTCGGTTAATAGGTTAATAACAATCTATACTTATGAAAATTTATCAAATTGACTCAAGTGCCAGAAAAGAAGGATCAAGTTCAAGAGCATTAGCAAAAAAATTATTAAATAAAATCAAAAAACCAGGCGATGAAGTAATTTATAGAGATTTAGATGACGATATGCTTTTTGTTAGTGGTTTAACTGAGTCTGGAATGAAGATTGCAGAAAAAGACCAAACTGAAGAGCATAAAAAAATGTTTGAACTATCAGATAAACTTGTAAGTGAATTAAAAGAAAGTGATATCATTATAATTTCAGCGCCAATTTATAACTATGGCCCTCCAGCAACTCTTAAAGCTTGGTGTGATCTAGCAGCAAGAATTGGTGAAACTTTCAAGTTTAAACCTAATGGGAGAAGAGAGGGATTACTTAAAAATAAACAAGCTTATTTAGTAATTACTTCAGGTGGAACTAAATTAAATAGCTCAGAGGATTTTTTAACTCCATGGTTAAAATTTATATTAAATTTCTTTGGAATTGAAAAAGTTGAAGTAATAAGTGCTGATCAAATGGCGTTAGATTATGAGAAATCAATTAAAGAAGCTGAAAAACAAATTGAAAATATAATTTAATGAATTTATTAAATAAAAAGGATTACAAGTTATATTCTAACTTTCTAAATACCTTAGCAAAAGACTTAAATAAATTTTATTTTTCAAAACTTAATAAAACTTTCATGATATCTAACAAACTTAAAGGTAAAGGCTATGACCCAGTAACAACATCTGACAAAGCATTTGAAAAATTTATTAGATTAAAGATAAAAAAAAAATTTCCAAGTCATCAAGTTATAGGTGAAGAGTTTGGTCACAAAAAATCAACTAGTGATTACACATGGGTCATAGACCCAATTGATGGAACAAGATCATTTGTAATAGGCAATCCAACATGGAGTAATTTGATATCTTTAAATTTTAAAGGTATACCCGTTATTGGTTTAGCAAACTTTCCAATACTAAATAAATATTATTTAAATTTTGATAATAAAAATTCTTTTGTTTTTGAAAAGGGTAAAAAAAGAAAAATCTCTGTTTCAAAAAATATACCATTTAGTACGATAAAAGTATCAGGAGCATTTCATGGAGCGGTCTCTCTTAAACAACAAATGAAAATTCCAAAAGTTTTAAAATTAATGCAATTTCCAACTGCAGACGCATTAAGTTACTCCCATTTATGTGAGGGGAAAATTGATGTTGTCTTTCAGGCTACTAATAAAATTTGGGATATTCACCCATTGATGCCAATTATAAAAGCTGCAGGAGGTATTGTTTCAACATGGGATAATAGAGACGCAGTTAATGCTGGAAATATTTTAGTTTCAGCTAATCAATCTATTCATAATAAAATGCTTAAGCTTTTAAAACCAGTTTCAAAATAAATGCATACAAGAACTAAAAAGATATTAGATTTTTGGTTTAAAGAAACCCCACCAAAAAAAAGATTTCAAAGACATAAAGATTTTGATGCGCTAATAAAAAAGAATTTTTTAAAAGATTATGAGTTAGCAGGTTCAAATGAGTATGATGATTGGCAAGATAGTCCCCTTGGTTCTTTAGCTCTAGTTATTTTATTTGATCAATTTTCAAGAAATATGTTTAGAGATGATCCGAAAGCTTTTATCCAAGATCATAAAGCAAGGTTGATAGTTAACGATTCTGTTTATGCAGGCTTTTTAGATGAAATGGATCAAGATCAAAGATTGTTTATGATATTACCACTAATTCACAGTGAAGAGATCACAGATCATGATATGGCCTATTATCTACTAGATAAATTCTTAAAAGATCATCCAGGTTTAATCTCTATAAAAAAATCTTGGAAAGATCACACCTTAGTAATAAAGAAATTTCATAGATATCCTCATCGAAACTTAGTGTTAGTTAGAAAATCTACTCCTGAGGAAATAGAGTTTCTAGCTCAACCAAATTCATCCTGGTAAAATGTTCACTAAATGAACAAATAAAATAAGCTATTCAATCTCTGCATTGCTGTAGTGACAATAAGTCATTTTAATATCTTAAAGTGCCGTCTATAAGGAGCCTACAAAATTCAAAAATTAACATTATCTTCTCTCTCTATTAGATAGTTAATATTAGCTTCCCTCGAAAGAGGGAAGTTTCTTATTGTTAATATCCCCACTGAATAATATAAATTTTAAATGAATTTCAAATTTGTTTATAAAATATGTACCAAATCTGAATGGCATGAAATTAAGAGCAAAGGTCAATTAACAGGTTCTAAAAAAGATTTGGAAGATGGCTATATTCATTTTTCAGGTGATGATCAAGTTGCTGGAACGCTTAAAAAATTTTACCAAAATCAAAAAGATTTAATTTTATTAAAGGTTGATACTTTAAAGTTAGATCATTTAGTTTGGGAACAAGCATCAG
>Ga0233444_10002035_pt1 | contig 21825 bp, 17 predicted proteins | sample SI_124_October20_6_FD_182792 | JGI IMG/M metagenome (GOLD analysis project Ga0233444, IMG submission 182792) | Seawater microbial communities from Saanich Inlet, British Columbia, Canada - SI_124_October2016_10_MG | ecosystem: Environmental > Aquatic > Marine > Inlet | place: Canada: British... | reverse complement strand
TAGCAGGTGGTTCAGGAACAAGACTTCACCCACTTACATTAGCAGTTAGCAAACAATTAATGCCTGTTTACAACAAGCCTATGATTTATTACCCTCTTTCCACATTAATGCATGCTGGAATTAGAGAGATACTATTTATTACGACTCCAAATGATCAACCGCTATTTAAACATCTTTTAGGGGACGGTTCTAAATTAGGTTGCAGATTTGAATATCAAATTCAACACGAACCTAACGGTTTAGCCCAAGCATTTGTAATTGGCAAACAGTTTATTGGAAACGATAATGTTGCTCTAGTTCTTGGAGATAATATTTTTTTCGGCGGTGGTATGGGAGAAAAATTAGAAAGCTCTAACGACCCCGATGGTGGATTAATATTTGCTTACCGAGTACACGATCCAGAAAGATACGGAGTAGTTGAATTCGACAATCAAGGAAAAGCAATTTCTATTGAGGAAAAGCCAGAAAACCCAAAATCTAATTATGCAGTGCCAGGTCTTTATTTTTACGATAATGAGGTCGTTAAAATTGCTGAAAACTTAAAACCTAGTGCTAGAGGAGAATATGAAATTACAGATGTGAATCAGGAGTATCTAAAATCAGGAAAATTAAAAGTTAAAACTCTTCCAAGAGGAATTGCTTGGTTGGATACAGGAACTTTTACTTCCCTTATACAGGCTTCCAATTTTGTTCAAACTATTGAAGAAAGACAGGGTTTTGGAGTGGGTTGTATTGAAGCAGTTGCATACTCCAATGGCTTCATTAGCGATGCAAAGCTTAAAGAACTTGCTATTCCTCTTTTGAAAAGTGGATATGGAAATTATTTGATGAGTTTAATCGATTGATAAATTATTTATGCTAATTAAGTACAAAGAAATTATTGATAAAGAGTTAAGATTATTTAGCGATAAATTACCATCACTTTCAATTTATGATCCTATAAAGTATATTATTAATAACGGCGGAAAACGGTTTAGATCATCTCTTGCCCTAATGGCTTCAGACTTATTCTCCAATCAACCTCTTTTTGCTATTAATGAAGCAATTGCAATTGAGCTTTTTCATAATTTCACTTTAATTCATGACGATATCATGGACCAGGCACCAATCAGGAGGAACTTACCCTCTGTACATAAAAAGTGGGATGAAAATATCGCTATTCTTTCCGGAGATTTGTTATACGCAACTGTAAATAAACTTCTGTCTAATTCTTCCTCTCAATCCCCAACTTTGCATCAAATTTTCCAACAAACTGCTGTGGAAGTATGTGAGGGGCAATCTTTAGATATAGAGTTTGAGGAATTAGAAATAATCTCAATTAGCGATTATATAAATATGATTCAGCTTAAAACTGCAGTTTTGGTTGCGTGTTCTTTAAAAATGGGAGCATTAATTGGAGGAGCATCCAAAAAAGATGCGCAGTTGCTTTACGATTTTGGATTTAATCTGGGAACTTCTTTTCAAATTCATGACGATATTTTAGATGTTTTTCCAAATGAAGATAATTTTGGGAAACAAGTTGGTGGGGATATTATTGAAAAAAAGAAAACAATTTTATTCATAGACTTTTTAAGTAAAGCATCCGAAGAAGATCAAATTATGGTTAACGATATTATTGACGACAAACAACTTAGTAAGAATCAAAAAGTATCAAAAGTAAAAGATCTTTACCTGAAATATGATGTTTTGAAAGTAGCTCAAGAATTAAAAAATGATTTTTATAATAGGTCTATGATTTCTCTACGAAACTTGTCTTTACCGGAAGAAAAAAAGAAAATTGTAGAAGATTTTTCCGTTCAGTTAATGAATAGAAAGTTTTAAGAATAAATTTCTGAAAGAGCATCCTCTATTTTCTCATATTTTAATTTTAGCTCAATTTCTTCTAATTTTTCATTAGAAACTTTAACTCCTTTTAAAATGGTGTCAGACATTTCTCCATATAGAAATTTAAGGACAAAACTTGGCACATTGGGAAGCCATATTTTTTTATTAAAAACTTCACCAATTTTTTTAGTCAACTCTGAATTGGTTATGAAGTCACTAGATACGGCATTAAAAGTTCCAGAAATTTTTTTATTTACAATAGAATCGAAGAATATATTAACAGCATCTTCAATATGAATCCAAGGCATGTATTGTCGCCCATGCCCTAACGGAGACCCTATTCCATTTTTAACCATATTAGCTATCCTAGGTAGAGCACCGTGGTTTTTATCCAAGATTACTCCTAATCTAAGTTTGACAACTCTAGACATTGTTTCAAATTTGTTAACTGAACTTTCCCATTGCTTGCAGCAGTTTCCCATGAAATCTTCAAATGGCTGGTCTTCTTCATTAAAAACTTTTTCACTTATTTGCGCACCATATATTCCAACTGCAGAAGCAGCAATAAATGCAGATATTGATAAGTTTAGCTCGGTTATTTTTGAATGCATAAGTCGTGTAGTGAGAACTCTACTTTTTACTATGTGCTCTTTTCTTTTTTGTGTCCATGCTTTTTCCGCAATTCCTGCACCTGCAAGGTGAATAATATGTGTAACTCCAGTAAAACAGTTTTCATCTATTTCATTCTTCTCCCAGTTCCACAGATAATTTTTTACATCATTTTTTGAACTTTTGTTTCTGGTAAGATGAACCACTTCAATATTATTTATTAATAATTTTTTTGTGAGTGCAGATCCAAGTAAACCAGAACCTCCGGTTATTAAAATTTTCATTCTACGAAATTACATTTAAGAATTAACATCGAAGGCATTATTTAGTATCAAATCTTAATAATTTAAAAAGAATAATAGTAATTTTTTTTTAAGTATAATTTTTATTTAAAAAGTCCTGAAAGAATCTTCTTTACAGCTGTTATAACAATTAATTATTTTGCATATTTGTTGGTATAATGGCATTAGATAGATTTTCTTTTTTAAACGGCATAGATATTGACTATATAGATGAATTGCATCAAAGATATTTAGTGGATAAAAGATTAGTTGAGCCAAGTTGGAGGAGTTTTTTTGATGGCTACGAGTTTTCTAAATTTAATTACCAAGAAGTCGATCAGATACCAACTAATGTATTAAAAGAGTTTAGGGTTATTAATTTAATAAACGCTTACCGTTCTAGAGGACATCTTTTTACCAAAACAAATCCAGTTAGAGAGAGAAGAAAATACCATCCTACATTAGAAATAAAAAACTTTGGTTTGGATCAAGAAGATTTATTGACTGTCTTTCAGGCAAGTGAACAAGTTGGCTTAGAACCTTGTTCATTGAATGATATAATTATTCATTTAGAAGCAACTTACTGCGAATCAATTGGAATCGAGTACCAATACATTAGACATCCAGAAAGAGTAGAATGGATAAGAAAAAATATTGAACTAAAAAATAGACCACAGTTTTCTAAAGCCCAAAAAAAACATATTTTACATAAATTAAATCAAGCTACAGTATTTGAGCAATTTCTTCAAAAAAAGTTTGTTGGCCAAAAACGATTTTCAATTGAAGGAGCAGAGTCTTTAATTCCCGCCTTGGATGTTTTAATTGAAAATGGTTCCAACTTAGGTTTGAAAGAATTTGTTGTAGGAATGGCTCACAGAGGAAGATTAAATGTTTTGGCAAATATTTTTAATAAAACTTATGACAAGATTTTTAGTGAATTTGAGGGTAAAGAATACGATGACGAAGTTCTTTTTGATGGAGATGTTAAGTATCACTTAGGTATTACATCTGAAGTGATGACAGATAATGGCAATAATGTAAAGATAACTTTGTCACCAAATCCATCTCATTTAGAAGCAGTCGATCCAGTAGTTCAAGGAATTACACGATCTAAAATTGACCATGAATTACAAGGTGACGAGAAGAAAATTTTACCCATTTTAATTCATGGTGATGCGGCAATAGCTGGTCAAGGCGTTGTTTATGAAGTGATTCAGATGGCACAACTTAAGGGCTATAGAACTGGAGGGAGTCTGCATATTGTAATCAACAATCAAGTAGGATTTACTACCAACTATTTAGACGCCAGGTCAAGTACCTACTGTACAGACATTGCCAAATCTACTCTGTGTCCGGTGTTTCATGTTAATGGTGATGATATTGAAGCAGTGGTTCAAACTCTCGACATTGCTCTTAGATATAGACAAGAATATTCAAGAGATGTTTTTGTTGACTTATTGTGCTACAGAAAATATGGTCATAACGAGGGGGATGAACCAAAATTTACCCAGCCCAAACTTTATAAAATAATTGCTAATCACCCCAACCCAAGAGAAATTTATCTCAAGAAATTAGTGGATGAAAATGTAGTGAATATTGAAGAAGGTAATCAAATGGAAAAAGAATTTGACGATATGCTTCAAGAGCGTTTAAACGATGCTAAGCAAATTGAAAAAGCAAAAATCACTAATTTCTTAGAAGAAGTTTGGACTGATTTTAGAAAGTCAAAAAGCAATGATTTTGAAAACTCACCACCTACTGGCGTAAAGAAGAGTAAGCTGCTTTTACTTGCCAAAAAAATGAATTCTTTGCCAGAAGGAAAAAAATATTTTAGAAAAATTATCAAGCTTTTTGATGATCGACTGAAAATGATTGAATCTGATAAACTTGATTGGGCTATGGGAGAGCTTTTAGCATATGCAACTCTTCTTGATGAAGGTAAATCAATTCGAATATCTGGTCAAGATGTAGAAAGAGGAACATTTTCTCATAGACATGCTATTGTAAAAACAGAAGATAATGAAGAAGAGATAGTTCCGTTAAACCTTCTTAATGATCACCAAGGGAAATTTGAGATTTACAATTCTCTTCTTTCAGAATATGCTGTTTTAGGATTTGACTATGGTTATTCTTTTAACACTCCCAATGGATTAACTATATGGGAGGCTCAGTTTGGAGATTTCTTTAACGGTGCTCAGATTATAATCGATCAGTTTTTAAGTGCTGCTGAGGATAAGTGGGGAACGCCTAACGGTTTAGTAATGCTTTTGCCACATGGTTATGAAGGAATGGGCTCTGAGCATTCTTCTGCGAGAATAGAACGTTTTTTACAGTTATGCGCAGAAGAAAATTTTCAAGTTGCCAATTGTACTAATCCAGCAAATTACTTCCATCTTTTGAGAAGACAGATTGCTAGACCTTTTAGAAAGCCATTGGTAATATTTACACCAAAAAAACTATTAAGATACCATAGAGCAGTTTCTTCGATTGAGGAAATGTCTTCAGGTTCTTTTCAAGAAGTTATTGATGATTCTCTTGCATCCCCTGAAAAAATAAATCAGGTAGTTTTATGCTCTGGTAAATTTTATTACGATTTAATAGAGAATTACGAAACTCTAGACAAAAAAAATATTGCATTTGTTAGATTAGAACAGCTCTATCCATTTCCAGAAATACAACTAAAATCTATTTTTAATAAATACGGAAAGGATTGTAAGTATGTCTGGGCTCAGGAAGAACCATTAAATATGGGTCCTTGGTCTTATTTTCTCAGAAAATGGAAATATTCAAAAATAGTATGTTTTTCAAGAGATGAATCTGGAAGTCCTGCTTCAGGATCACCTAAAGTTTTCGAAAGAAGACACCAAGAAATTATTAATAAAGTAATGTCCTATTCTTAAAAAAATAAATTATGTCAGTATTAGAAATGAAAGTCCCTAGTCCAGGAGAATCTATAACAGAAGTTGAAATTGCAGAATGGATGGTTGAAGATGGCGATTACGTAGAAAAAGACCAGACCATAGCTGAGGTTGATTCTGATAAAGCTACTCTTGAATTACCTGCAGAAGAAGCGGGAATAATTACTTTAAAAGCTGAAATGGGTGATGTTGTGGCCGTAGGTCAAGTTGTATGTTTAATCGATACTTCTGCCTCTAAGCCAGAAGGTGGTAAATCTCCAGATAAGACTAGCACAAAAAGTTCAACTCCATCACCAGGTCCAGTTAGTTCCAACCCAGTAAATGAAAAAACTTATGCATCAGGACATCCAAGTGTTGCAGCAAAAAAAATCATTGTAGAGAATAATATTCAAGCTGAGCACATTGAAGGTTCAGGAAAAGGAGGGAGAATTACAAAACAAGATATTCTTCAGCTATTGGCTTCCTTACCAGAAGAAGGCAATCGAAAAAGTGAGATACGAAAGTTAAGTATGCTTAGGAGAAAAATTGCATCAAGATTGGTTACTGTAAAAAATGAAACAGCAATGCTTACTACCTTTAATGAAGTAGACATGAAGCCAGTTATGGATTTAAGAGCTAAATACAAAGATGCTTTTAAAGAGAAATATGGGGTTGGTTTGGGATTTATGTCCTTTTTCACCCATGCTTGTACTATTGCTTTAAAAGAATTCCCTACTGTTAACTCTATGATAGATGGAGACCATATGATTTCCTATAATTTTAACGATGTAGGGATAGCTGTAAGTACAGAAAAAGGGTTGATGGTTCCAGTATTAAGAAATGCGGACGAGATGAATTTGTTAGAGATAGAATCTAAAATTAAAGAACTCGCAATTAAGGCTAGAGATGGTAAAATTTCGATTGAAGAAATTACTGGCGGAACTTTTACAATTACCAATGGAGGTGTTTTTGGTTCAATGCTCAGTACACCAATTATTAATCCACCACAGTCAGCAATTTTAGGAATGCACAATATTGTTCAAAGACCAGTGGCTATAGATGGAAAAGTAGAGATTAGACCAATTATGTACGTTGCTCTTTCTTATGACCATAGAATAATAGATGGTAAAGATAGTGTTGGGTTTTTAGTAAAAGTTAAGGAAGTATTAGAAAATCCAGAAGAAATGGTTTTTAAAGGAAAAGATCCGAAGAAAATTCTAATGAATTATTAATATTATTCTCTAATAATAATATTATCAACTTCCCATGTTGCACCGTTAGAATTGGTTCCTATATATTTATAAGCTATTGTAATTGAAGAGGAAATAAATTGAGTCAGATCTATATTTCCGCTAGAAACAAATCCCCAGTCATTAGAATCGGGATCCCAATTAGGAACAAAACTAGTTAATTCAAACCAAGTTCCTTGAACATCAGGATTACTTACTCCATCGTAATTTGATGAAATATAAAGTTCCAATTGTGGACCATTATATCTTGTGTCATTGTCAAAAATTAAGTAGGGAGCAATAGCGTTACTTAGGTCAATATTTGGAGAGACTAACCAACTTTCACAAGCATGATTATTAAAATTTGAATAATTACTCGCTTTAGCAATATTTCCAAATAGAATTTCCCATTCACCCAAATTTGGATTAGTACCACTCCAAAAAGTTTTCCACCCACCAGATGTTAAAGAACCATCATCAAAGTCTTTATATAGATAATCTCCTCCACTTCCTCCTCCTCCGCCTGAAGAGCCATTGCATCGAGAAGAATCTAATTTTACCTCATTAATATCTCTTATAACAAATTGTTTTTCTGAATTATAAATAGTAAATATTCCAGTAATAGAACCCTTTCCAGTAGGCAAAGTATCGCTTGCAAAATTTGCGTATCCACTTGTTCTAACAGAAACAGTATTTCCGTTACAGTCAGAAAGAATTCTTGATCCTGTACTTAAATTAATTGCATCAGCATAGGTCATTCCTAGCTCTGTAAATTCAACATCATTTAATTTAACTAATCTACACTGGTCTTCAGAAAGACTAAGTTGGTTTATAGTAGCCTCATATGGCTCAATAAATTTTTCTGTCGCAATTTTCACTACTTGTTGATCCACATCAATATTTTCTAGTTGAATTAAATCTCCATATTCACTCATAGAAACATTCTGAATATTAATTCTAATACTATCTCCTATGTAAAGACCTCCAGACGATTTTAATTTTAGTTTGATAGCACCACTTAAATCTTGCATGAAAATTTCTTTGTAAAAATTACCATTAGTTTCCTCTGAAGTTATATTACCAAAAATACTGTAGTTGCTATCAATAAGAGTAACTGAACCAGTAAACATATCTTTAAGGTCACTTATTAAAATAATATCTCCTATAGGAACTTGATTAGCAGGCGGGTCATCGTATTGTTTGTTACATGAAGAGTACAATAAGGTAAAAGATATTATTAGTAGTAAATTTTGAATTTTTTTCATCTTTAAAATAAATAACTTAACATTAGGAAATAGGTTCTACCATACATGTAGCCATATTTGTTTGGGAACCGTTGAATATCGGAGGCATCGTATCTAAGTTGTTCAAACCCTCCAGTTTTGAAAGAAGTATTGTCCAGTAAATTATTGACATTAAGACCAAGTCTTATATAACTATCGTTTTTATATATTTTCCAGCTTTTCCCACAAAATAAATTTACAGCATTACCATCACTTAGTTTGGTTTGATCAATTATTTCGTCTCTGTAAGGGTATTCATCTCCGTAAGCGCTAATTGCTTCTGCTGTTCTTCTATCAGGATTTGGAGAAAGATATATGTCTGTAAAATAATTGAAATTAACCCCTGCATACCAGTATTTTGGAGCATTGTATTTAAGTCCTAACGAAGTAGCTTGTTGAGGCATTCCCCCAATTTTAAAATTTTGAAGGTAAACTACTTTGTCCAAAGCAATTAATTCCTGAGAATTGTCTCGTGTAATGGTAGCAACTGGTCTAGAATTGTATAAATAATCTCCAATTGTAAATGCCCCAGTTAATTGAATGGTGGAGGTAATATTGCTTTCAAACCCTAGTTCAATTCCCATGAAAATTTGATCTACATTGGTCATCATATAATTTACAAAAGTTCTATACTCATCGTGGTAAAAAGATCTTGCCCAAGTCTGGTCATTTATTTGGGTATAAAAACCAGTTAATCGCGCTTTTAGAAACGGCAATCTTATGTTGTAGTTAAGGTCTGCTGAAATTATTTCCGTAGAACTTAAATTAGGAACCAATTGGTCTCTTGTTCTTGGCGATACATAGGCATTTCTAACGTAAGGAGCTTCGGTTTTATACATTCCATTGAAGGACAATAGATGTCTTCCAGTAATTTTATAAAGAAAGCCAAACTTCACACCATAATTATAAAAGTTTTGTTTTTCAGAACTTCCTAAGGAACTTTCTGGAAATCTTCCATTTTGCATTTTTCCATCTCTCCAAAATGTTGTAGTAGACGCATTTAGACCTATAAAGGATTCTATTCTTTTTTTATTGTAGCTATAGGTGCCAAATAATTCATTTTTGTTTACATGAATGTTGTAATTGTATCCAAAAACATCACCATTTCCAACAATATTATTAATGTTTTGAAGATCGTTCTGTGCTAGGGCAGGATCGTTAAAATCTCTAAGTGCAAACTGGTCAATGTCTACCCAAAAATCCCCTCCTAAAAGATCATTTATTTTACGGTAGTTTCTACTGGTATAATTACTGATATTTAACCCGAAATTTAAACTGCTATTTTCATTGAAATCATACTTTCCAAAAGTATTAAATCCATAATGTCTTGGATCTAATCTGTATTCTTCTACGATGTATTTTGATCTTCTACCCGTGTAAGAGGAATCAATATTTCCAATATTATTTTGAGTATATAAGTTATTGTAATTGGCATTGTACATTAAATCCCAATTCAATTGTGTATAGTCCGGATTGTTTTGCTGCCACTGTTGAGAAATATTATCGTACTGTTCTTGGTTTTCAATAACTTGATTTCCAGAAAGTGTTCCTTGATCGTTCACAAAATAACTTGGTAAATACTTGTAATAGTCTGGTCTTGGATCATTTGCATCTACCCAGTTTAAATTCGTATTACTAGTTTTTCCTGTAATTGCATAAAAGTTAGATTGTATATTTAATTTTTTTGAAACTTTCCAGTAATGTCCCAAGGTCATGTACGGTTTATGGTTGTCTCTACTTCTTGCATTTCTCTTTTTAAGGCTTCCATCTCTTTGAGTTTGATATCCCCAGTAAGGATTATAAAAAGGATCTCCTGTTAAATCATAAGCTTCTTGAACAGCAATTCCTTGTCTTCCTTGTACGGTTGGTGCTCCAAAAGCCATGAAGTTCAACGTATGTTTATCATTAAATTTCTTTTCAATTGATAACAAATAACTTCCAGAACTGTAATATGATCCAGGAACATAACCTTCATCTGACCACCTAGAAGAACCACTTATTAAAAACCCCCAGCCATTTTTATTAAGACCAGAGTTATAAGTATACATTGCTCTATTTCTGTAAGACCTATTGGTTGAAGCGTAAGAGACTCTACTTCCAGTTCTTTTTACTGAAGGAAGAGCAGACATATAAGAATATGCACCAATACTTCCAAAATTTGCAGCCGAGTTATTTATTCCAAAACTTGTTTCTGGATATCTAGTAACATCATTTAGTCCTCCCCAATAGCTCCATATTGTCCATCCATTTTCTGGATCATTAACTGGGATTCCATTGATAAAAAGTCGAGTATTTTCAGAGCTATAACCTCTCAATCTATATCTAGCTGCACTGAAATTAAATCCTGCCTGATTAACATAAACATCTCTTGAAGATTGTAATAAACCACTTATGTCTTGGGATTGTAATTCATTGTCAAGTAAGTCTACCGTGGTAGTAAAAACAGGAATTATATTTTTAATGGTATCCACAACAAATGACGAATCTGTTTGGGCTTTAAAACCTGTAAAGTAGCATATTAATAACAAAGGAAAAATAAAACGAGATCGGAAGTAATTAAGAATCATTTGCCCCAAAGTATTGAAATTAAATTAAGTTGTTTACTTTTAGTCAAAAGTAACTTAAATTATTTCTCAACTTGAAAGTCCATCTAATTTTTTTAACATTTTTTCTTTTCCTTAAAGTAGGATATTCTCAAGACAGAAAGTCTCTTGAGCTAAATTTAGAATGTATTGCATTTTATAACCTTGAAAATCTTTTTGATACCATTGTAGATCCTGATACAAATAAGATTTTGCAAGAAGATTTTACTCCATTTGGATCTAAAAACTTTAATACCTCTAAATATCTTCTAAAGCTAAAAAACATGGCTTTTGTAATAGACACACTCGGTAAAGAAGTAACTCCATTTGGTGCAAGTATTATTGGCGTTTGTGAAATTGAAAACAGATTGGTTTTAGAAGATTTAGTAAGTCAACCTTCAATTGCTGACAAGAACTATAAAATTGTTCACCACGAAGGCCCAGATGCTAGAGGAATTGACTGTGCATTAATTTACGACCCTTTACATTTCAAGGTAACTTCTAGTAAATCAGTTAAATTTAAAATTCCTGGTAACAATAGGTTCAGATCAAGAGATCAATTGGTGGTTTCTGGTGAATTATTAGGAGAAGAAATACACTTTATTGTTGTTCACTGGCCATCTAGAAGGGGAGGTGAAGCGAAAAGTAGACCCAAACGTATAGAAGCTGCTAAGCTGACCAAGTCAATTGTAGATTCTATTAAGCAAATAGATAAAAAAGCAAAGGTGGTTGTAATGGGCGATTTTAATGATGATCCTATCTCACCAAGTATTAAAGATTTTTTACACGCCAACGGATCTACACTTTTAAGAAACAATCAAATGTATAATACGATGTTTGATCATTACAAAAAAGGAATAGGAACTTTAGCTTACAGAGATCAGTGGAATTTATTTGATCAATTTATATTAACACCATCTTTAATTGTGAATTCATCAGAATTAGATACTGATAATATGTATAATTCTTTTAGTTTTTACAAGTCAGTAGTTTACAATAAATCTTTCTTAAAAAATCCAAGCGGTAATTACAAAGGATACCCTTTTAGGACTTATGGAGGTTCTAGTTTTTTGGGAGGATATAGTGATCATTTCCCGGTTTATATGTTCTTAGTTAAGAAGGCTTCATGAGGTTTTTACTAACATTTTTTTTTGCAATATCTATATCTTGCTTTTGTGGTCAAGACTCTTTAAAAATCACTTATTATAACCTATTAAATTTCCCTTCTTCACAACAAGATAGAGTAGATACTTTAAAAAAAATTTTAGATTTTATTCAGCCAGATATTTTTGTGGTTAACGAGCTCACCTCATTTAATGGTGGAGCTTTAATTAAAAATAATGTTTTAAATTCTGGATCTAGCAATGATTTTAAAAGTGCATTGTATTTTAATGGTCCTGATACAGACAACTTGCTTTTTTATGACCAAAATAAATTTGAACTTTACTCTCAGCAACAAATACCAACCCAGCTTAGAGATATCAGTGAATATGTTCTTTATTATAAAAATCAGTTAGGTATTGCTAACGATACCAGCTTTATATACATCTATTCAGTTCATTTAAAAGCAGGAAGCAGTTCTAGTAATGAAGAACTTAGAAGGCAAGAGGCTGAGACCTTTAAGCAGTTTTTAGCAAATAATAACAGGATTGAAAGATTGATTATTGGTGGAGATTTCAATTTTTATTACCATACCGAACCAGCTTGTCAAGAAATTCTTTACGGCCAAGGATTAGACTTAATAGATCCTATTAACCAAATGGGAAATTGGCATAACAACAGTTTTTATAAGAACGTACATACTCAAAGTACAAGATCTGCAACAGGTGGTTATGCTGGTGGAGCATATGGTGGAATGGACGATAGGTTTGATATTATTTTCACCTCCAATGATGTTATGGATGGGAGCTCAGGCATCGAATATATAGCCAATACCTATATTGCAGATGGTCAAGATGGTAGTTATTTCAATCAATCTATAAACAGCATCAATAATTCACAAGTAACCCAAAATATAGCAAGAGCTCTTTTTTATATGAGTGATCATCTACCAGTATCTCTAATGTTTTCAATGAATCCCCCTTTATCAATATTAACTTCGAAAAATAAAAACACCCATGTAAGGTTTTTCAATTCAACCAAAAATTTAATAATAGATTTTTCAACGAAAGAGGATTTAAATATAAACATCTATGATTTGTCGGGGAAAATAATTTACAATGATAGATTTGATAATCAAAAACAAATAGAAATCGAATTACTTTTTTTACCTAAAGGATTTTATATCGTAGATTGTCTTTTGCAAAATGGCAGAATAAATCATAAATTTATAATTGAATAATAATTTTATATGAAAAGGTTTTTAAAAATATCGAGTATTCTATTCTTAAGTTTTTTAATAGCGTCTTGCGGAAAAGATGGATGTACAGATCCTACAGCAACCAATTATAATCCTTCGGCTGATAAGGACGATAATTCTTGTATTATACTAGGATGCACTGACTCAAATTCAATCAATTATAATCCAAATGCCACTGACGACAACGGAACCTGTATTTACTCCAACTCTTATTTGATAAATGGTGATTGGAATATTACCAATTTACAATACGAGACACAAATTGATATTCCTATTTTAGGAAGCCAAACTATATCTGGAGAAGCAAATGATGCTGGCTATTGGTACTTTCAATTTCCAGAATATACCTGCTCAAACTCCTTAAATTTTGTTACTGAAGGAATTGATATCCTTGGACAAACTTTGCCGGGTGTTCCAATTGATATTACTAGTGAAGGAACCTGGGAATTATCCAATGACGATAACAACTTACTAATCACAGACCAAACTTCTGGATTGGTTTCTGATTATCAAATTTTATCAATTCAAGAAGATATTTGTTTTCTAAAAGGCATAATACCATTTGTGATTGACACAATGGGTTTTACAATAAACTCTGAAATTGATATTGAGATGCAACTCAATAAACAGTAAAGTTATTTCCTTATCATTAGCTTATAAATTCATTTGCAATTTTGTAAAACTCTATAGGGTTTTCTGCATGTAACCAATGACCGACTTTTGGAATTGTTTTGATTTCTCCATTGGGAAAAGATTCTAGAATATTTTGGAAATCTTCTTCTAAGATATAATTGGACATTTCTCCACGAATAAAAAGTGTATTAGTAGGGTTTTTGTGGACATTGATTTTCACTAAAATCTCTCCAATATTTCTCTCTATTTCTTTTAGATTCATTCTCCATGCTAATTTTCCTTTTTCAATCCAATATAGGTTCTTCAGTAAAAATTGTTGGATACCTAAATTGTCAATATGAACTTGGATAGATTGCTGAGCCTGAGTTCTACTTGAAATTTTTTGTAGGTTAACGCTATTTAACCCTCTTAAAATCTCATCGTGATGCATTGGGTAGGCTTTTGTTCCAATGTCAGCCACAATTAATTTATCAATATATTTTGGATATTTTTCTGCAAACAATAAAGCTGCCTTTCCACCCATGGAGTGTCCAAGAATTAAAGGAGAATTAATATTTTCATTTTCTATTAATTCTAGCAAATCATCCGCCATATGGTCATAACTCATTTCTTTACTATGAGGAGATCTGCCATGGTTTCTAAGATCTATTAAATAAACTGCATTATTCTCAGCGAATTTCTTCCCAAGAGTTCCCCAATTATCAGATGAACCAAACAATCCATGAAGTATTAATAGCGGTTTTCCCTCACCTATTTTTTTGAAATTAAGTTTCATTTTAAAAGAGCTCTTAGATATAAATTAACTGTGTTTTCCATTCCATAATTTAGAGCATCCGAAATTAGTGCATGACCAATAGAGACTTCCTTTAAGTTTGGAATATTTGTTGCAAAGAATTTTAAATTTTCAAGATTTAAATCATGCCCAGCATTTATTTCTACTCCCAATTCATTTGCTTTATTGGCTGCTTTTACAAATGGTTCAATAGCTTTTTCAAAATCTAAAACATTAGAACTTGCATAACTTTCTGTATAAAGTTCTATTCTATCTGATCCAATTTCCTTAGCTCCTTCTACATGTTTTTCTTCTGGACTTATAAATAAAGAGGTTCTTATATTATTGTTTGAAAAAAGTTGAATTGTTTCAGATAAAAAGTCTTTCTCTTTAATTGTATCCCAGCCATGATCAGAAGTTAGTTGACCACTTTCGTCAGGAACTAAGGTAACTTGACTAGGCTTGGTTTCTAGAACAAGATTTACAAAAGAATTTTCTTTTGGATTTCCTTCAATATTTAGTTCCACTTTAAGAACTTTCTTCAATTCTCTAACATCTTGATAGGTGATATGTCTCTCATCGGGTCTTGGGTGAACAGTAATGCCATTGGCTCCAAAAAGTTCTATGTTTTTAGCATGCTGAATAACATTGGGTATAGTTCCACCCCTAGCATTTCTCAATGTTGCAATTTTGTTGATATTTACACTTAATGCGATCATGATACAAAATTAAAAGACAATTTATCTTATTCGCTACTTTAATTGTATTTTTACAAATATTTATAATAAATGAAGGCAATTGATTTAATTCAAAACGACGTTCCACCAATAAAAATTGATGAGTCTATCGAGAAGGCTTTGAATTGGATGGATGAATTTAAAGTAAATCATTTACCCGTAGTAAGTGGTTCTGAATTTGTTGGTTTGATTTCTGATGATATGATTTATGATTTCAATAATTCAAAGGAATTAATCTCCAAAATAAATTTCATTGGCAAGCAACAGTTCGTTTTTGGAAATGCCCATTTATTTCAAATTATGTTACTGCTTTCAAATTATAACTTAAGTGTAGTTCCTGTTTGTGACAATCAAAACAATTACAAAGGGTCAATAAGTGGAAAAAACTTATTGAATATATTTAGTAATCAATCAAGTTTTACTCAAAATGGAGCAACTTTAGTCATGTATTTAAATAAAATGGATTATAAGTTTTCAGAAATAGCCCAAATAATTGAAAGTAACGACTCTAAAATTCTTGCTTTTTACAACGATTTTATTGAAGGATCAAACCAATTAAAACTTACGATTAAAATTACCCAAATCAATTTAGGCGCTGTTTTGCAAACTTTTTCTAGATATAATTACAGCATAGATGAAATATTTAGCAATGAAGAAATTGCCAATCAAACCAAAGACAGGTACGATCATTTAATTAACTATTTAGAAGTTTAGAGTGAAGAATATTGCCATATACGGAAAGTCTATTTCGGAGAATAATTTAAAATTCTTAGAAGCTCTAATTGTCACTTTAAAAGAAGAGCTAAATCCACAGTTATTCATCCACCAATCATTAGAAGAACATTCTTCATTGATTGAAAGATTTAATGTAAATTTTTTTGATGGCCAAGATTTATTAACAAACAGAATTGATCTTTTAATAAGTTTTGGTGGTGATGGAACTCTATTAGATACGGTTACAATGATTAAAGACAGTAATATTCCAGTTTTAGGAATTAACGCTGGAAGACTTGGGTTTTTAGCAAATATTACCCAAGAGGATATAGTTTTAGCTGTAAAAGCACTGAAAAATAAAGACTACAAACTCGATAAGAGATCTTTACTTCAGGTAAAAAGTAAAACTTTGTCTGAAATTAAAACCTCTAATTTTGCACTCAACGAGATTACGGTTCATAAAAAAGACTCTTCTTCCATGTTGAAAATTGATGCTTTCTTGGATAATGAATTTTTAAATTCTTATTGGGCCGATGGTTTAATTATTTCTACACCTACAGGGTCAACTGCTTATTCTTTGTCTTGTGGTGGACCAATTATCTCCCCTGGTTCTAATAATTTCGTAATTACACCTGTTTCTCCCCATAATTTAAATCTTAGACCGTTGGTAGTTGGTGACCAAGTGGTAATAAGGTTGAGAGCAGAATCTAGAGAAAGTCAATTTCTTTTAGCTATGGATAGTAGATCTATTTCTATAGAAAATAATGAAGAAATATTTATAAGTAAAGCAGATTTTTCTATTAAATTAATTGAGTTGCCGGATCATAATTTCTTTAAAACAATCAGAAACAAGTTATTTTGGGGAAAAGATTCAAGAAATTAACTCTTTTTAAGGTTTTCCTATAATTTCTTTTGTAATTTCACTACAAGTTATAAATAGATGAAAAATTTCATTTTATTCTCAACGTTTTTAATTAGCCTAAGCTCCATTTCACAAGTTACTGAATTTGGTTTTTTTTCGGGAACCGGTTACTACATTGGTGACTTAAATAAAAGTCATTTTTCCCAACAAGATTTATGTCTTGGTTTAATTTATAAAACAGACTTTCCCAATGAGAGAATGTCTTTGAGATTTCATCTAATGTATAATAAGTTTAAGGCCAACGATGGTAAGTCAGGAGTTGAAAGTCAGATTTACCGAAACTTAGAATTTAAATCTGAAGTTATTGAGTTTGGTCCTGTCATTGAGATTGATTTTTTTAAATTTCATCCAGGTCAAAACCATACAGACGAACCTGATTTTGGTTCTCCTTACTTCTTTGCTGGAATTAATTACATGAGAATGAATCCCAAAGGGAAATCAGAAAGCGGCTGGGTGGAATTGCAACCGTTGGGCACCGAAGGACAAGGAACTATTTTGAGAAATGACAATAATGAGATAGTTAACAAATATTCCAGAAACCAAATTGTTATTCCTTTTGGAGTAGGAGTTAAAATGAATATTACACATCATTTGTCATTTAGTTTAGAGTATGGAATGAGAAAAACTTTCACAGATTATTTTGACGATGTGAGTGGCCTTTACCCAGATTTAGCTGCTCTTGCAGCAGTTAGCCCAGAAGCAGCTTTAATGAGTGACAAATCTGGATTTCCTCAAGGTTTAAATGATTCAAGTTATGGTTTACAAAGAGGAGATGCAAGTAATAAGGATTGGTATGCTGTAAGTGGAATTATTTTAACGTATGAATTTTTCAAGGATGTAGTTTGTCCAAAATGGTAACAAAATAAACATTTCTTGAAATTCATTTTTTATGAAAGATTTTAATTTAGATAGTACTAGAATTCCTAAGCACGTAGCCATAATTATGGATGGTAACGGTAGGTGGGCCAAGAAAAAGGGAGAGATGAGAATTTTTGGACATACTAATGGGGTAGGTTCAGTAAGAGAAGCTTTGTCCGCCGCAGTTGAAATAGGTGTTGAATACCTTACCTTGTATGCATTTAGTTCTGAAAACTGGAGTAGACCTAAAGAGGAAATTTCTGCATTGATGGATTTATTAGTCCAATCTATTTACAACGAAGTAGATGAACTTAATAGTAAAGGGGTGAAATTAGCCACCATTGGCGACATAGAATTTCTTCCAGAATCCTGCCAAAAAGCCCTTGGAGAAGCAAAAAAAAGCACAAAAAAAAATAACAAAATAACCCTTATTTTAGCATTGAGTTATAGCTCAAGAAGAGAGATTTCTCTAGCTGTACAAAAGATGACTAATGAAGTTGTAAATGGAGAGTTAGACTCTAGTGCAATAAATGAAGAATTAATAAGTTCTTATTTAAGCACATCTGATTATCCAGATCCAGAATTATTAATTAGAACTAGCGGTGAAAATAGAGTAAGTAATTTTCTAATGTGGCAGTTGGCATATACTGAGCTTTATTTTACAAAAATTTTATGGCCAGATTTTAAGAAGAAGAATTTTTATAAAGCAATTTTTGATTACCAAAAAAGAGAAAGAAGATTTGGAAAAACATCAGAACAACTACTGGATTCTAATGCATAGATATTTTAAAATTATATTAATTATAATTATAGCTGTAAATAATATTTATGGCCAGGAATCTTATACGAATTACCAGCTTTCACCAAGAGAATATACACTTGCAGGTATTTCTATTGATGGAGTTGTTCATTTAGATCACGAAATCGTAATTCAAAAATCTGGACTAGTTAGAGGAGAGAAAATTGCTATACCAAGTGATAAAATCTCTAAGGCTATTACTAATTTATGGGACCAAGGTCTATTTAGTCAGGTATCTATTTCTAAAGATAAAACTCAAGGAAACAATCTTTTTTTAAGAATAAAATTAAAAGAAAGCCCTAGAATGTCTAGGTACTCATTTTCGGGTATTTCAAAGTCAGAAGCTGACCAATTAAGAGATGACTTAGACCTTTACAGCGGCAAAATAATTTCCGAGTCACTAAAAATGAATGTCAAAAAGATTTCTAGAAATTATTTTATAGGAAAAGGGTTTTTAAAAGCAAAGGCTACAATATCTACAAAAAATGATACGCTGGTAAATAATAGCAAAATCATGAAAATTGATATAGAAAAAGGAGTAAGATATAAAGTAAATGAAATAATTATAGAAGGAAATTCTTCACTCTCTAGCGATAAGCTAAAGAGATTAATGAAAGAAACCAAAGAAAAAAAATGGTATCGTTTCTATAAAAGATCTATGTTCCAAAATTCATTATTTGAACAAGACAAAGAAAATATAATTGAAAAATATAAGCAGATTGCTCATAGAGATGCGCAAATAGTATCCGATACTATTGTTGATTTCGATGAAAATACGATAAATATTTTATTTAGAATTGATGAAGGGAATCAATACTTCATTAGAAATATAGAATGGTCTGGCAACCAAAAATATTCTACTGGGTTATTAGATACCATATTGGGAATTAAAAAAGGAGATTTGTACGACCAAGCCACTTTAGATACCAAACTATTTATGAATCCTAATGGAAATGATATTAGCTCCTTATACATGGATGATGGTTATTTGTTTTTTCAAGTTACACCTGTAGAGAAAAAAATTGAATACGATTCGGTTGATTTAGAGATAAAGGTTTACGAAGGAAAACAAGCTAGAATTAAAAAAGTTAATGTTAATGGAAATACCAAAACCAGTGACCACGTTATTCTTCGAGATATGTATACCCATCCTGGAGACTTGTTTTCCAGAGATGCTATAATAAGAACTCAGAGACAGTTGGCTCAAAATGGTTATTTTGACCCAGAGAAGTTGGGAGTAAACCCAATGCCTAACCCAACAGATGGAACAGTAGATATAGACTACGAAGTAGTAGAGAGGCCAAATGATCAAATTGAGCTTTCTGGAGGATGGGGAAATAATTCTTTAGTGGGAACTTTAGGTCTCACTTTTAATAATTTTTCTGCAAAAAAACTATTTAAAAAGGGTTCCTGGTCGCCATTGCCATCTGGTGATGGACAAAGATTGAGTATTCGTGCCCAGTCCAGTGGATATTTTTTCCAGAGCTACAATATGTCTTTTACTGAGCCTTGGCTTGGTGGCAAGAAACCAAACTCTTTTACCATATCTGCTTTTCATTCTATGCAGTCTTATGATAGAAAATTCTTATTTGATTCCTTGGATGCAGAAGGAAACAACGTGGAAAATGAATTTAGAAGATTTATTAAAATTACTGGAATTTCAGTAGGATTGGGGAAAAGATTGAAATGGCCTGATGATTATTTTAGTGTTTATTATGAAGCAGGTTACCAACATTACAAGCTAAATAATTTTGGAAGCATATTTAGTTTTGCAAATGGCTATGTAAATAATCCATATGTTCAGTGGAGAATTTCTAGAAATAGTATCGATCAGCCTTTGTATCCAAGAAGTGGCTCTTCCATTACTCTGTCACTCAAATCTAGCGTTTATCCCTACTCTAGGCTTAATAATATAGAAGACCATAGTACCCTTTCAGACCAAGAAAAATATAAATTCTTACAATATAACAAGTTCAAATTCACTTCTTCTTGGTTTACTCCAATTTCGAAAAATAAAAAATTAGTTGTTAATGCTAGATTGGGTTTTGGTTTGCTTAATGGTTGGAATAAAGATTTGGGAGCACCACCTTTCGAGAGATTTTATTTGGGAGGAAGTGGTCTTTCCGGATTTAGTTTAGATGGCAGAGAAATTATTGCACTTAGAGGTTACGACGAACAAACTATTTCGTCCAGTACTGGAGATAGATTAATAAGTAAATATACTTTAGAACTTAGGTATCCGGTAAGTTTAAATCCATCTGCAACTGTATATCTTCTTAGTTTTCTTGAAGGGGGTAATTCTTGGAACGATTATAAAAAGTACAATCCATTTAAGGTCAAAAGATCTGCAGGTTTTGGGGTAAGAATATTCTTGCCTATGTTTGGTTTATTAGGTCTTGATTACGGATTTGGTTTTGACCCACTAGATCCTGGAGCACAAGGAGAAGTAAATCACAACTCTCAAATTCAAGCAAAGGGTTATAGAGGACAATTCCATTTTACAATTGGCATGAATATTGGAGAGTTATAAAATATGTTTTTAAGATCCATTATATTATTTCTACTGGTAAGTTTATCTACCTTAAAAAGTAAAGGACAAAAATTTGCTTTTGTAGACTCTGAATATATTTTAGAGCAAATGGAAGGTTATCAAAAAGCACAGAAACAAATTGACGACTTGGCTGCAGAGTGGCAAAAAGAGCTAGATCAAAAAATGATAATTATAGAGCAAAAAAGTAACGAACTGAAAAAGAATGAACTTTTGCTTCCAGAAGATACTAGAATAGAAAAGGAGTTAGAGATAACTACTCTTCAAGACGAGTTAAGAAAATTTCAAACTAAAAAATTTGGTGTAGGAGGTGATCTTTTTAGAAAAAGAAAAGAATTAATCCAACCTATTCAAAGAAAAGTATTTAAGGCCATTCAGTCATTAGCGAAAGACAATAATTACGCTTATGTTTTGGATAAAAGTAAAAACTCGAATATATTGTACGCAGATCCAAAGTACGATAAAAGCGATGCAATAATCAGAAAACTAAAAAAGTAAAAATGAAAAACACAATTAAATCTATTCTAATAGCGCTACTAATTTCCTCTGCATTTAATTTAAATGCCCAAAAATTGGGTCATGTTAATTCTCAGGCAATTGTTCAGGAAATGCCAGATTATGAATCTGCAAGGCAAGAGTTAGAAAGCTATAAAAATGATTTGGCTAAAGAGCTAGAAATGTATCAAAAATTGATCATGGAATTTGCTCAAGCTTATGAACAACAAAAAGCTGAAATGTCTCAAGAATCTAGACAGAGAAAAGAAGCTGATTTAATGGA
>Ga0233444_10002032_pt1 | contig 21846 bp, 23 predicted proteins | sample SI_124_October20_6_FD_182792 | JGI IMG/M metagenome (GOLD analysis project Ga0233444, IMG submission 182792) | Seawater microbial communities from Saanich Inlet, British Columbia, Canada - SI_124_October2016_10_MG | ecosystem: Environmental > Aquatic > Marine > Inlet | place: Canada: British... | reverse complement strand
TTCTAAAGGTGTTGCAACGGTAGTATATGATGATCAAAAACTTGAATCAAAAGATATTATTTCTGCTGTTCAGATTAACACTTCATATATTGCTTCAGAGATGTGTGATAAATCTAAGACTTCTTACATCGAGTGCAATACATCTAATGGGAAAAAGACTCAAAAAATATAGTTTCCTTAGTATACTAATTATAAGGGTAAACACTTTAAATAGATGTTTACCCTTATAGTTTAGAATTATATTTTATTTTAATCTCTAATCTACTTTCTACCAGCTTTATAACCTCTATCTCGCCGCTCATAATCATCCCGTCTGCTTCAACTAAATCAGAGATTTTTTCGCTAAGAATTTTTAACTGATTCTCATCTAAAAAAGTTTTAATCCTCTCGATAACTTCAATTATGAAGCTTTGTTTCTCATCTAAGCTCTTTGAGTTAAGCTCTTGTTGTGCATTTGAAAAAAACTTATTCGCTCTTTCTTCAGAATGTTCTGGAAATAGTAAGCTTATCATCTCAATCCAAATATTCTTTTCTTCATAATCAATTTGTCCATCAGAAAGCTGAATAGCTGTACATAAATAAGTCACTGACTCAACCGGAGACATATCAGAAGGTAGGATAATAGTCTTATCTTTTTTATTTTCTTTATTATTAAACCATCCCATTATTAACCTTTCCTCCATTCAGTAATTGTTAGAGTTTTCATACTGAGTGCGTGGATTTCATGATTCATAAGTTCACCCATAGCTTTATAAACAATTTTATGTCTATTTATAAGTGAAATATCTAAAAATGAATCAGAAACAATTATTGCTTCAAGATGAAATCCTCCGTTATGTTGTTCATGGTTTAAATGTCTACCAGTGAAATCTTTTACTTCGAAATGTTCTAATGTTAATTGTGCATGAAGTCTTTTTTTCATTTCCTGCTCTATTGCAGTTGTTTTTTCATTTGAGGTAGATGAATTTTTTTCCATGACTAATCCTAATTTATTTACGTTATTTTGTAAGGGAAATTTGAAAATTTTTAACCTTGCACAAAAGACTGATCCATTAAATCAAAAACTCAAGTTTTCAAGTATATTTAAAAATTAATCCTAATTTTAAGTTGTAAAAGGATACCTACCGGAACTTTAAGAATAATATACTATGTAAATTACTTCTTTTCTAATGTGTCTGATTTAATCTTCTCAAAATCTTCTTCAGAGTACTGCCATTGGCAAGGTGGGCACCACCAAGGCTTACCGAAATAGGTATCTTTGTTCTCAACAAGCTCTAATTCCTCTTTACATTGAGGGCAATCCTTTACTGAACCATCTGCTGGCCATTTATAATCAGGCTTGTATTTGTAACCTTCATCCGATGTATGATGTTTATGCATACTGGAAATTATGAAAAATTTTAATAAATGTTAATGAAATATTTAAAATATTGATAAAATTACATACAATAAAATGGTAACTAGAGAAATGCCTATATAGTTTTGAATCTTAATTTCATCATGTAGATTTTCAACTTGCGAAAGATAGTGGTCATAAAATAAAAAAACTTCTAAAGTATCATTTTCTGATACATAAACTCGCTTGATTCCTTCAGTTAAATTATCCCTTACTTTTTCATGTTGAATTTCCGGAGGGATATAACTAATCTCATGAAATCCTGGAATAACTGGTATTGGAGCACTCAGAGGATGATTCCCAACATAAAAACCATCTATGAAAAATGGAACATCTAAACTATCAGTTTTAATATCAATAAACCCATATTTTAATAATTCATTTTCTTGGTCTCCCACCAAAATATTTGTATTAAAAATTATTAGAAATGTTAGTTGATAAAAAATTTTCATATTTTAATAATTAATTTTATGACGTTTAAAACAAATAACTAAATTTACGGTATGAAGTTTACAACAAACATAACACTCAGAGCATTATGTTTCACATTTATTATGTTTTTCTCTAGTTGTGCTTACTTTAATACTTTTTTTAATGCAAAGGAGTACTTCGACGAAGCTGAAAAGATTAGGCTAGAAAAAGAGGGTGAGAGAATACCCGTAAGCGCTATTGATAAATATGGTAAGAGTATAAAAAAATCAAAAAAAGTTATATCTGATTTTCCTGAATCAAAATATGTAAATAGCGCTATTATTTTAATGGCAAAGTCTCAGTTCCACAGACAAGAATATGATCTAGCCATTAATAATATTAAGTCTATATTGAATTCGGTAGAAAATAAACAGAAAGAAGAAGCTATATACTGGATCGCGCTATGCAAATGGAAGAAAGGAAATCTTCAAACTGCTATAAATGAATTAGAAGACCTCATTTCCAAATCTCAAATAAATACAATTAAATCAATGGCTTTTCTCTCTCTCTCGGAAATATTTAACGAATTAAAAGATTTAAATAAATCAATCGATTTTTTACAAGAGGCAGGGAAACTGACTAATGAAAGAAGTCAAAAGGGTATTATTTATAATAAACTTGCAGAGATGGCATTTGATAAAAAGGATTTTAAACTTGCACTTGAGGGATATGAAAAAGTTGTTTCATTTTCATTGTCAAAAAAAAATATTGAGAATGCTCATTTACAAATATTGAAAATATTAAGGTTGGAGAAGGAATATAAACAAGCAACAAAGAAAATTAAAACAATGTTAACTGATGATAAATTTAAATCTATTTCAGGTAACTTGGAATTAGAACTAGTTCAGCTCTATCGCGCTCAAGGAGATGAAACAGAAATCGAATCAAGGCTTGAAACTATAGTCAACTCCTATCAAAGAACTTCAGTCTCTGCAGAGGCATATTACCAACTTGGTCAAATCTATCTTTCAAAAAAATGGAATTTATCAAAAGCTAAAGAATATTTCATTCAGGTTAACAAGGAGAACTCTAAGTCTATTTTTGCATCTTCAGCTAGGGCTCGGGTAGAAGCTATATCTTTATATGAAAAAACTACTACAGATATTCAATCTTTCCTGGAGAATGAGAAGCTTCTATTATCCGATACTCTGCAGATTGGTTTAGATTCGGTTAGGAAAGTAACAAAAAATGTATCATTGGTAAAACCAAAAAAATCTTTACCAGAGCTCTATTATCTGTTAGCCGATTTAGAAGCATTTAAATTTCAAAGATATAACGAATCGATATTTTATTTAAATAGAATAATAAATGATTTCTCTGATTCTGATTATAAACCAAAATCACTTTTTACTTTATCTTTTATATACAGGATGAATGACGAAGAGGAAAAAGCACTCAAAACTGAGGATAGGCTAATAGAAGAGCATTCAGAATCTGAGTATGTTGAGTATTTAAGTGATAATCAAAATATTATGGAAAGCAAAGATAATATTGTTTTTAATGAAGCAGATAAAATGTTATCTGAAAATCGAAATGAAGCACTTAAACTTTTTAAAGCTCTTTTAAAAACATCTGAAAAAAGTGATGTTAAGCTATCTACCTCGTTTATTCTTGCACATAATTATGATCAAAATGCAGAAATAGATAGTGCATTGAAATACTATAATTATATTATTGAAGGATACCCTGATACAGATCACTATGTAAAAGCCCAGAACCGTGATTTTATTCTTAAAAATGTTATATCTCTTACAGAACAAGATTCTGTATCGAATATTTTGGAACAATAATCATGAGGATAATATTCTTATCCATTGTATATCGTACTGTGAGATATTTTGTTACAAAATATCTTTATTTAGTTCAGAATATATTAGGAATGAAAAAAAACTTAGAGCCTGCAGTGAAATTTGGAGACAGCTCACTTTCTAATATATTTTTTTTGAAACGATTCATCTATGATTTTGATATTCCCAAAAATAAAAGTGTAGAGATATTTAATATGCATTTCTCCTCATGTCTTATTGGATCTTCATTTAAATCCGACCCCAGAATTTTAGACATTTGGATGAGAATGGGCCTTGGTGGTCTAATTTTTAAAACTATAATGGAAAAAAAACGAACAGGAAATTTGGAGCCAAGGCTTCAAGATGCCAATTATAAAAACATAAAAGGACTTTATAATTCACTTGGTTTACCTGGTATGGGAATTAAACAGTTCTTAAAATATCTAGAAAATACAGAATTATGGAATTATAATAGGCCTCTTGGAGTAAGCATTGGTGGGGATAATGAAAAAGAATATATTTCTAATATAATATATTTGAATAAATTTTTAAAAAGTAAAGAAGGTCGATCATTTTACGAACTGAATATTAGTTGTCCAAATACCGATAATGGTAAATCAATTTGTGAATCACCCAATTCGCTAGAAAACCTCCTGAAAAAAATACGAGTTGAGATTTCTTCACCAATATCAGTAAAAATATCGCCAGATATTTCTGATGAAAAACTGAAAGAGATAGCTGAAATTTGTGAAGGCTTTGAAATGATATTGATTAATGCTGGAAATACACAATACAAGACACCTGATCAAGTTGATGTAAAATTAGATAACTTTTCTATGAAAGGTGGTGGCCTTTCTGGGGCTCCATTATTTAAAAGAACAGTTGAGATGGTGACTATTTTAAGCTCTTTTAAAATTCCAATTATTGCTACAGGTGGTATTTCAAATATCTATCATATTAAACATCTCAAATCACATGGAGCGTCTCTCTTTGGGATGGCTTCCTCCTTAGTTTTAGACCCTTATTGTATTCCCAAAATTCATTCAGAAATATAGATGTTTACCGTAGTCTTATTCGAACCACAAATTCCTCCCAATACTGGTTCAACGGGTAGGTTATGCGGAGCTACAAATACTCGTCTTCATGTAGTCGGAGAGTTAGGCTTCGAGCTTTCAGATAAAACTTTAAAAAGAGCTGGGCTAGACTATTGGGATTATATAGAATGGGAGTACTTTCCTGATTTAGATGCCTACATTAAAAATATGGTTAAAAACAATAATTTTCATCTTCTTACAACAAAATCTGATAAAGCATACACTTCTAAAAAGTTTGAAAAAGGTGATTTTATTGTTTTTGGAAGTGAAACATCTGGAATAAATGAAAAGATTTTAAAAGCTCATTGGGATCGTACTTGTAAAATCCCCATGCAAAATGATAATATTAGAAGCTTAAACTTAGCAACAAGTGTTGGAATAGTATTATATGAAGCTTTAAGGCAAGTTGATGTTTCCGGGTAATAAAAATATAGCAAACCTAATAATCATTATATTATTATTTTTTTATTCCTGTACAAGCTCACCACGGTATGGCCAATATTCCAGCACTAGAAAAACTCCAAGATTAAAAGAGTCAAGTAAATTACAAAATCCTGCAGATATTAAAACAAAAGGAATTAAACATCGTAAAGTTATGAATGGTGTTAGTTCTTTTTATGCTGAAGACTTTCATGGTAAGTTAACTGCAAACGGAGAAATTTATGATATGTATGGAGTAACTGCAGCACATAAAACACTTCCTCTTAATACAGTCTGCCGGGTCACAAACACCTCTAATAAAAAATCTTTAATTTTAAGGATTAATGATAGAGGACCATATATAAAAGGTAGAATTTTAGATTGTTCCTATGGTGCTGCAAAAAAACTAGATTTTATTAACCAGGGAACCACTAAAGTTAAGATCGAAGTAATAGAGTGGGGAGATGGTAAATATATGCAACATCGAAAACTTCATAAATGAAAAAACTATATCTCATTTATAACCCTCATGGTGGTTTAAAAAAAGGAAAGCATATTCTTAAAAAAGTTATACCAATATTTGAAGATGCAAAAAAAGAATTAACTATTCTCGAGTCTAAATATGCTGGTCATATCTATGATTATGCTCAAGAATTAGAATTCGATGGGTTCGATGGTCTCTGCATTATAGGAGGTGACGGCACTATGCATGAAGCGATAAATGGTATGCTTAAGAGAAAAGATAGAAAAAGATTACCAATAGGTTTGATTACAGGGGGAACAGGAAATTCTTTTATGCATGATATGAATTGCCTAGACCCTGTTAAAGCTGCACAGAAAATAGTCAAAGGCAATCTTAAAAAAATTGATATCGCAAAAATAAATACTGAAAATCATTTTTATTACTCATTCAATTTAATAGGTTGGGGTGTCCCGACGGATTCTAATATATTAGCTGAAAAATTAAGATGGCTTGGAGGAGCAAGATACAGTATATCAGCAATATTGGAAGTTATTAAAGGTAGAAATAGATTGGCTAAAATTATTTGCGATGGAGTGGTCTATGAGGATAATTATACTTTTATTATTGGGTGCAACACGGTCCATGTTGGGAAAGGAATGAAAATGGCACCAAAGGCATTAGTCGATGATGGAAAATTGGATTTAATAATCGTAAAAAAGGTAAATCGTTTAAAGCTCTTATTATTATTTCCGAAACTATTTAAAGGAACACACATAAAAAGCCCATTAGTCGAATATTTACAAGTAAAAGAATTTTCAATTATACCAAAAATAAAAAATGGGCTTAATATTGATGGTGAGATGAAAGGGTTTACGCCAGCACATGTTAAAATAAAAAAAGGGAAGATTAATATCTTTAGTTAAATAATATGGAATTATTAAAAATGATGAAAGGAAGGAATCTTGTTAACGCTCTGGGGATTCCTGCGTGGCTTTTTTTAATTTATAAAGGTGATTTATTCTATAGTTTTTTTATGCTAATTTGCATTGGTATCGCCTTGGGTGAGTTTTATTCCTTGATGGAAAAAAAAGGAGCAGAACCTCTGCGCTTGCTAGGTATGGCTTCCTCTGTTTTTATTGTTGACTACTACTACGTCCAACCTGAAAACACATCTCACCAAGTAATGGGTTCTATAGTTCTGCTAGTTATTTTGTCCTGCATATGGCAATTATTTACACCAAATCTAAATCCTGCTCAAAACCTATCTGCCACATTTGCGGGTATTTTATTTGTTCCTGTTCTTTTGGGTACATCAATAGATATCAGGCAATTCGATTCTTTCATGGGAACAAACCTTACTTTTGCGATAGTCATTTCTGTATGGGTTTGTGACTCATTTGCTTTTTTTATGGGTACTAAATTTGGGAGAAAAAAAATACTACCTCATATAAGTCCAAAAAAATCATGGGTTGGATCAATTTCAGGTGTTATCGGGTCTTTTTTTGTTTTTTATATTTTTTATATCAACGGTATTCTAGGAGACATATTCACTCTTAAAGATTACATAGTCTTTAGTGTAATTTCAGGAGTATTTGGTCAGATAGGAGATTTTACTGAATCAATGTTGAAAAGAGATGCTGGTGTAAAAGATAGCGGTACACTGCTATCCGGTCACGGGGGCGTTTTAGATAGATTTGATTCATTGATTTTTGCCATGCCTTTAACCTATCTTTATATCCATTTTTTAATGTGAAAAGAACCATATCTAACTTATAAATGACCTTAAAATCTATCTTAGCTACTGATTGTGGTAGTACTACAACTAAAGCGATTCTGATTGAAAATATTAACGGGGAATATCGGTTAACATTTAGAGGGGAGGCACCAACTACTGTTGAGGCACCATTTGAAGATGTAACGAAAGGCGTCCTCAATGCGGTAATTGAAATTGAAGAACTCTCAGGAAGAAAGATCATAGATTCTGAAAAAATTATTACTCCTTCTAAAGATGATTCAGGTGTAGATATATACATATCTACTAGTTCGGCTGGAGGGGGCCTTCAAATGATGGTCGCTGGTGTAGTTAAGTCGATGTCTGGAGAAAGTGCAGAAAGAGCAGCATTAGGAGCTGGTTCCATTGTAATGGATGTAATGGCTTCAAATGATGGAAGACTCCCGCACGAAAAAATTAAGAGAATTAGAGATCTTAGGCCGGATATGATCTTATTATCTGGTGGAATTGATGGTGGAACTGTTTCTCATGTCGTTGAGTTGGCAGAAATATTAGCAGCTGCAAATCCGCAACCAAGATTAGGCCAAAATTATCAGCTTCCAGTTATTTATGCTGGTAATAAAGTAGCGCAGCCTGACATATCAAAAACATTAAAAGAAAAAGTTGATCTTGATATCGTCGATAATATTAGACCGGTATTGGAGACAGAAAATCTTGAACCATCCAGAGATAAAATTCATGATCTCTTTATGGAACATGTTATGCAACAGGCTCCAGGTTACAGAAAACTTACTTCATGGACAGATGCTCCCATAATGCCAACACCGGGAGCGGTTGGGTCTCTAATTGAGATGATAGCTGAAAAAGAAAACATATCAGTTGTTGGTGTTGATATAGGAGGAGCAACGACAGATATTTTCTCTGTTTTTCAGAAAAAATTTAATAGAACCGTAAGCGCAAACCTTGGTATGAGTTATTCAATTTGTAATGTTCTGGCAGAAGCTGGTCTTGATAATGTTTTAAGATGGGTTCCATTTGATATTGATAGAAAAGAACTTACAAATAGAATTGGAAATAAAATGATTCGTCCAACAACAGTACCTCAATCTCTTGAAGAGCTTTTCATAGAGCAAGCTATTGCAAGAGAAGCATTACGATTATCTTTTAAGCAGCACAAAGAGTTTGCGGTAGGCCTGAAAGGTGTCCAGAAAGAAAGAACTATATCTGATGCATTTGATCAATCAGGCTCTGGTGAATCCTTAGTGAATATGATGGATTTAGATTTAATTGTAGGTTCTGGAGGAGTGCTAAGTCATGCGCCACGTCGTGAGCAATCTGCCAAAATGATAATTGATTCTTTCATGCCTGAAGGAATTACCCAGATAGCTGTCGATTCTATTTTTATGATGCCGCAGTTAGGTGTTTTAGCCAATATTGATAAAAAAGATCTTGGTGAAGAGGCAAGAAATGCAGCACTAGAAGTATTCCATAAAGATTGCCTAATAAGGTTGGGAACATGTATTTCCCCTATTGGTAAAGCGAAAAAAGAATCTGTAGTGTTGAAAGTGAAACTCACTTTTTCTAGTGGAAAAAAAGTTGAAAAAGAGATAAAAAGAAATGAGCTATACCGTATTAAAGCCGATTATGAAGAAATCACAGCAGAATTAACCCCTCATAAAAAAATGGATATTGGTTCTGGTTTTGGTGAGCCTATAAAAACGACTATTTATGGTGGTTTAGTAGGAATAATTCTAGATGGAAGAGATAGGCCCATTTCAATCCCAAGTGACCCTCAAGAAAGACTGTCTTATCTAAGCAGTTGGTCAGAAGCTTTGAATGAATATCCACGAAAGGATTAATTATGGCACATTCATATACACCTGGTCTTAAAGTTCTGCATTCTTCTGTAGTTCGAAAATTGAGAAGACTCCCGATTAAAGGTAAAGTTATAAAATCTGTTGGCGATAAATTATTACCAGATGAAGTCGTTGCTACTACAGATTTACCTGGTAATGTTCAAATTATTAAAGTTGCGAGTATATTAAGTATTGGACCTGCAGATATATTTGATTCTTTAAGAGTCCAAATTGGAGAGGTAGTTAAAAAAGGCGACTTAATAGCTCAAACTGAAGGAATTTTTGGTTTTTTTAAATCGGAATTATTCTCACCTATTGATGGAACAATAGAATCTATTTCAGATGTCACAGGTCAACTAATTTTGCGAGAGAAACCAATCCCCGTAGAAGTTGATGCATATATGTCAGGAATTGTTAAAGATATTATTCCTGAAGAAGGTGTGATGATTGAAACAACAGCAGCATTCATACAAGGAATATTTGGAATAGGCGGCGAAGCTAGAGGAAATATTGAAGTTCTGGTTAAAAATAGAGAGGATGAATTAACAGAAGATTTAATTAATAAGTCACATCATGGAAAAATTGTAGTGGGTGGCAGTTTTATAACTCTTAAAACCTTTAGAAAAGCGATAAGTCTAAAAGTTGCTGGAGTTGTAGTTGGCGGGTATAATTATTATGACTTGGAAGAGATTCTAGGATATACGCTTGGTGTAGCAATTACGGGATCAGAAGAAATAGCAACATCTTTAATTGTAACTGAAGGTTATGGTAATATTAAAATGGGAAAAAGAACTTTTGATTTACTTAAAAAGTATAATCAAAAATTTGCTTCAATTAATGGAGCAACCCAAATTAGAGCAGGGGTTATTAGACCGGAAATTGTAATTCCTTTAAGTGAAGAAAATATTAATAAAAGCTCCTTATCATCCTCAGCTAAAGGAATTCAAAAGGGAAGTTTAGTTCGTGTTATAAGGGCTCCACATTTTGGTTCAATGGGAAAAGTATTAGAATTGCCAACAGAGTTACAGAAAATGGAATCAGAAACTATGGTACGAGTTGCGATTATTAAAATAGATGGAGAAGATCTTACAATTCCAAGATCAAACTTAGAAATGGTAGAAACAGATTAAGGTTAAAATAAAATTCTTTTATATCTATTTTACTCTTTAAGTTTGACCTTGATATGTTGAACACAAGTGATACTACTTTAAATGAACAAGACCAAGAATTTGTACATAGAATTGCTAAAAAAATTCATAAGTCTGGTTTTACAACACCAGCTATTTTTTTTCTTGAAATGACCAAACCCCTTGCATTGCTTGGAAGTCATATTTTTATTTTTCTTGGGCCAGTAATTAATTCAATAACACAATCAGATAATTATTATAGAGCTGTTCAAGTCTTTGAAGAGCCTAAAAACATTGAACTTCTCCTCAATGAAATAGAACGAATTGATTATAATGAAAAGAAAGATAAAGGAATAAAATATGAAGGATAAAAAATTTTTCATAGGTGCGTCCATTGTTTTATTTTTCTTTATTACTTTGCAAACGCTAAAACCTGACCTATATATCCATGAAAGAGGCTTGTTGCTCTTTTTAATTTTACTTTTTGGTGGTATTCTCCAGTTCTCGACTAGACATGCAATTAGAGGAGGTGATGTTTTCCTAAGGTCAATCCCTGGAGTGAAAGCTGTGGAAGAAGCTGTTGGGCGTTCTACAGAAATGGGAAAACCGGTATTATATGTTCCTGGAATCCAAGATATGGATCAAGTTGAAACAGTAGCAGGTGTTGTTATACTTGGCCATGTATCTAAAATGACAGCAAGGTATGAAACACCTCTTAATGTCCCAGTTGCAAGATCTATTGTTTTAAAAGCTGCGCAAGAAGCATGTAAAGAATCTTATCTTATGGAAGGTCGCTCTGATATTTATAATGAAGATATGGTCCATTATCTAACAGATGATCAATTTGCGTATGCGGCTGGTGTCAACGGGATTATGAAAAGAGAGAAGCCAGCTGCTTGTTTATATATGGGAAAATTTTATGCAGAATCTCTTCTTTTGGCTGAAACTGGAAATTCAATTGGAGCAATTCAAATAGCTGGTACAGCATCTCAATCTCAAATTCCTTTTTTTGTAACAGCTTGTGACTACACATTGATAGGTGAAGAATTCTTCGCAGCAAGCGCTTACTTATCTCAAAAACCTGAACTTCTTGGAATTGTGAAAGGTCAGGATATTATCAAGCTGGTAATCTTAACAATGATAATTACAGGTACATTTATGAGAATTTTATATGATATTAATTTAATAGATATGAGCATTCTTGATTTCTTAACCATTTCAAAAGGAAACTAATATGATTTGGAAAAGAAAAGTACCCATTTTTATCGTTGTTTTCTTTGGTTTTTTGACATTATTTGGTTGGTTTACGGACCAGAATGAGATTAAAGACTTTGTTGATATACATGGTCTCCAATGGTACGGTATTATTTCTACGTTCGCGATGTTTCTAGGTATTATCACTTTAATAAAACTTCAATTATTAAAGATTTTAAAACAACAGGTTGGATGGGAATATTCCATTGTAGCTATTTTGGGTGTATTATTCTCTGTTTTTGCAGGTTTCTTTTATAAAGGTAATGATAATGTTGAGTGGGGTGCACATGTTATTGAGAAAGGAACATTGTTTAAGTGGATTTTTGATTTTATTTTCACACCTTTATCCGCCACAATGTTCGCTTTATTAGCTTTTTTTGTAGCCTCTGCATCTTATAGAGCATTTAGAATAAGAAATTTCGAAGCAACCCTGCTATTAATATCTGGAATTATTATAATGATTGGTCGTGTTCCTCTTGGAAGTTCCATCTCTAGCTGGTTTATAATGTACTTATTAACTTTAGTATTAGGGATTACTATAAATAGTATATTTAAAAATAAGATGTACACTTTACTCTCTTTTAGTACAAGTCTTATACTTGTAACTCTTCTAGGTTTTTATATGAACTGGCCACATGAAAGCCCTAGCATATTTTATTTACCAACTTTGCAAGAATGGATTTATAAGTTTCCTAATGTTGCTGGTGCACGTGCAATTTCTATTGGAATAGGTTTAGGAATATTTGCAACATCAATTAGGTATATACTAGGATTAGAAAAGTCCTATATTGGAGAATAGGAATGAACATTTCCAATATTATATTAAAATTTTCTCGAGTTGATAGACGTTGGATTTTCCTTGTTATAGGCTTATCTGTATTATTGCCATTATTTTTCCCAATTGGTCTACCCATACGGGCGACAGATACAACACAAAGAGTATATGATACATTTGAATCTTTAGAGCCCAATTCAAAAGTTTTATTATCCTGTGAATACGGTCCAAGTACTAAGCCAGAAATTCACCCAATGGTTATAGCTGTTCTTCATCAACTATTTCGAAATGATCACAAAGTCTATGTAACATGTTTATGGCCGGACGGTCAATTTTTAGCATCTGAAGCATTAAATGAGGTTGCAGGTGATTATGGAAAAATTTATGGGAAAGATTATGTTATTCTAGGATATCGACCTGGAAGTGAGGCTGTAATTAAAGGTATGGTCAGAGATTTAAGAGCAATTTTCAGTACAGATGTAAAAGGAACCAAGGTAGAAGATATTTCTATGATGAACGATGTCTATAAATTTGAAGATTTTGATTTCCTTTTTTCTGCATCTGCAGGTTTCCCTGGATCACTTGAATGGATGCAATATGCAACGGATAATACAGATGTTAAAATGAGTACTGGAACCACTTCTATAATGGTGAATGATATTATGCCTTTTGTAGTTTCTGATCAGATACAGGGAATACTGGCAGGAATGCCTGGAGCTGCTGAGTATGAAAAATTAGTTGGTAAACCTGGTGTTGGTACAAGTGGAATGGATGCCCAATCTCTAGCCCACCTAGTTATTGTTTTCTTTATAATATTTGGCAATATAGGTTACTTCATTGAACGCAGAACAAAACGTAAATATTAAGGCTATATTATGATATTCAATGAATTATTAGGGGCTTGGGTTGCAGTATTTCTCACTCTTGCTATTTTTTCCTTTTTATATAAAGATAACCCATTTTATAAATTTGCTGAACATGCATTTATTGGAGTTTCTGCTGGCTATGGACTATCTATTGGTTTTTGGACAATAATTCAGCCCAATCTTTTAGGAAGATTATGGCCTGCTAAACAATACTCAGACTCTTTTTGGTATAAGATATATGATATTCTAAGTAAGATCCTTCCTTCGATTTATCCAAGCGGAGGTATCGACAAAGGGCATAATATGGATTTGACATATTTAATTCCATTGGTATTGGGAATGATGATGATATTAAGTGTCTTTAAGCGATTTAATTGGATGGCTAGATGGGGGATTGCTTATACGGTTGCAATTGCAGCTGGACTACGTGCTTATGGTTTTTTGAACTCTTATATATTAAATCAATTAAAAGCTACAATTGTTCCCCTAGCAAATACAGGTAATCCATTATTTCATATATCAGATCCATCATTGTTCAATAACTTAATTATATTAGTTGGAACTGTTACTGGACTTTTATATTTTTTCTTTTCTAAAGAGCAAACTGGCGTTTTTGGACAAGTGACTCGTATTGGTATATATTTCTTAATGATATCGTTCGGTGCCTCCTTTGGGTTTGCCGTAATGGGACGGATCTCTCTCCTAATCGGACGCTTTGTTGATTTAATATCATATTCTAAATCTGATTACCATCATGCAACAATCTGGATTCTAATAATGATGTTTGCTTTACTCTTTTATTCTGCATACAAAGAAAATAAATTAGAAAATAATAAATAAACCATAAGTTTAATTCATCACGTTAATTCATCTACTTTCATAAACCTTTTCAATTTATAATTTTGTAAGGATTCAATATGCATCTTTTTAAAAGTTCTTTAATTATTCTTTTATTTTCATTTTCATTTTCAATTGTTCCTCCAAAAAATGGGAAGTTTTCCCAGGAATTATTACAACGGTTTAATGAACAAGAAATCGGTGAGAATTATGGGAATTTAGGTTGGGTTGATAAAATTAAACTAAATAAACAAAATTTAGTTAGAGATGCACAACTAGAATTTAATCTTCCTGTGTTACTTGGTAGGTATGCAGATGTTTCTAATACCTATTTTTCCGCAATCGATTATCAAAATCTTCTTTTTGATCAAAATGAAACTGGAACTATGACAGACTATTATTCAGAAATTTCATATGGAAATTTCTTACTAGACGGAGAAACAGGTGGGTGGTACCAATCATCTTTAACACAATCTGAAGCGGTTAATCAAGTTAAAAGCTACGTTTCTAATATTGCGGCATTAGCAGATGCAGACTTCAACTATGGTTTATATGATAATGATGGTCCTGATAATATCCCAAACTCAGGTGATGATGATGGATATGTTGATGGCCTTGTTGTGGTCTATCCTGGTTGCTTAGATGGTGATAATAACCTTTGGGCACATCAAAGCTCTTTGGGTAATTCTAAATATATTACAAATGACTTAACACCAAATGGAGAAAATATCATAGTTGATACATATATGGTATGTCCAGAATTATCCACTGGACAAGGACAATCTTGCAATACGGATTTAATTTTTCAGATGGGTACATTTGCTCATGAATTTGGTCATGTATTGGGTCTCCCAGATTTATATGATAGAGATAGTAATGATGGTGACTCAGAAGGGGTAGGTGAGTGGTGTCTAATGGCATCTGCAAATTGGCTAGGAAATAATGGAGATACACCTGCACACATGTCAGCTTGGTGCAAAATAGAGATGGGATGGATGATGCCAACTATTGCAAGTTCTTTTGAGACTGCCGTTCCAATTGCAGAATTGGCTACTTCACCGACTGCAATCAAGATTTGGGAGGATGATTATAGGAGTAGTAGATATTTTTTAATAGAGAATCGTCAAAAAACAGGTTTTGATACTGGTCTTAATGGAGAAGGTCTTCTTATTTATCATATAAATGAAAATAGAAGTTGGGGGACAAATGGGTGGAGTTGGGGGCCAGTCAATGATAATGAGACAGATAAAATGATTGACGTAGAATCTGCTGATGGTAATCTTGATCTAGACAATGAGATAAATAGAGGTGACATTGGTGATCCTTATCCTGGATCTTCAAATAATAGAAACTTCAATAATACTACAAACCCTTCATCTGTTAGAAATGATGGTTTTCAAACAAATATTAGAGTGGATAATATATCAGTTTCTGATTCAATTATGTTTGCAGATATAAATTCAATGTCTAATTCAGGATACGCAATAAGCTATGATGAAAATGGAATTGCAGCCACATCTATCACTATTGGCACAGATGTACAATATTCTGGAGTTCGCTTCACATCAGAAAGAGAAGGCTTTTTAACAGAAATTGATTTTGGATTAACATACCCAGGTTTTTGGAACACTGCTCTTTTATCATGGGAAGTAATGGTCTATGATGATTTTTCAGATCAAGGTCTTGGAAATCTTCTTCAAACTGTATCTGGAAACTCTGATGAAGGGGGCTGGAAAACTATTACTATTGACTCTATTCCTATTAGTTCTGGTCAGGATTTCTTTGTGGCAGTAAAATTTTATGATAATGGTTATGTTTTTAGTTTTGATAATACTGGTATTCTTTCTGGAAGATCCTATTATTCAGCAAATGGTTCTACTTATTACAATGACCTATCCAGTTATGGAGATGCAAATATAAGAGCTAAGCTATCTACAGATATTTATAATTCAGTGAAAAAGAATCTGGTTTCATTTCCAAATGATTTTTCTCTTTATCCTAACTATCCAAATCCATTTAACCCAACAACTAATATTTCATTTAATTTACTAAATGATGCTAAAGTAACACTTGAGATATATGATCTAAAGGGCAAAAAAATAGAAACCATCATTGATGGAAATTTAAATTCAGGACATCATTTGATACCCTGGAATGCTAAAAATAATTCATCTGGCGTCTATTTTGCTATAATAAGTAATAAAGATTTATCACAAGTACAAAAAATGATTCTTCTTAAATAAGAAAACTTGCATTATTTGTTAAGATTTTACACTCCATTTATTTTTTTAGTTATTAATTCTAGCTGCCTCCCTTTTTTTATTAAAGGAAAAGAGGTTGAAAATAATAGCCAGTTCTACGTAGGAATCACAAGTACTCAGGCTATTCAAAAGATAACATCCAATATATTTTTAAATAATTTATATACAATTGATGAGTATTATAATTCGTCAACAGAAACTAAAATTATTTCTAATTGGAAAATAAATTATTTTAATGATCTTGATTCTAATAATGTAGAATATAAAACTCGTTTTATACTTATAGGATTAATTGATAATACAAGTTTTAATAAAACAAACTCATTTAAATATGAATGTTATCTTGAATGTGAAAATTATTATTTCAATGGTAATGAATATATTGAAGATTACACATCCAATTTTATAATAGAAGAAATGAGAAGAATAGAAAAAGAGTTAATATTAAAATTTAAAAAATGAGATTTTTTAAATTTTTATTTAAATGTCTAATTATATTCAATCTTTTTTCTTGCTCATTAGAGAATAAAAATATTATGAAATATCCAAAAACTAATAAACAAAATGTCATTGATATATACCATGGAAAGGAGATTAATGATCATTACAGATGGCTAGAGGATGATTATTCAGAGGATACAAAAAGTTGGGTCGCGAAACAAAATAAATATACGGATGAATACCTAAATCGAATACCATTCAAAAACAAAATAGAAAAAAAGTTAATGAGCAATTGGAATTATCCGACAGAATCTATGCCTATAATAAAAAATGAGGTAGAATATTATTATGGTAATAATGGCTTGCAAAATCAGGCGATACTATACAAAAGAAATAAAAATCAAAAAATAAGTACAGTTTTAATTGATCCTAATAAACTATCAGTAGATGGGAGTAAAGCTTTAGGAGGAGTTTATTTTTCTAATGATAATAATTATTTGGGATATTCATTAAATATTTCCGGATCTGATTGGCAAGAATTAAAGATAATGAAACTTGAGGATGGTTCCCTAATAACTGACAAAATAAAATGGGTAAAATTTAGCGGAATGGAATGGTTTAAGGATGGTTTCTTTTATAAAAAATATCCAGAAACAACAGAAGGAAAAAAGCTTACAGAGATAAATAAAAACTCTAAAATATTTTATCACAAACTTAAGACTTCTCAAAAAGAGGATATAGAGGTAAAAACCTTATTTGACTCAGAAAATATTTCCCCGTGGTTATCTATATCGGAAGATGAAGAGTTAATGTTTCTTTATGGCTCTAAAGGAACTTATGGTAATTCACTTTATTTTAAAAAAGCAAGTTTAGATAAAAGTAAATGGTTTCCATTAGTAAAGGATTTTAAATCAGAAATTAGTTTAGTTAGAAAAATTAAAAATAGTTTATATGTCATATCTGATCGAAATAACCCCTTCAATCAATTAATTAAGATCTCGATTGATAATTATGACGAATCGGACTGGGAAATTATTATTGATGGGTCTAGTGAAGAAGTCTTAAAAGAAATTCAAATAACAGGTGATAAAATTTTCGCTCATTTTTATAAGGATGTATATTCTCTTTGGAAAGTTTTTAACCTTAATGGAGAATATCTATATAAGATAGATGCTCCTGAATTAGGAATAATTAATGGTTTTAATGGTGATTTATCACACAAAAAAACATATTATACTTTTAATAACCTCATAACTCCTTCAACTATTTATGAATATGATATAACATCCAATACTTCAAAAATATATAGAGAGTCAAAATCTACCTTTAATACTGAAAACTATGTAATGAGACAAGAATTTTATAAATCAAAAGATGGTACTTTAATTCCTATGTTCATTTGTCATAAAAAGGGACTTCATTTGGACGGTAAAAGACCAACTTTATTATATGGGTATGGTGGTTTTAATATATCTATTGAACCATATTTTAATAAATCGAATTCAATTTTATATGATAATAATGGTGTTTATGTAATTGCCAATATTAGAGGAGGAGGAGAATATGGTGAAAAATGGCATAAGAGTGGTATTCTAGAAAAAAAACAAAATGTGTTCGATGATTTTATTTATGCAGCCAAATATTTAATAAATAGAAATATAACATCACCAAAGTTTCTAGGAATTCAAGGTCAATCGAATGGAGGTTTACTAATAGGGGCTGTTATAAATCAAAGTCCAGATTTATTTAAGGTAGCATTCCCTGAGGTTGGTGTAATGGATATGCTAAGGTATGAAAAATTCACCATAGGGTATGCCTGGAGCGTAGAATATGGGTCTATAGAGGATAAAGATAGTTTCGAAAATATTATAAAATATTCACCTCTTCATAACATTGATAGTACAGTGACCTACCCATCAATGCTAATATATACTGCCGATCATGATGATCGCGTTGTTCCTGCACATTCATTTAAATATGCAGCGAAAGTTCAATCGCTAGAGAATAATAAAAACCCTTCTTTAATTAGAATTGGTATGAACAATGGCCATGGATTTGGTAAGCCTACAATAAAAATAATTAAAGAGCATGCCGAGAAATGGGCATACTTATTTTATGAAATGGGATTAAAATATTAATCTAATACTGTATTTAGATCATCCCTTATAAGGATTAGAACTGCAGGTTGCGATATTATCAAATATTGCTTTTCTTCTATTTTAATTTCTATGCTAGCTTTACCTAAAAAAAGTGCATAGTCACCAATTTCGGCTTGAGTAGGTATGTATTGAGTTTTTGAGGAATTTTCTTTCCACGGTTCATCAATAATCTCTTCGGGAGCACCAAGTGGTATACCAGGTCCAACTTTTACTACCGTTCCTCCCCGCACTTCTTGTTTTTCTAAAACACTTGCTGGAAGATATAAACCAGCAGGAGATTTAGACTCACCTGAATCAGGACGTATTAAAAGTCTATCACCAACGACAAGAATTTTTTTATTAAAGTTTTTCATATACCTAAAATTCAATTAATGGTGGACCTTAAATTAATAAGGTCCACCATAAAACTGTATCGCCGGTTGAAGGAGGGTCTAGGAGGGTAACCAGCAAATACAGCCTAAATATTACTCCTCTGAATCTACCTCTTCTTTTTTAATCACAGAACCCCAATAAGTAGGAGAAGTATTTAGTAAAAAATAAACATTTGAATCGGTTCTATAGACATTTTTCGATTTGTTTTTACGAATATAATTATGCTGATAATCCTGTCCAGTATTACCAAATATGTAGTGTATTATTTCATTATCCTTACCATCATAAACGATAAAATGTTTACCTAAAGAATCTGTAACACCAAATTTCGACCACTTATCTTCTTTTGAGGTGATGAGCATCTCTCTTTTTGTTTTTAAAATCTTGTCAAATATATTATCCAACTTACTATCAATTACAGAAAGAGAATCATAACCAATTATTTTCCAAATAGAGTCTTGCTTAACTAGTTCAAGAGATTCAGCCTTATCGGTAAATTTAATTCGTTTGATATTTTCAACACTATCATTAAACACTATTTCTGTACTAGCTTCGTACGAAGTTTGTGAGTTTTGATTATATAAAAATAATAATACTATTGCTGCAAGAGCACCTAATCCATATTTAAAAGAGTCAGTCATAAATTTGCTTTAACATTTCTGCTTTGAACTTCTCTTTTCTAAAACGCCAGAAACCAAAGCTAATTATAAGAATAGATGGAAGTAACATATTTATATACTTCCAATTTTTTTTAGTCGAGTCTTTAATCTCATCCAGTGGTCTATTTGTTATTTCTCGTGATCTTAATGAAATTAAATCTTTATCCCCAGCAAGATAATCAACAGAATTCATTAAAAATATTAAATTCCCTTCAACAGACATTCCACCGTCATCACTTAGAAATCTAGAATCAGACACCAGTAACAGTTCTCCACCATTTGTTAATCTTGAAATAGCTGAAATTGTTTTTCCTGTCTGTCCTAGGATATTCAAAAATGGATTTTGTTGTGGGTCTGGGCTAAGGATAAAATTACCTTCCATTAGACCACTATTATTTGAAGATGTGAACAATTTAGAAACTTCAAGAATTTTATCATTTTTTGTAGTATCAATAACTATTTGACTTGGGAAGAAGGGAAGTACTTGCTCTAAATCTGAAACAATTACTTCCTTGGAATTAAATGAATCTACCATAGGGAAAAATGGATATTCCATAGCCCTATTCATCATGAAAATTCCTCGACGTTCTTGAACTTGGACACTACCACTTTTTTTATCTAAGATAAGATTCTTCTTTAAATCCAAGTTATATCCCTTTAAAAAGCCGAATATATTAGATTCAATCGGGTTTGCTTGTTGGGTTTGAATATCTGTTTCAACTCCACTCTGCGTAAAGAATAATTTTTTACCTGAGTCCATAAATTTTTCTAAATTTTCTAAGACAAGGGGATCAACAGAGTCTGATGCGGCACTCACAAGAATAACATCTACATTTTCCGGTACAGGGTCAGTAATTGATATTTTTCTAAAATTATAATGCTCGTTTAGTTGAGAAGATAGGGTTTCAGTTTTCAATTCTTTTTCAGGATTAAGATTTAAAAATGCTATTGTTTTTTTGTCGGCATTTATTAATGATTTTATTTTTGTACTAATTAAATACTCTAATCCGGTTGTAGTTTGTATAACTGGCAATGTTTCTTTTTTATCTTCATATAGTAAGACCATACCAAGGTATACTTTCTTAACTACCATTGCATCATTTTCTATCGCTTGCATTTGAACTGGCTGAATTCCATCTTTTTGTGCTTGTTCTTCTAATTCATCATCTGATTGTGGATTATGGAAATAAAAGTTTATTTCGTCTGATTCAGCCCTGTATTCTTCTAAAATATCTTGAAGGAATCTTCTTGTATTACCTAACTCATTCGGTAAGTTTTCAGAAAAGTAAATTTTTATCGTCAATCTATCATCAAGTTTTGATACAATAGATTTACTGGAGGCCGAAAGAGAGTACATTTTGTTATCCGTCAGATCAATTCGAGTAAATATATCTCTAGATGTTAAATTTAAGAGCATCAACGCAACAGCCAGAACTGACGTAAAAATAATAAATGATTTTTTATTTTTTATTGTCATGTCTAACTCCATTTCCTTGACTCAAGCAACCGAGTCGTTAAAGTTAGGAAAAACCCAATTATAGAACCAAAATATATTATATTTCTGCTATCTATAACACCTCTAGATATATTAGATAGGTGGAACTCTGTGGATAGATATTGGACTACACCTGTTAAAGACGCTGGGACAAAAACCAGTAATTTATCCATCATAAAAAAGACCAGAACAATAGCAATCCCTATAATAAAAGCAATGACTTGATTCTCAGTTATACTACTAGCAAATATTCCCACTGCAGTATAGACACCACCAAGGAGAGCTAATCCTAGATATCCAGTGAAAACTGCACCATGATCAATATTGGAAGCAACATTGATAAGTGTAAAATAATGTACTAATGTAGAAAGTAAAGCTAGT
>Ga0233444_10002030_pt1 | contig 21864 bp, 20 predicted proteins | sample SI_124_October20_6_FD_182792 | JGI IMG/M metagenome (GOLD analysis project Ga0233444, IMG submission 182792) | Seawater microbial communities from Saanich Inlet, British Columbia, Canada - SI_124_October2016_10_MG | ecosystem: Environmental > Aquatic > Marine > Inlet | place: Canada: British... | reverse complement strand
GAACAATTCACAATAGATTTAATAAGTGAATTTTTAATGAAAAAATTTACTAATTTTGCAATCCGTTTAACAACAGTTAATACTAATCCAATTAATTATTTATAAAAATGGCCAGAACAAAAAAATACACACCAGAAGAAACTTTAAGATCACTTTTTAATCTTCAATTCATTGATTCTAGAATAGACAATATGAGAGAGGTAAGAGGAGAATTACCTATGGAAGTTAAAGATTTAGAGGACGAAATGGTTGGTCTTAACAAAAGATTAGAAAAAGTTGAAGAAGAAATCGAAGGATTGAATCAATTAATTTTAGAAAAGAAAAATATTATTGAGGAATCTAAGTCTTCCATCAAAAAATATTTAGAAAAGCAGAAAAATGTTAGAAATAATAGAGAATTTGATTCGTTAAGCAAAGAAATTGAGTACCAAGAGTTGGAAGCTCAATTAGCAGAAAAAAGAATCAAAGAGAATTCTGCTAGAATTGATGGTAAAAAAGAAATTTTAGATGAAATTCAGAACCTTCACAAGGCTAAAGAAGAAGCTCTAGAAGCTAAGAAAAAGGAATTGGAAGAAATTATTTCAGAAACAGAAAGAGAAGAGAAAATATTAATGGAAGAATCTCTTAAAGCTTCTAAATCCATTGATGAAAGATTTTTAAAAGCATACAATAGGATAAGAGGAGCTTCAAAAAACGGTTTGGCTGTAGTTCCTGTAGAGAGAGGAGCCTCTGGAGGTTCTTTTATCAAAATACCACCCCAAGTTCAGCTTGATATAGCAGCTAGAAAGAAAATTATAGTGGATGAACACAGCGGCAGAATTTTAGTAGACGCTTTACTCGCGGATGAGCAAAGTACAAAAATGAATAGAAAAATAAATAAGGTTTTAAGTGCCAAATAGGGTATTTATTTACTATTCCTTCTCACATATCCCTTCAAATTGGTAATTTAGACTGTTAATTGTATTTATATGTCGTCAAAGGGTATTGTTAAAAGAAGTGAAGATTTTTCAAAATGGTATAATGAGTTAGTTCTCAAAGCTGACTTGGCAGAGCATTCAGATGTTAGAGGATGTATGATTATTAAGCCTTATGGTTATGCTATTTGGGAAAAAATCAAAGATCAATTGGATCTAATGTTCAAGGAAACAGGACATCAAAATGCTTACTTCCCATTACTTATTCCAAAATCTTATTTAAGTAAAGAAGCTGCTCATGTTGAAGGTTTTGCCAAAGAATGTGCAGTAGTTACCCACTACAGATTAAAAAACTCTGAGGATGGTTCTGGAGTTGTTGTTGATCCAGCTGCCAAGTTAGAAGAAGAATTAATTATAAGACCAACCTCTGAAACAATTATTTGGAATACGTATAAAAAATGGATTCAATCTTATAGAGATTTGCCAATTTTAGTTAACCAGTGGGCAAATGTTGTTAGATGGGAAATGAGGACAAGACTTTTCCTTAGAACTTCAGAGTTTTTATGGCAGGAAGGACACACAGCTCATGCTACTAAATCAGAAGCTATTAAAGAAACTGAACAGATGCTAGATGTTTATGCAAATTTTGTCGAAAATTTCATGGCAGTTCCAGTTGTTAAAGGGGTTAAATCTGAAAATGAAAGATTTGCAGGTGCGGAAGAAACCTATTGCATAGAAGCTCTTATGCAAGACGGTAAAGCCTTACAAGCAGGTACTTCACATTTTTTAGGTCAAAACTTTGCCAAAGCATTTGATGTTACTTTTGCTGATAAAGAAGGAAAAAAGAATCATGTTTGGGCAACTTCATGGGGTGTTTCTACTAGACTTATGGGGGCTTTAATTATGACCCATTCAGATGATAAAGGTCTTGTTTTGCCGCCTAAATTGTCTCCAATTCAAATAGTAATAGTTCCTATTTATAAAAATGAAGAACAACTTAATATTATTTCTGAGTATGCTCATAAATTAAGAAAAGAACTTTCAGAACTTAATATTTCAGTAAAATTTGACAACGACGATAACAAAAAACCTGGGTGGAAGTTTGCAGAATATGAAATGAAAGGGGTTCCTCTTAGAATTACTGTTGGTCCAAGAGATATGGAAAACAAAACTGTAGAACTAGCAAGAAGAGATAATTTAACTAAATCTACAGTTTCTCAAGATGGTTTGCCAAAGTTATTGTTAGATAGTCTAAATAAAATTCAAGAAGAATTATTTTCAAAAGCTAGTTTGTTTTTACATGAAAATACTTCCCAAGTAGATTCAATTGATCAAATGAACCAAATTCTTAACAATAAAGGTGGTTTTGTTGAAGCTTTTTGGAATGGAGATTCTAAATCAGAACAAAAAATTAAAGATTTAACAAAAGCTACCATCAGATGTATTCCTTTACAGGGATCTGAAAAAGGAAATTGTGTCCTCACTGGGGAACCAAATTCTAAGAAAGTTATATTTGCTAGGGCATATTAAAAATAATCTATGGATTATAAAAAAAATCAAGAATTACTTTTCAATTTAATTAAGGATAAGAGTGTACTTAAACAAGATGTTTTTAGCAATATTATTTTAAATTTTAAAGTACTCAAAGGTGTCTTAAAGGAAATAGGAGACGATTTAAATGATAAGCTTTCGGATGTTGATGAAAGAATTATAATTGAATATAAAGATTCTGGAGAATTTGAAGCTCAATTAAGAGTTTCGGGTGATTTACTGGTTTTTCAAATGCACACCAATGTTTTCAAATTTGATCCGGAAAATAGTCTTTGGAAGACGAGCTATATTTCAGAAAATTCAAATAGAGCCTATTGTGGTTTAATTAATATTTACAATTTCTTAAACGATTCTTTTAAGTACAATAGATCCAACGATTTAGGTTATTTAATTGGAAGATTATTTATTAATCATGAAAACCATTTTATGGTTCAAGGCAAAAGACAATTGGGATTTTTGTATAACGACTTTATTAATGCAACTGTAGATAAAGACAAATTAAAATCTATTGTCCAGTCTGCTATATTATATTCTTTAGACTTTGACCTTTTGGTACCAAGTTATGATCTTGTAAATAAAGTCTCTGTCAACGATGTAAAACAAGTTGGCGACCATCATAAATTAAGAACTGCTAAAAGATTAGGCTTTGTATTTGAGAGCAATAATGATGAAATTTAAATTTATTTAATTTGTTTTTTTTTTGCCTAACTAAAAAAAAAACTAAATTTGCGCTCCATTTAATGAAAATGGCCCGTTCGTCTAGGGGTTAGGACGCCAGGTTTTCATCCTGGAAACAGGGGTTCGATTCCCCTACGGGCTACTAAAATAAAATAATATGGCAAACCATAAATCTGCAATAAAAAGAATTAGGTCTAATAAAGATAAGACGTTGAGAAATAAGTACCAGCATAAGTCTGCTAGAACAGCTATTCAGAAGCTTAGAGAAACTACTGATAAAAAAGAAGCTAGCTCTCTTTTAGTATTTGTATCTTCTATGATAGATAAATTAGTGAAGAAAAATATTATTCATAAAAATAAAGCTTCCAACCTCAAATCAAAACTTACTAAAAAAGTTAACGCTTTATAAGAAGTAATTCATAAAAATACTTAAAGAGCTGTAACAGCTCTTTTTTTTTGCAGAATAAATCATGAAATTTAACTGTAAAACCCAAAATTTAATTATTCATTAAGTTGTATAATATGTTCAGTAAATAGAAGTTTGTTATATTTAATGGTCCTGAAAATTTAATTTATTTAATGAGAATTATAACTGTAATAGGGGCAAGGCCCCAAATTATAAAAGCTGCAGCTTTATCCAGAGTAATTTTAAACGACTTTCAGGACATTGAAGAAATAATAGTTCATACTGGTCAGCATTATGATAAAAATATGTCTGATGTTTTCTTTACAGAACTAGAAATTCCCAGGCCACAAATTAATCTAAGAGTAGGTTCTTCTTCTCATGGAGCTCAAACAGCCTTAATGATTGAGAAAATTGAAAAAGTAATGCTAGAGTATTCTCCGGATGCTGTGGTTGTTTACGGAGATACCAATTCTACTTTAGCAACTGCCATAGCTGCTTCTAAGCTTCATATTCCTATTGTCCATATAGAGTCTGGTCTTAGATCATTTAATAAAAAAATGCCAGAAGAAGTAAATAGAATTTTGTGTGATCATGTTTCCACATTACTTTTTTCGCCGACTAAAAGTGGGTTTAACAATCTACTAAAAGAAGGTTTTTCAAAAGAAAATTCAAATAATGCATCTGCAGATTACCCAAACATTTACCATTGCGGTGATATTATGTATGATAATAGTCTATACTTTTCTAAGCTTAGCGATGAAAATTCAGATATTTTAGAAAAATTAAATTTGCGAAATGAAAAATTCATTTTAGCAACAGTTCATAGAAATGACAATACCGATTCTAAAATAAAATTAACTGATTTATTTTCTACTTTTTTACAGATTACCGAAATTCATCAGCTGAAAATCATACTTCCTTTGCACCCAAGGACTTCTAAAATGATGGAGCAGCTTTTAGATTCTAAACTTTTAAATAAAATACAAAATTCTAATTTTCTTACCATTATTGACCCAGCTAGTTTTCTAGATATGATTGCACTTGAGAAAAATGCTGAATTAATAATAACAGATAGTGGAGGAGTTCAAAAAGAAGCTTATTTTTTTAAAAAACCATGTATTATTCTAAGACCTCAAACAGAGTGGGTAGAAATTGTTGAAACTAAAAGTGCAGTTATTTCAGATACCAACTCTAAGATAATTTTGGAAGCTACAAAAAGATTCTTATCAAATCAAGATTTAAAGTTCCCAGAAGTCTTTGGTAATGGAAACGCAGCTTCATTTATAGCTAAAGAAATGCTTAATCAATTTTCATGATTACAGTATATTCTTCTATAAAAAGTTCTAGATTGGAATATGTACTCAATTTTATTTTTAATAATTTATTAGAAATTGAATTTAAATGGACTCAAGACTCTACAAATTTAGACGGAGTTATAGTTAATTATTCAGATGAAATACTTCCATTTCAAAATTATCAAATACAGCCATCAGGATTTTTAGAAGATGGCAACTGGGATTTTAAAAAATATATTTTTCTAAATAACAAATCAAACTATTTTTTTCCTCAAAAAAAAGGCGATCACGATTTTGATATTTTAAGTTCTATTTTTTTTATTATATCTAGAATGGAAGAGTACCATACTAAGGATTATGATGAGCACCATAGATTTATTTCTGCTAACTCTAGCCTTGTAAAACTAAATTTAGAGCAGAATCCTATAGTTGATCAGTGGTGTTTTTCGCTATTAAGTCAATTAAATGCAAAATTTAATGTAGAAATAACTTCCCCAAGAAAATTCCATCAGTATTCCACTTTTGACATTGATAATGCTTATGCTTTTAAGGGCAAGAGTTTGTCGAGGTCCTTAGGTTCGTTTTTTAAAGATTTAATTAGTTTTAGATTTTATAAGATAAAACAAAGACTTGAATTCCTTGTTGGAAAAACTAAAGATCCATACGATAACTATGATTACATTCTTGAATTTTTAAAAACAAATCAATTAAAATCAATCTTTTTCTTTTTATTAGGCGATTATGCTAAGATGGATAAGAACATTGATCACAACCATCCTTTTCTAATAAATTTAATACGTTCTATTTCCAAGAATCATTTAACTGGAATTCACCCATCTTACAGTTCATTTAATAATTTAGAGATGTTAAAGATGGAAATTTGTAGACTGGATAAAATTACTAGTAAAACAATTATTTCTAGATTCCATTATCTTAAATTCACCCTTCCAGCATCCTATCAGATTTTATTAAAAGCTGGAATTAAGCAGGATTATAGCATGGGTTTTTCAGATAGAATAGGCTTTAGAGCTGGAACCTGTACACCATTTTATTTTTATGATTTAGAGAATGAATGTATTACGGATCTAAAAATATTTCCATTTGCATACATGGATGGTGTTTTAAATGACAAATTAAAATTTACCCCAGAATATTCATCGAAATTAATTTCTAAAATTAAGCAAGAAGTGAGAAAAGTTAACGGTACATTTAATGCTGTTTGGCATAATGAATCTTTAAGTAATCAGGACAGATGGAAAGGGTGGAGATCAGTCTTTGAGACAACTTGGTTAGATTAATCCACTTTTGTTCGTTAAATTCATGCTATGAAAGTTTATAATTTTAGTCAGTATTCATCTCTTTATAATAAGTTTTTATCAGAGCTTAGAGATGAAAATATCCAAAAAGACAGTATGAGATTTAGAAAGAATCTAGAGCGCTTAGGGGAAATATCTGCTTATGAAATAAGTAAAACTTTAAAAGAGAATTCCCAAGTGACTAAAACCCCCCTTGGTACTTCCAAAACTTCTGTTCCATCTGAAAACTTAGTTTTGGCTACAGTTCTAAGAGCTGGGTTGCCTCTTCACAATGGATTATTAAAATACTACGACAACGCTGAGAATTGTTTTATTTCAGCATACCGAAAACACACTAGTAAAGAAGAATTTGAAGTGGAGATTCAATATATGGCAAGTCCTAATTTAAACGATAAGATTGTTCTGCTTTCAGATCCAATGTTAGCTACTGGACGGTCTATGGTTTTAGCTTATAAGGCGCTTTTAAAAAAAGGTATTCCTTCAAAAATTCATCTAGTTTGTGTTATTGGTAGTGAACAAGGGGTTGAATATATTTCCAAAAATTTACCTAAAAATACTACTCTCTGGATAGGAGCAATTGATTCTAAAATGACTAGTGAGTCATATATTGTTCCAGGATTAGGAGATGCTGGAGATTTGGCGTTTGGAAAAAAAGACGATGAATGAGTTGGGATGTCTATGTATATGTATTTTTTTTAGCACATGTAAAGTTTTTATTTGCTGCATCAATTGCAGAGGCTACTACAGACTTAAATTTTCTTGAAATTTTATTATCATCTACCCTCGGCGCATTGTTTTGTTACAACGTTTCTTATTTAGTTGGACGACTTATTTTTTTTAAAAACAATCCTTCTAAAGACAGGTTTTTTCTAAAAAAGAGCAAAAAAAATTTCAAGAAAAGAAATAGGATTATTATTAAAATAAAAAATTCAAAATTGGGATATTTAATCTTGTGCTCACTAGCACCAGTTTTTTTAACAATTCCAATAGGCACGTTTGTGGTTCTTAAATTTTATGGAAATAGAAAATTTACTTACTGGTTAGTCTTTATATCTCTTGCTTCAATTTCTTTTATTTTAACCTTTATAAATCACTTTATTTTTAATTGATGAATATAAAACATTTGTTCTTTGATTTAGACAGAACTTTATGGGATTTTGAAACCAACTCTTTTAATGAATTGATTAATTTATACCACTATCACAATTTGCATCAAAAAGGAATTTCATTAGCAGAAGAATTTGTGAAAGTTTACAAAAAAATAAACGAAAAATGCTGGGAAAGATATAGGTTAAATCAACTTAGTAAAGAAAATCTAAGATTTGAGAGATTTAAAGAAACCCTTGAATATTTTGGTATTTATAATTTAGATCTTTCAATTAAAATTGGGGATGATTACGTTAAAAACTCCCCTTACAGAACAATTTTAATTCCAAATACTATAAAGTTACTTACCGAACTTCAGCATAATTATCAATTACATATAATTACTAATGGTTTTCAAGAAGTTCAACATATTAAAATTGACCAGTCTGGGCTGTCTAAATTTTTTAAAATAGTTGTAACATCTGAAATGGCAGGAGCAAAGAAGCCAAGTCCTTTAATATTTAAATATGCTTTAGAAAAAGCCAGGGCAAGTGTAGAGAACTCTGTAATGATAGGTGATGATTTAAATACAGATATTGAGGGTGCTTTAAAGGTGGGAATGAAGGCTATATATTTTAATCCTTATCAAAAATCAAATAATACAAATGCATGGAAAGAAGTTTCCAACTTAGCAGAAATTACAAATATTCTTCGTTAAATCGGCTCTTTTTTATCCAGAATTTTTTTCTTTAATATTGACCAAACTATCTTTGTTACTTCGCTCAAATTCAGTAAATTTGTGTTCTGAAATTTTTAGATTATAATCTGTTAAGTAATTTATAATCTCCAAAGTTTAAAAAAAATTAAAAGTCTTTAAAATATGAGTTTATACCAGGATTACTTAAAAGAAATTGATTTGAGAAAAGAAGATGGGCTCCATCCTAAGCCAATTGAAGATGGAGAATTACTCAGTGAAATTATAGATCAAATAAAAGATGAATCTCACCAATATAGAGAAGATTCAATTAATTTCTTCACCTACAATGTCATTCCTGGAACAACAAGTGCAGCAGCAGTTAAAGCAAAATTTTTAAAAGAAATCATCCTTAAAACCTTCTCCTTAGAAGAAATTTCTCCAGCTTTTGCCTTTGAACTATTGTCTCACATGAAAGGTGGTCCTTCTATTGATGTACTTCTAGATTTAGCTTTAAGTAGCGATTCTTCTAATTCCAAACAAGCTGCTAAAGTACTTAAAACTCAAGTTTTTCTTTACGAAGCTGATATGTCTCGATTAGAAGACGCATATAATAATGGAAATTTATTAGCCAAAGAGATTTTAGAAAGTTATGCAAATGCTGAATTTTTCACCAAACTTCCAGCAGTTGAAGAAGAGATAAAAGTGGTTACTTATGTAGCTGGAGTAGGTGATATATCTACAGATTTATTATCTCCAGGAAGTGATGCCCATTCTAGGTCAGATAGAGAATTACATGGAAAATGTATGTTTGAGCACAATGCAGAACGTCAAAATGAACTATTAGCTTTAAAAGAGAAACATCCAGATAAAAGAATAATGTTGATTGCAGAAAAGGGAACTATGGGTGTTGGATCGTCAAGAATGTCAGGTGTAAATAATGTTGCTCTATGGATTGGAAAACAAGCAAGTTCTTTTGTTCCATTTATTAATATCGCTCCTGTAGTTGCTGGCACCAATGGGATTTCTCCAATTTTTCTTACAACCGTAGATGTAACTGGTGGAATAGGATTAGATTTAAAAAACTGGGTTAAGAAAAAAGATGCAGATGGAAATACTGTGATGGATTCAGATGGTGAGCCAGTATTAGAAGAAGTATATTCTGTTAAAACTGGAACAGTTTTCACCATAAATACAAAAAAGAAAAAACTATACAATGGACCAACAGAACTAAGTGATGTTTCTGCCGCTTTTACTCCACAAAAAATGGAGTTTATGAGAGCAGGTGGTTCATATGCAATTGTATTTGGAAAAAAATTACAAACATTTGCAGCCAAGACTTTAGGTATTGATATGCCTGTGGTCTTTGCTCCGTCAAAAGAAATTTCTCACCATGGTCAAGGATTAACAGCAGTAGAAAAAATATTTAATAAAAATGCTGTTGGAACAACTCCAGGAAAAATATTACATGCCGGATCTGATGTTCGTGTTGAGGTAAATATAGTAGGCTCACAAGATACTACCGGACTAATGACTTCGCAAGAACTGGAGTCCATGGCCGCGACAATTATCTCGCCTATTGTTGATGGAGCTTACCAGTCTGGATGTCATACTGCATCGGTATGGGATAAAAAGGCACAGGAAAATATTCCTAAACTTATGAGGTTTATGAACGATTTTGGACTTATTACTGCTCGTGACCCACTGGGAAAATACCATGCAATGACAGATGTGATCCATAAGGTATTAAATGATCTTACAGTCGATGATTGGTCAATAATTATAGGTGGAGATTCTCATACTAGGATGTCTAAGGGAGTTGCTTTTGGTGCTGACTCAGGAACTGTTGCACTTGCACTCGCTACAGGAGAAGCTTCAATGCCCATCCCAGAATCTGTTAAAGTTACTTTTAAAGGGGAAATGAAGCCTCATATGGATTTTCGAGATGTTGTTCATGCTACACAATCTCAAATGCTAGATAGGTTTGACGGAGAAAATGTTTTTCAAGGTAAAATTATTGAAGTACATATTGGAACTCTTCTTGCAGATAAAGCCTTTACTTTTACAGATTGGACTGCAGAAATGAAGGCAAAAGCCTCTATTTGTATTTCCGAGGATGATACTTTGATAGAATCATTAGAGGTTGCTAAAAGTAGAATTAGCAAAATGATAGAAAAAGGAATGGACAATAAACTAAAGGTCCTTCAAAGTCTTATAGACAGAGCAAATAAAAGAATTTCAGAAATTAGATCAGGAAAAAATCCTGCATTAAAGCCAGATTCTAACGCAAAGTATTTTGCGGAATTTGAAGTAGATTTAGATATTATTGCTCAACCAATGATAGCAGATCCAGATGTGAATAACGAAGATGTTTCTAAAAGATATACCCATGATACTATTAGACCACTTTCATATTATGGTGGAAATAAAAAAGTTGATCTTGGATTTGTAGGCTCTTGTATGGTTCACAAGGGCGATCTTAAGATTCTTGCCCAAATGCTTAGAAATTTAGAGGATATTCATGGTAAAGTAGAATTTCATGCCCCTCTGGTCGTAGCAGCTCCTACTTACAATATTATTGACGAATTAACTGCAGAGGGAGACTGGGATGTATTACAAAAATATTCGGGCTTTGTATTTAACGACAGTGCTCCTAAAAATACTGCTCGTAAGGAATATGAGAATATGATGTATTTGGAGAGGCCAGGATGTAACCTTTGTATGGGAAATCAAGAAAAAGCTGCAAAAGGAGATACTGTAATGGCTACTTCTACACGGTTATTTAAAGGACGTGTTGTTGCAGATTCTGACAGAAAGAAAGGAGAGTCCTTGTTGGCTTCTACACCAGTAGTTGTTCTTTCTGCAATTTTAGGTAGAACACCTACTATGGATGAGTATGAAAGTGCAGTAATTGGTATCAATCTAACAAAGTTTGCACCACCTCAAAAAAGTTTGTGTTCTTAGATTTAGTGACTGTTAGCTTTTTTTTTTTCTTTATATTACGTTACAATGCTATATGTTTTTAAAATAAATATTTTAAAGAATTATTTTCCACCCTTTTTTCTTAGATTCTCTGCTGTACTATTACTGTGTCTAAATATTTCTTTATTTAATGCACAAGATCCTTATCTAGAAGATAATTTCTATGATGCTCTTTTTGTTAAATGGAATAATACTTTGTATGAAAACAAACATGCTCTTGTATTAAGCTGTCCAAAAATTGATACAGTGAGAATTGCTGTAATAGGACTGGGAAACCGTGGACAATCTGCATTAGGTAGACTTCCAAATATTCCAGGAGTTAAAATAGTTGCTATAGCTGATATTGACTCAAGTAAAGTAAATAATTCACACGAAAAATATTTTAAAAATTACCAATATAAAAAACCAGTAAAGTATTATGGTAAAGAGGATTGGAAGGTTATCTGTCAAAGAAATGATGTCGATTTAGTTTATGTCTGCACCCATTGGGAATTGCATTCTCCAATAGCAATTTATGCAATGAAAAATGACAAACATGTTGCAGTAGAAGTTCCAGCAGCAATGACAGTAAAAGATTGTTGGAAGTTGGTGAAAACAGCAGAGAAGACAAGAAAACATTGTATTCAATTAGAAAATTGCATGTATGATTTTTTTGAAATTACAGTATTGAATATGTCTCAAAATAATTTATTTGGTGATTTAGTCCATGCAGAGGGTGCTTATATTCACGATTTACGAGCTTTAAATTTTAGCAATACCTACTATTGGAATCATTGGAGATTAAAGAATTTACAAAAAACAAATGGTAATACTTATCCAACTCATGGTTTGGGGCCATTAGCACATCTGTTAGACATTCACAGAGGGGATAAAATGACTTATTTAGTCTCTATGTCTAGTAATCAATATGGATTAACTAAATATTCAGAAGAAAATTTTGCACCTGAAAATAAATGGAATGGAGATAGTTTTGAAAAGGGAGATATGAACACAACATTAATTAAAACACGCAATGGTAAGACTATAATGTTGCAACACGACGTAACCAGTCCTAGACCTTATTCTAGACTATTTACTGTAAGTGGAACTAATGGCTTTGTTCAAAAATATCCAGTTAAATCTATGGCCTTTGAGCCCAAAGCTCATCGATCAATTAGTGTGGAGGAAATCAACGATACACTTTCTAAATATGAACCTTCTGTAATCAAACAAATTAAAGATAAAGCAAAGGAAATTGGAGGCCATGGGGGAATGGATTACATAATGGATTATAGGTTAATTTACTGCCTAAGAAATGGACTTCCTTTAGATCAAGATGTATACGATGCAGCTGAATGGTCTTCGATTGTTGAGTTGTCTAAAAAGTCAGTAAATAAGGGAAGTAAGCCTATAAAAATTCCAGATTTCACCAAAGGAAATTGGGATTTATTGGATAAAGTAAATTATTATTTGAAGTAGTAAATTAAGCTTTAGTAACCTTAATATTTAATGATAGCATGGATAAATTACTGCCAATAGAAGAAGTTTTATAGTCAATTTTATTTTTTGACTTCATTGCCATAATTATAATACCCAGACCTGCTCCTCCTTTTTCAGATATTTGTCCATTAGTCAAAGTTTCTAAATAAAGTGTTTTTAATTCTGGTCTTTCAAGTGTGTTTAAATGATCAATGTTTTTAGATATTTTTTCAATATAATTGTTATCAATTAAGTTAGAGAAATTACAAATAAAAGAATCTTCCATATCATACATGTGAAAAAAAGAAATCTGATTGTTTTGTGGACTAAATTCGCCATGATTTTTGATGTTTTGAAGTCCCTCAATTAAAATATTAAAAATATTTTTTATATTTTTTTTAGCAGCGCTAATTTCAAAAAGTTTAGACTCTGCTTTTTCACTGAGATTAGTTATGGTATCTGGTTTCATTTCTCCCAAATAAGTAAGAAGAAGTTTTCCAGAAGCATCTTGAATTGCTTTTATGGAATTATTATATACATTATCTATAGATCCGTCAAAATCCACTATTAATCTATTTTAATTAAATATATATAATGTTTGTTAATGTTGCTATCATTTTAATGATGAACTGCTAAAATTTAATGATAAATAGCAATGATTTCTTTAATATCACTTTTTAAAAGAACGTTATCAGATTTTTTGTAGCTAAAATTAAGATTGGTTAAAATTCTTTTGGTAATATGGCTATATGGACAAGGTATATAGTAATATTCATTATTAATAACATTAATTTCTTGAATAAAGTCTTGAACATCGTCGTGCTTTAAAACAACTCCTTGGCTAAAGGGATTTATGTAAAACTTAACATCTTTTTTTGTGAATTTGTAATTGTTTGGATATTGATGGTTTTCTTTAGAATTTAAATAACCTACTATAAAATGATTGGGTAAATTTATTCCCATTATTGGTAGATTTAATAGTCTTGCAAGTTCTATATACAAAATAGAATTAGTTAAGGGATTTCCTTTTTTGGTTTGTAATAACTTCCCAAAAGAAGAATTTTCAGGTGAATGGTAATTTTTTTTGTCCCCTCTAAAGTTGTAATTATCATACAAAATATCATTTATAACACTTACTTTTTCAATTGGACTCATACTGTCAGATAAATGTTTGGAAATATCTGATGCTATCGTACTTAATTCGTTTTGAATGTAAGATTTTGTAATATTTGGAAAAAAGTATTGATCAATTTGATTGACTCCATCAATTAAGTTTACAGGATGATGAATCCAATCTTTGTGTTCCTTTAAAATTTTTGAAAGGCTTATTTCATGAGTTATTCCACTTATTCTGGATTTAAATACTGGACCGTACTTATTTTCAAAATTTGCTTTTTCTAAGAAAGGAATACAATCTGGACCAAGTTCTAATAGTTGACTTTTAATCTGTTTAAAAATCATTTCATCAGGATCGTCAAGTAAGCTAACCAATGCATCTATTTCATTTCTACTTTTCATACAAAGAATTAAATCTTTCTATTTGTACGCTATTTTTCTATAAAAGTTTTCAGAACTTAGATTTAAATTCTTTTCAGTACTTTCTCTACCAAGTTTGCAACTGTTTTCTTATAGTCTTCCGAAAACGTATTGCTAAATCTATTTCCTATCACTGCACAAACTGTGCATGATTGATGTCCGAGCAATGCACTCAATCCATACAAAGCAGATGTTTCCATTTCAAAGTTTAAAATTTTATGATTTTTATGTTCAAACCTTTTAAGAAATTCGTTCATATCTGGAACCCTAGTATTCAATCTTAATCTTCTACCCTGAGGCCCATAAAATCCATTTGCAGTTGCAGTAATTCCTTTATACATTCCCTTCCCGATTTTACTTGCTAGTAATTCACTTCCCTTTACAAAGTAAGGTTTGTTAGCATCATTTGGCCAAGGAGTCTGTTGTAAAAATGCTTTTTGAAGTGCTTTTTCTTCAGGTTCAAACACTGGTTTGTAAAACGACAGTAATCCATCAAAACCAAGTCCAAAAGTAGATAAAACAAAAGTGTCTACAGGAATTTCATTTTGTAAAGCACCACATGTTCCTATTCTTATTATGTCTAGGGAGGTGTGTTTTCTTTTTATATTTTTTTTATAAAAATCTATATTTACTAGAGCGTCCAGTTCATTAATTACAATATCTATATTGTCACAACCAATTCCTGTGGAAATTACTGAGACTCGCTTATTGTTAATAAGTCCAGTATGAGTTACAAATTCTCTCTTACTTCTCTTAAATTCTATTCTGTCAAAATATTTTGATATAGTTGGAACTCTTTCCTGGTCACCCACCAAAATAATTGTTTGACCAATTTCATTGGGTTTCAAGTCCAAATGATAAATTCTTCCTTCCTCAGTAATTATAAGCTCTGTTGGGGGAATAGCTTTATAGTTTGTATTAGCTTCTTGGAGCATTAACTAAATTTAGAAAAAATAACTTCTCAAGGGTCTAAACTACTGAAAACTTTTTTCAAAATATCTGAGGTTCTTTTCAATGGATTTTTTCTTATTTCCTTTTCTTGAATTGCTACCAATTTAAATAGTCCAAGAATTGCTCTCTCTGTAACATATTTATTTAAATCCGTTTCAATAGCTTCTTTTCCCGAAATTCTAGTGGATTGATTGTATTTTTTCACAAGAGGTTCCCAATAAGCAGTTAGTTTTACTTTTTCAATTGCCATTTTTACCTCTGGTAAAAATAACTTATATAGCTGGGTATTTGTTTGTTCTTTTAAATAATTAGTTGCTGCATTATCACTTCCTTTTAGTATTTTAAAACCATCACTTAACGACATATTTTTAATTGCATTTAAAAAAATAGGTGCAGCTGTTTTACAAGCCTCTTCTGCTGCTTCATTAAGAGTTCTTTCAAATTTTTCCACTTTTGTATCTAAACCCCACTGCATAGCTTTATCTCTTACAGCTTTTGCTTCTGGCGGAAATGGTATTCTTATTAAATCATTTTTTAGAAATCCTCCTATTGAAGAAGCTTGCTCAGAACCTTTTTTTATGCCAATATTTAAAGCTTCTTTAAGACCTTTAATAACTTGTTCATTGCTCAAAGCATTAGATACTTCTTTATTTTTAGTCGGGATTTGAGCTTTTACTTTATTGGATATCTTATTGATATTTATCTGTCCAATACAATGGGGAAATATGAAAATTGCACATGTTATTAGCAAAGAAAATTTAATATTACTATTCATAAATTATTATTTAATGTTAAAGTATCAAAAATTTTGCCAAACTAATTCTTAAAAATGAAAACTTAATTTTAATTTAACAGAATGAAGTGTGAATTAATTTCTGTAGGAGATGAATTGTTAATTGGTCAAACAATTAACACCAATGCTTCTTGGCTTGGAGAGCAACTAAATAATCTTGGTTTTACAATAGCACATGGCTTGGTTATTTCAGATCAAAAAAAAGATATTGTTAATGCCCTTAATCAAGCGGAAAATAGATCTGATATTGTTTTAATTACGGGAGGTCTTGGGCCTACCAATGATGATATTACTAAGCATACCTTAGCGGAGTATTTTAATACTACTTTAGAACTTGATAAAGAAATTGAACAAAATATAATTGATTATTTTACTAATAGAAATCTTCCAATTTTACAGACCAATAAAGACCAAGCTCTTATCCCAAAAGCTTGTCAAGTTTTACCCAATAGTAGGGGATCTGCTAGTGGAATGTGGTTTGAAAAAAACGGAGTAATTTTTATTTCCTTGCCTGGAGTACCTTACGAAATGAAAGGAATTATGAAAGACCATGTTTTCACCAAATTATTAGCTCTTAAAGGTGGAGGTAGTGTAGTAATTAATAGAACAGTAAGAACCCATGGAATGGGAGAATCCTTTTTAGCTGAGGTAATAAAATCCTGGGAAAATAATTTGATTAAAGACGACTTAAAACTTGCCTACTTGCCATCTCCAGGAATCGTTAAATTGAGAATTTCAATTATAGGAAAAAACAAAGCTTCATCTGAAGAAAAATTAAATTATTACATATCAGAATTGATTAAGCTAATTCCAGATCAAATATATGGTTTTGGGAATGCCTCTATGGAAGGTGTAGTTGGGGAATTACTAAAAGAGAAAAATCAAACCCTTTCAACAGCTGAAAGTTGTACAGGTGGGAATGTTTCTAAAATGCTTACAAGTTTAAGTGGAAGCTCTTCTTTTTTTAATGGAAGTATTATTTCTTATACCAATCAGTCAAAATCAGAATTATTAGATGTAAATGAACAAAACATTGAAAAATATGGTGCAGTAAGCCAACAGGTGGTGGAGCAAATGGCAGAAAATGTTAGATTAAAATTTAATTCTGACTTTGGAATTTCAACTTCTGGAATTGCTGGTCCAAGTGGAGGAACCACTGAAAAACCAGTTGGAACTGTGTGGATAGCTGTGGCTAATAAAGATAAAGTGATTTCTAAAAAATTAAATTTAGGTTACAATAGAGAGAGAAACATCCATGTTTCATCAATCTCTGTTTTGAACTTATTAAGATTAGAACTATTAAAAAACTAAAACTTTCTTAGCCAAGAAATCATTGGAACCGGGGCAGAATTTAGTCCGTTTATTTCATCGTAATTAATGAATCCAGCTAAGGCAACTTGAAATGCTTTTTCATAAGACTGATTGAACCTCATAGCTGGCATCAATATGAAGGTAATATTTCTACTTGTTTCAGGGCTAATTACTCCCTCTCCATACACCGCATTAAAACTTGTTAATTGCGTATTACCTGTAGCATTATTGTATCTCTCATAAATAATTTCTTTTTCCTTAGGAGTGTAATTTACTTTCGGCTTATCAGCAATAAAAATCATAGAATCAAATATAAAGCTTGCTTTTTTTCCAATAGGAGCAATTCCAGAAACACCAATTACAGTTGCTAGTTGTTGGTTTCTATAAAGGTATCTATCGTTAAAATTAGAAGTCCAGTTATTAAGACCTAATGAATCTTCAAAAGCCATTTGAGCATTCCAATCGTCTTCTGGGATAAAATAGGGATGATTTTGGTCGTAAAAACTATAAGAATATTTGTCTCCAATTTCTCTTGGAGCGCTCATAAAATCTGTATTGTTGGTAGGCCAATTAATATGAGCCAAACCTGCTGAAAAACTTATGTTAGAGGTTCTATCTCCAATTGTAATCGTTCCCCAATGCAAACCGCCATAGGTCTGACCTTGGTTGATATATCCTGAAGAACCCAATATACTTCCAACTGAAACATGGAATTTATTTTTACTGTAGATCTGTTGCTTTAAAACCAACCCTATCGGACTTGCTATCCAACTTGCCATAACTCCCAATGAAGTTTTATTTCCTACACTAAAATGAACTTCTGGTCCATAAACATGAACTAGAGCATAGTTTTCATTTTTTTTAATGGGAAGAGCGTTGTTGGTAAAATAATATCTTGTTGTAAATGGTCCAGAGGCTCTAAACTCCCCATTTTTATTACTTTTCACGTTCTCATCTACTTTAGTAATAGAAGAAATTTCGGACTTATTTATATAAATTTTCCCAATAGTTTTGGTGATTAAAAGAATTTCTCTTCCATCATCAGAAACTATTTCTCCAATATATTCTCCTCCACTATTTTTTATAATAAGAACTAAGTTTTCTTTTTTTTCTTCAGCCTCGTTGGATGTTTGGGCAGAAATATGAAATGCTAAAAAAAGTAATATTATTAATGTGATTAAATTTTTCATATTGTGTAAATATACGCAATAAACTAGCTAGGAAAGGGGTTGGAACTTGAAAATATCATCTTTAAGGTATTCAATATTATTTATTTACTGTCCATTTTTTAATTTCATTTACGGCCTCTTTTTTGTCTCCCCAACCAACAAATTCCATCTTATTAGGCCCTTTGTAGTTACAAAACCAAGTTTTAATAATTGTTTTAACTGAATTTGGTAAAGAGTCTTTTGAAAAGTTGATTTTGCTATTTCTTAAAGTGGCAATAACTTTATGATCTTGCTGCCCACGATCTAATAATTTAAGAATCGCTACTGGGATTATTTCTATTTTTTTTCCTTGTTGAACTGATTCAGAAATAATTAAAACATCTAACGCATCTCCGTCTCCCCCAATTTCAGGATCCATATAGGTATTGGATATAAAACCATAATTTCCAGGATATGGAATATAATTTATGGTGCGTTCTACACCGTTTATAATCTCAATTTCAAAAGACTTTGTCTTGTAATTGTATTCGAACTTCTTATTAGTACCAGCTGGTATCTCTACTATTGCAGTATAATTATCAGAAAAGTTTATTATTTCTTTTTTTTTAGTTGAGCAGCTAGAAACCATCCAACAAAATATACAAATTGAAATAATTTTTTTCACCAATTTAATCTCGGTTATAGTAAATAGTAACTGCTGCTGTGTCTCTTAAAAAGTCTATTTTTTCTACTTTTACTTCGTGAATTGGCAATCCAGTTCTCTCTTTTAAGTCTTCAATTAGCTCTTGTTTATTCTCAGGTTTTATAAGTTCTATTTTCTCATATACAATATTTTTCTTTTCCTCAATAGTTTGAAACCACAACCTGTCTATTAAGTAAGTTATTAGTGTAATTAAACCATTGGTGAACAACACCTCGAAAATACTTACAGATTTATTTGAAAGAGCATTGATCATAGAAATTCCAATAACAATGAACAAATAAGTCATTTGCCTTATAGGAATGGCTTCTGTACGGTACCTGAGAATGCCGAAAACTGCAAATAACCCCAACGCAAACCCCATTTCCATAGGAACTTTTCTTAGAAGAAAACAAATGAAAAAAGTAAGTATGTTGAACATTATGTAAGTAAATACATAATCTTTATCATCTTTTACTCTGTAATAAATGAGTCTTACAATTATGATTAGAAAAATGAAGTTTATTCCAAATTTGAATAACAACTTTGAAAAGTCTTCTAAATCAAATAAATCAATTCCATACAATTCCATTCTTACTTATTTTATTAATGAATAATAGTTTTCTTTTAAAATTATTGTATTTCAATTTTGGATTTAAAATACAAGAACCAATAGTATATTTGCTGAATCTTGTCGGTCTAATTCTTTTATGCTTTAAAATTGAGAGTATTTCAGACTTTCTATTTCCTTTTTCCCTCTTCACTTCAATTATACATATATTTTCTAATTCTTTATTTGAATTATCAGAACTAAACTTCAAATTGAAATCTATTGTAACACGTTCTTTTGTTTGAAAGTTAACTAAGGTAATTCTATCAAAATTATTTTTAATTGTTATTTCAAAATCCTTTAAAGAGTAAGGTGTTTGTTCCTCCAAAAAATTAATGTTCTTTTTGTTTAAAAACTTTTCTTTAAAAGGAACTCTAATTCTAGTTTTTTTAGTGACCCCTTTATTGGATTTAAATTTAACTTCTAAAAAAGTTTTCTTAGACTCTACATAGTCTCTAAATCTAATTTTGTACCTGTTTAGCTTCCCATTTTGATGATTTTTAAAGAGTGTTTTATTATCGTTGTCAAAATATTCTGTTTGATAATTAAAAAGTCTCTTTCCATCTATTTCAAGACAGTAATATTTATCGCTAATTTTTGATAAAACTTCTAAAGTATCTTTAAGAGAAACAGTAAATTTTTCATCTACTCTTTCCATTAATGCAACTTCATCCATAGCTTCCAAACTAATAGGTTGATAATTATCTAATATGGATTGAATTTCAGACATTTAAAATTTTAATATTTTAGTTTTTCTTAAAAGTAGCTTTTCCATACTTTTTACCGTAAAGATAATCTATTACATTATTTTGAAAAACTCTAATTTTTTCTCCATCAAAAGTAAGATTAGAATTGTACTCTATAAGGTTATTTGATAAGCAATTTGTAATCTCATCACTAGTAGAAAAAATCTCTGCAGGACCAAACTCCCCTTTTTTTTGAAAAGCACAATAACCAATTTCACAATCCAATAATTTATTTTCAATAGATTCTACAACTGATAAATCTTTTGATATTATTCCCATTGAAGAATTTTGGATCATACATTTAGAAGCCTTTAATTTACTTTCTTCTCCTGCACTTATTGCTTTGTCTTTAATATTTAAAAACTTACTTTCTGATATTTCTAATCTTCCGCCTGAAATATCAACTCCATCATTCCCGCAATTTATAAAGTTGCAGTTTTTCATAAAACCAGTACAAAAATCTGCATCAAATGCATCTGAAAATGTATTTTCAATTTTAATATTTCCTATTTTAAATTTACATCTAAATAAATTTACAGCGTCTTCACTTTTTAGATCTTTAAAGTCACTATTATTAATAGTTACTTTTCCACCATATACAGTAAATGCACTTGGTAGGCTCTGGTGATTATATTTCAAAGTGTCGTACAATGAAAATTGATTGGAAAAATCTAGGTAGTTAATTTTAGTTGAATCCTTATTTTGAAGTATGTGAATTCCTTCTCCAGTACTATCCGAAGATGTTACTTTCACCATTTTATCAATTTCTCCGTATATATTAAAGGCACTATAGGATAAAATACTACTAGATCTAATTAAGTCAATGGTTTCTCCTGCTTTTAAAACAACCTTAAGTCCTTTGGGAATAATAATCTTCTTGCCTAGGGTGGTGTTTTTCTTTTTAAGAAAAATCGAGTTTGAATCAATTGAAAATTTAAAATAGTTTAAAAAATCTAAGGATATTTCAGAGCTTAATATTTGAGGATATTGGATTGGTAAAACAGAAACTTTCATCCCGGAAAAAATTGGTTCTAACTGAAAAGTTACTGGATTTAGAAAATAATAATTAGGATTTAAATTTTTAAAATATTTTTTGGCTAGATCTTTAAATTTTATCCAATCTAACACATTAAAATATTTATCATTGAGTTGATTTGTTTTAACAAGATTTTCTATAGAGTTTACAAATTTTTTATAAATGATTTCACCTGTTTGAGTACCTACTTTTATAGAATCGTTAATTTCTATTTTAAAAATTTCACCCTCTCTCCTTGAATTGGACTCGATAAGTCTTTTTCCTATTTCTTCTTGAAATAAATAATCTTTGTTTTCAATGGAAATTAATTTAGAATAAACTCCAATAAGTTCATTTGCTTTTAAATCTTCATTAAAAGCAATTATTGATCGGGCTAATTCTAAATCTTTGCTATTGTTAAGAGCATATAATCTAAACTTTTTTTTCCTGTAGATCCTTTTACCATTTTTACAATGAAAGGAGAAATATTCTTGTGCTTTAGATACTTTTACTTTGATAGTATCGCCTTCAAAATATATATTAATTAGTTCATTATTAGCTATTTTCGGTATTGGTTTTTCAAATGAAAAGTTGTTGATTACTTGATTTTTATTTTCTTGACAAGAATTTAAAAATAAAGCTATAAACAGAATTATGAGAATTTTTTTAATCAT
>Ga0233444_10002028_pt1 | contig 21867 bp, 24 predicted proteins | sample SI_124_October20_6_FD_182792 | JGI IMG/M metagenome (GOLD analysis project Ga0233444, IMG submission 182792) | Seawater microbial communities from Saanich Inlet, British Columbia, Canada - SI_124_October2016_10_MG | ecosystem: Environmental > Aquatic > Marine > Inlet | place: Canada: British... | reverse complement strand
AATTGAAAATTATAGCATTGGAAGAAAGACAAATTTAGAGAAAATTAAAAATAAAGTTAAGATAATTAATAAAGATATAAGAAATTATAATTCAATTAAAAAATTATTTAAAAACATTGATAATGTTTTTCACTTAGCGGCATTAGCTGATATTGTGCCGAGTATAGAAAATCCTGATGATTATTACAGCACGAATGTAACTGGTACTTATAATGTTTTAAAATTATCATCTGAAAATAAGATTAAAAGATTTATATATTCAGCCTCTTCATCTTGTTATGGGATACCAGTACAATATCCTACAAAAGAAATTGCCACTATAAATCCTCAATATCCATATGCTTTAACTAAAAGGTTAGGTGAAGAATTAGTAATTCATTTTTCTAACGTTTATAAATTAAACGCATCATCACTTAGGTTTTTTAATGTTTATGGTCCAAGAGCAAGAACATCAGGGACGTACGGAGCCGTTTTTGGTGTATTTTTGGCTCAAAAGATTGCAAAAAAACCTTTTACAATTGTTGGTGACGGTAAACAAACTCGTGATTTTACTTATGTATCCGACATAGTAGAGGCAATAATTAAAGTTAGTAAAAAAAAAAATATCACAGGAGAAATATTTAACGTAGGAAGTGGAAAAACTATAAGTGTAAACAAGATAGTCGAACTTTTAAAAGGAAAAAAAATAAATATACCTAAAAGACCTGGTGAACCAGACATCACATTTGCTTGTATTAAAAAGATAAAAAGAAAAACTGGATGGAAACCTAAAATCTCTATAGAAAAAGGTATAAAAATTATGTTGAAGCATATTGATGATTGGAAGCACGCTCCTGTATGGACACCAAATAAAATTAGCAAGCAAACAAAAAAATGGTTCTATTATTTAGGTAATAAAAAATGAATAAAATTTTTACGATTAACAATTTGAAAAATGAGATAAACAAAGTAAAAAATAAAAATTTCAAAATAGTTCATTGTCATGGAGTTTTTGATTTAATTCATATAGGTCATATAAAACATTTTAAAGAGGCAAAAAAAAATGGTGATTTTTTAATTGTAAGTATTACGGCAGATAAATTTGTCAATAAGGGTTCTGGAAGACCTATTTTCAATCAAAATTTAAGAGCAGAATTTTTATCATCTTTGTCATTTGTGGATGTAGTTACCATTAATGAAAATCAAACATCTGAAAAATTGATCTCAATAATTAAACCGGACATTTATTTTAAAGGACCTGATTACAAAAATAATCAAAAAGACAGAACAAAAAATATTTTTAAAGAAGTTGCGGTTGTAAAAAAATTTGGTGGAAAAGTAATTTATTCGAATGATATAACGTTTAGTTCAAGTAACTTAATAAATACTTATTCAAATTATTTTAATGATCATCAAAAAAGTTTTTTGAAAAAAATTTCCAAAAAATATACTTTTGATTTTATTTTTAAAAAACTTAAAGAATTAGAAAAACTCAAAGTGTTATTGGTTGGAGAAACTATTATAGATCAGTATATTTTTGGTGATGTATTGGGTAAATCAGGCAAGGAACCACATTTAGTGCTAAATGAAAAAAAGAGCGAGACTTATCTTGGTGGAGCCGCAGCCATCGCAAATCATCTTGGAACTTTTTGTAAATCAGTTAATTTTTTAACTTTAGCAGGTAAAGAAAAAAATAATTTGTTATTTATAAAAAAATTATTAAGAAAAAATATTAATGTAAGTTTTTTTAATAAGAATAATGCTTCAACTATTATTAAAAAAAGATATATCGATGAAGTTTCTCAAAATAAATTGTTAGGTGTATATTCAATAAGTGAGGAAAAATTAAAAGAAAATATAGAAAAAAAACTTATAAATTCTATAAAAAAAAATATAACTAAATCTGACATTATATTAGTTTCAGATTACGGACACGGATTTATTTCAAAAAAGACTGCGAAAGAATTTAATAAATCTAAAATTTTTTTTACATTAAACGCTCAAATAAATGCATCAAATCGAGGTTTTCATTCATTAATAAAATATCGACACATTGATAGTCTTATAATTAACGAAAATGAATTACGTCATGAAATGAGGGATAAAATTGGAAATTTAGAAAAAATGGGATTTAGATTGATTAAATTTTTAAAAATTAAAAAATTGATAATAACTAGAGGAAACAAAGGTGTAATATTATTAGAAAAAAAAGATAAAGCTATCTATGCACCAGCTTTTGCAAATAAAGTTGTTGATAAAGTGGGCGCAGGAGACTCAATGCTGGCTATAATTTCTTTATGCATGAAAATTAAAATACCAGATGATTTAGCATTATTTTTAGGCTCACTTGCAGGGGCAAGTGCTGTTGAAAATATTGGAAATAGTAGATTTATTAATAAAGAAGAACTAATAAGACAAATTCAATTTTCGATTAAATAAAATTATGAATAAAAACTTTTTTAAGCAATATTTTAATAATCAAATTAAATTGTTGAGATTTAATGATGATATAATCAACAAATTAGAAAAAATAAAAAATTATTTAAAATTAGTAAAAAAAAGAAAAAAAAAAGTGATTATATTTGGTAATGGGGGAAGCGCAGCTATAGCCAACCATTTTTCAGTAGATTTAACCAAAACATCTGAAATTAGATGCGTTAATTATAATGAAAGTAGCTTATTAACATGTTTTTCAAATGATTTTGGGTATGAAAATTGGGTTAAAAAAACACTCGAATATCATGCTGATAAAGGTGATTTGATAATTTTAATTTCTTCAAGCGGAGAGTCAAAAAATATGCTTAATGCTTGTAAATTTGCTTTAAAAAAAAAATACTTTCCTATAATAACTTTAACAGGTTTTAAAAAAAATAATTCTTTAAATAAATTAGGACATATTAATTTTTGGGTAGACTCTAAGATATATAATCATATAGAAAACGCTCATCAATTTTTGCTATTATCTCTCGTTGATGCAACAAAAAAATAAAAAAATTTTTATAACTGGTGGCGCAGGTTATGTTGGAGCAGTTTTAACTCCATACTTTTTAGAAAAAGGTTATGAAGTTACTGTATTAGACCTAATGATTTATGGTGATGAGGTTTTACCAAATCATAGTAATTTAAAAATTATAAAAGGTGATATACGTGATAAAGATTTATTAAAAAAAGAATTACCTAGTCATGATGTGTTAATACATTTAGCCTGTATATCTAATGATCCTAGTTTTGAGCTTAATCCAGAACTTGGAAAATCTATAAATTTAGATGCATTTACTCCACTAGTTGAAATTGCGAAACTAAGTAATATAAGAAGATTTATTTATGCTTCCTCCTCATCTGTTTATGGAATTAAGAACGAGCCTAATGTAAACGAAGATATGACTTTAGAGCCACTAACAGATTATTCAAAATTTAAAGCTGATTGTGAAAAAATTTTATTTAATAATTTATCAGATGATTTTATACCTGTTGTAATTAGACCCGCAACTGTTTGCGGTTATTCACCAAGGCAAAGACTAGATGTTGTAGTAAATATTTTAACTAATTTGGCTTATCACAAAAAAGAGATTACAGTCTTGGGAGGAAATCAACTTAGACCTAATATACATATTTTTGACATGGTAAGAGCATATGATTGCATCGTAAACGCTAAAAAAGAATTAGTATCAGGAAAGATTTTCAACGCAGGATATGAAAATCAAACAGTAAATCAAATAGCATCATTAGTTAAAAAAGTGGTAGGAGATGATGTAAAAATTAAACATATTGAGTCAAATGATAACAGATCCTATCATATTTCATCTAGAAAAATTGAGAAGGAACTTGGTTTCAAAACAGAAAAAACAATAGAAGATGCTATAAGAGATTTGAAAAATGCATTTGATAAAAAAGAGTTAACAAATACTCTGACAGATGAAAAGTATTTTAATATAAAAAGAATGAATAATATTCACTTGAAATAATAAAATGAATTTAAAAAAATTAACTGAAAGAGCTCTTAAATTAAGAAAAAAAACTTTCAATACATTTATAGAAAAAGGGGAAGCTCATTTAGGAGGCAGTTTTTCAATGATAGAAATTCTTCTAGCTACATATGATTTAATTCTGAAGAAAAAAGATAAATTTATTTTAAGCAAAGCTCATGCATCTTTTCCACTGTGTATACTTTTAAGAGAAAACGGTCTTAAAACTCAAATTAAAACTCATTTAGAAATTGATGAAAAAAATGGTATTAATTGTACTACTGGCAGCCTTGGGCACGGCCTTCCAATTGCAACTGGAATGGCTTTTGCAAGAAAAAAGTTAAAAAAGGATGGAAAAATATTTGTAATGATTAGTGATGGTGAATGCCAGGAAGGCACAACTTGGGAAAGCCTTTTAATAGCTTCTAAACATAAATTAGACAATTTAGTTATTATCGTTGATTATAATAAACTTCAGGCGTTGTCCAAATTAGAAGATGCCCTGCCACTTAATAATTTATCAAAAAAATTTAAAGCTTTTAATTGTAATTGCATAGAAATAAAGAATGGTCATAATTTTAAATCAATTTTAAATGGTTTTAAAAAAATAAAAAAAAATAACAAACCTAATGTATTGATAGCTCACACAATTAAAGGAAAAGGCATTAAAGAATTTGAAAATGATCCCATATGGCATGCAAGACAACTTAAAGGAGAAGAAATCTATATAGGAAAAAAAAGGTTAAATATTAAATGAGAAGGAGATTTGGGAAACTAATAAATGAGTTAGCAAAAAAAGACAAAAAAGTCGTTTTGTTAGTTGGTGATATTGGTTATGGAATATTTGATGATTTTAGAAAAGAAAATCCAAAACGATTTTTTAATTTAGGAATTTGTGAACAAAGTTTGATTGGCGCAGCATCTGGTATGGCTCTAGAAGGGCTTAAACCATGGGTGTATACAATAACACCTTTTCTGATAGAAAGACCTTTCGAACAGCTAAAACTGGATATTGATCAGCAAAATGTAAACGTCAATTTAGTTGGTTTTGCAGATTACCCAGAACTAGGTCCAACTCATTCGGAAGCCAATGGGGAAAAATTGATGAGTTTATTTAAAAATATTAAATCGTTTTTTCCAACAAACAGTGATGAAACCGAAAAATATGTTTTTCAAAGTTATAAAAATACAGGTCCTAATTTTATTAGTTTAAAAGCAGATAAGAATATTGGTAAAAAATGGTAAAATAGAGATGAATAATTTTTTAACAATTAATGAAAAAAAAATATCAAAAGAATTTGAGGAAAAAGGCTTTTTGATTAGAGATATAGAAGATTTAAAATCATTAAATAAACTAAAATTTTTTTTTTTAAACTTATGTAACATTAATTTAAAAACTAAAAATGATGCAAATACTAAAAATGATATATTAAATCTTACTCATAAAAAGATTAGATCAAATAATTTAAATAAATTCAGACTTAAAATAATTAATGAAATAAATAAAAAGAAAGAAATAAGAGAATTATACTATAAGATTTCAAAGCCAATTTTAGATGTAATCTTAGGGAATGAGCTTTCTATGCAATCAAGAGTAAATTTAAGCATACAATTACCTAATGATAAAAGTTCACTATTACCTGTGCACTCCGACGTATGGTCTGGAGATTCCCCATTTGAAACCGTGGTGTGGTTACCTTTAGTAGACTGCTATAAGACAAAATCTATGTTTATATTGCCACCAAAAAAATACGAAAAAATTAAAAAAATATTCTTACAAAAAAAATTTAACTCAAGTGAGATGATATATAAGAAAATAAAAAAAGATTTAATTTGGATTAATATAAAATTTGGGCAAGTCCTTGTTTTTAATCAATGTTTGCCACATGGAAACACTGTAAATCATGAAAAAGAAACAAGATGGTCTTTAAATTGCCGGTTTAAAAGTATTTTTTCACCTCATAGAGATAAGAAAATTGGAGAGTTTTTTGAACCAATTACGTTGAGAAAAGTTTCCGAATTAGCAATTAATTATAAATTACCAAAAATTAAATAATGAAAAATGTTAGAGGCTATAATTTTAGCAGACCATTTATGGGTGAGAGAGTACCTCAACATGTTCAAAATATTGTAATTAAGGATTTTTGTACAAAAAATAATCTAAATTTTCTTTTAAGCGCAACAGAATATTCAATGAATAATTCATCATATATCTTAAGTGAATTAATCAATGATTTAGACAACATGCATGGAATAGTTGCCTATAGTATTTTCCAATTACCTGAGGAAAATAAAAAAAGAAAAGAATTTTTAAGAAAAATATTAAAAAAGAAAAAAATTATTTTTTTTGCATGTGAAAACTTAAAAGTTACAAATAATATTGAAATGAAAGCAATAGACACATTATGGAAGATTAGAAAAACTATGCAAAAATCAAAAGTTAATGAAATTTACAAAACAATAAAATGAAACTTAACTTAATTTCAAAATTACATAACTCAACAAAAAGAGATTATTTATCAAGAATGATAAATAAAAAAGTTTCTTGCATGAAGGAAGCTAAAAAATATGGAAGAAATTATTGGGATGGGCACAGGAAGTTTGGATACGGTGGTTATAAATATATTCCTGGTAGATGGTCAACAGTAGCAAAAAAATTAATTAAAATATACAAGCTTAAAGCAGGATCAAAAATTTTAGATGTCGGTTGCGGCAAAGGCTTTTTACTTATTGAAATGTTAAAAATAGAACCAAACTTAATCATACAAGGTTTTGATATTTCAGACTACGCTTTAAAAAGAGTCAAGAAATCAAAAAATTTAAAAGTTTTTAAACATAAAGCAGAAAAAAAATTTCCATTCAAATCTAATTATTTTGATTTAGTAATATCTTTAGCAACACTTCATAATTTAAAGAATTTTGATTTGTCTAATTCAATTAAAGAAATCGAGAGAGTTGGAAAAAAAAAATATATTATGGTTGAAAGTTATAAAAATGATAAACAATTATTTAATTTACAATGCTGGGCTCTTACATGCCAAGCATTTTTAAGTATAAAAGAGTGGATCTGGTTATACAAAAAATTAAAATACTCAGGTGATTACGAGTTTATCTATTTTAATTGAATAAAATGCAGTCATTAATAATTGGTGGTTCTGGAAAAATAGGTAAGTCATTAAACTATAAGCATTCCAAAAAAACATTTTATAAAAATAAAATTAAAAACGGAATAAGATTTAATTTAATAAATGACGATATAAATCTATTAATAGAAAAATATAAAATTAATCGAGTAATTTTACTTTCAGCTATTTCAGATCCAGATGTATGTTTTAAAAAAAAAAATTATTCTAATAAACTTAATGTAGATAAAACAAAAAAATTAATTAACATTTTAATTAAAAAAAAAATTTATTTTATTTTTTTCTCTTCAGAATATGTATTTGATGGTAAAATTGGAAATTATAAGGAAAATAGCAAAATTAAGCCTAATAACCTTTATGGCACACAAAAATTTATCATTGAAAATTATATTAAAAGAAAAACAAAAAATTTTTCAATTCTTCGCATAGGTAAAACTTATGGAGACAACATTAAAGATAAAACTTTAATTTCAAATTTTCTTAATGAATTAATTAACGGAAAATCATTTTTTAAAGTTGCCAATGATCAAATATTTAATCCTCTTTTTATTGGAGACTTAAAAAAGATAGTTGATATATTTTTAAAAAAAAAAATTAAAGGAGTATTCAATGTGGGAGGTCCTCAAAAATTATCAAGATATAAAGTTTTAGAGTTGATTTTGAAAACTTTAGGTAAAAATATTATGAAAAAAATAAAATTAGAAAAAATTTCTTTAAATGATATTGCCACCTTAGACAGACGTCCATTAAATGTATCAATGGATATTAAAAAATTAAAAACAAAAATCAAATTTAAAATGAAAACAATTAGTAATGTAGCCTTCAACATGATAATAAAAAATAATGTCAAAAGTAAAATTTTTAAAAGAAGATAAAAAAGCAAAGTCAAAATCTTTTTTTTTCACAAAAGAAAGTAAAATATTTGACAGTGATTATATTAGATTTTTAGAAAATTTTTTTAATAAAGAAAAAAAGGATATTAGGATTTGTTTACATCCATCAAAAAAATCGAATCATCACGATATGGTCATATTGCAGCAAAAAAATAATTTCTATACCCCCCACAAACACTTACGCAAAGGAGAAACATACCACATTATAAAAGGATCAATGGTCTGCATCTTATTCGATGAAAAAGGTAAGATTAAAAATATTTGTCGACTAAAAAAAAATGATATATTTAGAACACCATTAAACATATATCATACAATGTCTCCTATTTCTAAATATGTTATTTATCACGAAAGTAAAACAGGACCTTTTTTGAAAAAAGGTGATAGTATTTTTCCTAGCTGGATAAAAAGTCAAAAAAAAAAAAGAAATATATATAGAAAAAATTAAAAATATAGTAAAGAGGATGAAATAAAATCATGAATGAAAAATATAAAAAATATTTAACTCGAAGAATAGACAGTCAAGTTAAATATGACAGTCTATTAGAATTTCCTAAATATATTGAAATTGAAACGGTCAATGCGTGTAATGCGAGATGTCCAATGTGCACAATAAATGACTGGGAGAGAAATTACCCGGTTATGAAAGATGACGTATTCAATAAAATAAGCGATGAAATTATTGATAATAAAGAATTTATAAAAAGAGTAAGCCTATATAGAGATGGTGAACCTCTTATAGATAAAAAGATGCCTCAAAGAATTAATAAATTTTTTGAAAATGGTATAAAAAATACATCAATTGCAACAAATGTCTCTTTATTAAATGAAAAAAAATCGCGAGATTTACTAGAAGCTGGGTTAGGCATGATAATTTTTTCAATTGATAGCTTAAAAAAAGATGTCTTTGAAAACATTAGGGTAAGGCTAAAATTCGAAGAAGTTAAAGATAATGCGGTTAAATTTCTTCAGCTTCGAGATAAAATTAATCCTAACTGTAGAGTTTGGATAAGAATGATCAGACAGGAAACTAATAAAGATGAATTCGATGACTATTATTCTTTCTGGAAAAAATATGCCTCAAGCAAAGATAGAATATACTACCACAACATTTTTAATTGGGGTGGACAGTTAGATAATTATAAATCATTTGAAAAAAGTTATGAACCAAATTTACCTTGTGTTGCGCTTTGGTCGTTAATGGTTTTATTTGCTAATGGTGACGTGCCTCTATGTAATGTTGATTACAATAATAAATTTCCCACAGGAAATGTGATGAAAAGCTCAATAAGGGAATTATGGAAATCAAAAATTCTTAATCAAAGAAGAAAGTTACACTTAACAGACAATAAAAAACAAATTTCTATATGTGAAAATTGTAATGTCTGGGATGAGGTAAAAGGTGAAGAAATAGTTTCTCCAGAGTTTGCTGATAAAGTTTCAATTCAAAATAATCAAACCAAGTAAATGAAAATACCATCAATTTTTGTTGGGTGCGGTCCATTCGGATTACAACGATTAAAAGTTCTTATTGAAAAAACTAATTTTTTACCGATTGCCTGTGTAGATAAAAATACTTCAAATGCAAAAAAAAAACTAAGTGAAGACGATTTAACAAGAAAATTAAAACTTCACAATAATGTGTTTTCAAGCATCGATAAAGCATTAAAGTCAAAAAAAGCAAAAGCGTGTTTTATTTTTGTTGCTGCTGATCAACATGCAAATTTAGTAATCCAAAGTTTAAAAAACAATATGCATACTTATTGCGTAAAACCAGTGGCAATGAATAAAAAAGAATTTAAAAAAGTTTATTCTGTCGCAAAAAATAAAAAAGATCTTCAATTTTTACAAGGGTACAACAATCAGTGGAATGAAGCAGCAACACGCATGCACGAAATAATTAATAAAAATAACACTATTGGCAAAATCATAGGAGGTCAATGTATTTGCTGGGGTAGACAAAATTTAAAACTTTCACCCCCGCACATCGAAGTAAAAAAATCTGGAATGTTTTTTCTAGCTCTAGCTTGCCATCAATTAAGCCAGCTAGTGACAATAGCTGGTTTGCCCGAATATGTGACCTCTTACGTTCATAATAAAGTGGATAAAGATATTGGACAATCAGGAGTGTTCGGAACATCTGGCGGACAATGTATTTTTGAATACCCAGGTAAAATTCCGTTTTCTTATTCCGGTACTAGAGCTGCACATGGTAATCCTTACGGATTTGCATCGCGATGGAGCGGTCAATGGATCATACATGGTGAAAAAGGAGATATTAAAAGAGACGGTGGGAGAATAACTGTATATAAAAATGGTCAAGTAGTAAGTGATAATTTTTTAAAAGATTTAGATGATAATTTATTAAAAGATGAAGAAATTCAATTTTTAAAATTTCATGAAATGATTAAATTTTCAAAAGATAAAAAAAATACTTTTAAAAAAATACATAATGACTCTATTAATACTTGGATTTTGATGGAAGCATGTAACGAATCCGCCAAATTGAATAAAAAAATTTCTCTTAAAAGTTTTAAAAATAGTCTTTTAGGTAAAAATTAATTTTTAATGAACAAAAATAATTTATTAATTATTGGAGCCACATCCGGCATAATGATCTCCTGCTTAGAAAATTTTTTAAGTAAAAATTATAATATTACTGCTTCTTATCATGACGATAAAAGTTTAATAAATATTTCTGACAAGGTAAAAAATTCTAGTAAAATAAAATTTTTAAAACTAGATTTAAATTCTAATAATTCAGAAATAATAGAAAATTTAAAAAAAAATAATGTTAAAGCTGATATTATCATTAATGCTGTTGGGGGTTCTTTCGGTATTAAAGAATATCCACTTGACATATCCTCGTGGCAAAAAATGTTAGATGTGAATATACTCAAGCATATCTTAATTAATAATTATTTCTTAGAACAGATGAAAAAAAATAATTTTGGTAGAATTTTATTTTTTTCTACTACCGCAGTCGATGACAAAAATGCTTCTATTGCTTATTCGACATCAAAAGCATTTTTAGAAAATTATGTAGTTAAAAGTGCTAACATATTTGGCAAACATAATATTTTAATTAACTGCATTAAAACCAGCATAATAGCGGCTAAAAATAATAATTGGTATAAAGCTTCTATGCAAAAACCAGATTTTGTAAAAGATTTTGCAAAAAAATATCTTTCTGTTGAAAGATTGGGAACAGGAGCTGACTTAGAAAAATTTATTAATTTAATTATTTCAGAAGAAAATAATTTCATGAACGGATCTATTGTAAGAATTGATGGCGGACTAAAATCTTAAATAAATAGATGTTTTACAAACTGTTTCAGAAATTAAACTATACAAAAAAATTTCCATTTTTTATTTGCACACCATTAGTTTATGGAATTGGTGCAGCTTCAGAACATATTGCAATGGCATCTGCCCAGGCACAAAAAACAAATAAAAAATTATTGATATTTAAAACGCATGTTTTAAAAAAAATTTTAAATTATAGAATATGTAATAATAGTTTATTCGAGTCTTTAGTTTTTAATAATTTTGAATTTAATAAAAAAAATTTATTATACAAATTGATTAATTCTCTTATACAAATTGAATTTGTGGTTAGAAGATCTTTAGCAATAAGTTTAAAATTTTTTTTTAAATTAGATATGGGTGAAGAATTTAGATTTGCTCTTATAGGCTCAAGAGATTTATATGTTGATAAAAAATTTGAAACTTATAATAAGCTAGAACCATTAAGTATAAAAGAATCACAAGTAGACTTACAAGAAGAAGAAAAAGAAAAATGTAAAAAATTATTAAAGAAATATAACTTGAGTCTTGATAAAATTGTTTGTCTACATGTTAGAGACCATGGATATTATAATGATGCAAGTAGAAGGGGATATAGAAATTCAGATATAAAAAATTATATAGGAGCGATAGAATATCTGATCCAAAAAAATTATTTGGTCATAAGACTTGGCGATAAGTCAGCCCAAAAATTAAATTTCAATAATAAAAATTTTATTGATTATCCTTTTACTGATCTGAAATCTGATATTATGGATTTATTTTTAATCAAAGAATGCAATTTTTATATTGGCACTCCTTCAGGGCCATTAGATACTGCATGGCTTTTTAATAAACCTACACTTTCAACTAACTTATATGATATCTACCCAACTTTCCCAAGAAAAAATATAGATAGAGGAATGTTTAGAAAAATTATTAATAAAGAAAATGGTAAAATTTTATCTTTAAGAGATTTTGCGGCACTAAATATAAGATACCACCAAACAGAAGTTAATATTAATGAATTACATTTTGAGGAAAATTCTAACATAGAATTACTTGATGCAACAAAAGAATTCGTTATCAATTACGAGTCAAGTAAAAATTATAAAAATAAAATTCAATTTAGCGATAAACAAATTTCTTTTAATAAATTTATTAATGAAAGACTAAAAGATATTTATGATGAAGAGGTGCTAAAAAATGATTATTTTAAAAAAGATTTGTGGAAAAAAAATGAATTTTTAAAAATTGTTAAAAGATTTAAATCTTGTGAAGGCACATTTACTCATTCAACTTTAAAAAGTTTAGACATATAATGAAAAAAAATTTAAACCCAATCAGGATAATACCATTTTTAGATATTAAAAATGGTCTGCTTATAAAAGGAATAAATTTAGAGGGTTTAAGGGTACTTGGTAAGGCTAGAGATTTTTCAAACTACTATTACAAAAGTGGTGCAGACGAGATTTGTTATATTGATAACGTGGCCACTTTATACGGCACAAATAATTTATCAAATTTTATTACAGACACAGCTAAAGATGTTTTTATACCTTTATCAGTAGGAGGCGGAATTAGATCTATAGATGATATGAAAAAAATGTTCTCAGCAGGTGCTGACAAAATTTGTATAAATTCTTCTATAATTGAAAACCCAAATTTATTGGAAAGAGCAGCCAAAATCTTTGGTTCAGCAAATATAACTATAATGATTCAATCTATTAGAGTCGATGCTAAGTACAATGTAAGTAAAGCAAATGGAAGAGATTTAGCTAATATTAATCCAGTTAAATGGGCAAAAAAGGTAGAAAATTACGGTGCAGGAGAAATAATTTTAACTTCAGTTAATAATGAAGGGTTGAAGAAAGGATTTGATATTAAATTGACTAATGCTGTTTCGCGGTCAGTAAATATTCCTGTCATTGCGCATGGAGGAGCTGGAAATTTTAAAGATATTTATGAGGTTATAAAAAAAACTAAAATTAGTGGAGTAGGACTAGCTTCAATTTTACATTATGATGCTCTAAACTATTTTCCTAAATTTGACCCAAAAGTAGGCAACACAACCTACCTTAAAAATATTTCTAAACCTAAAAATAAGAAAAATATTATTCATCAATTAAAAAAATATTTAAGTCTCAAAGGTATAAAGGTGAGAAATGAAAAAAAATAAAATTAACGTTGGAATTATAGATTTAAAAATCAATAATATTTACAGTGTTTATAGAAGCTGCATTGAGGCTGGTTTTAAAACAGAAATAGTAAATTTTAAAAAAAAAAAATTATCATATGACATAATTATTTTACCTGGAGTAGGTGCCTTTAAAACTGGAGTAAAATTTTTGAAAAATAATAGCATTAAAGATAAACTTAATAGTTATTTAGAAAAACCTAATTCATTACTTTACGGAATTTGCCTAGGAATGCAATTACTATTTGAAGAAAGTTTTGAATTTGAAAAAACAAAAGGATTAGAATTTATAAATGGCAAAGTAGTAAAGTTTAATAAGAAAGACATCATAACTACACATTTGGGATGGAATAAATTTGAAATTCAAAAAAATAATTTTAAAAATGATTTTAAAAAATTTGAAAATAAATACTTTTATTTCATTCATTCTTATTATGTTCAACCAAAGCAAAAACAAAATATTTTTGGAACTACTCCTTACGGAAAAATGAATTTTTGCTCAATGACTAAAAAAGGAAATATTTTTGGAACTCAGTTTCATCCAGAAAAAAGCGGATATTGGGGCATCGAATTTCTTAAAAACTTAAAAAAATTAATATGACTCTAAAAAATTATTACGGTCTGCCAAAAAAAGTTATATTTTGCAAAAAAACTCTGATGTCCAATCAAAGACCAAACTCAACTGTTGAATTTAAACATAATAAAAATTCAAAAAAAGACACACTAAAGTTCGATAAAAATGGGGTAAGTGAGTCTTGGCGTTATTCTAGAATAAAAAAAAAAATTAATTTTAAATTAAGGGAAAAAAAATTGTTAAAACTTTTAGAAAAACACAGAGGGAAACATGGGCAATTTGATTGCATAGTTCCGGGCAGCGGAGGAAAAGACAGCTGTTACGCTGCCCATGTGTTAAAATATAAATATGGAATGAATCCACTTACAGTCACGTGGCCTCCGATCCTATACACAGATTATGGTTTTCAAAATTTTAAAAACTGGATTAGTAGTGGAAAATTTAAAAATATTTCAGCAAAAAGAGATGAGAAAACAATGAAAGTTTTAACAAAACTATCCATATTAAATCTTTTACATCCTTTTCAAACTTTTATGTTAGGACAAAAAATTTTCCCAGTAAAAATGGCTTTAAAATATAAAATACCTTTAGTATTTTACGGTGAAAACGAAGCTGAGCATGGAAGCTTACCGTTAGCAGATAATAATATTTCTCTAAGAAATAAGTCATTTTTTACTCATAACAATATTAATAAACTCCATTTAGGAGGCGTACCAATAAATAAACTAATCTCAGATCACTCTTTAAAAGAAAAAAATTTAAAAGAATTCTTGCCACCTGCAGCTAACTCCTTTGATAACTTCCCGTTAGAAGTACATTATTTAGGTTATTATTTGAAGTGGATACCACAAGAGACATTTTATTATGCAGTTGAAAACTCTGGTTTCAGACCTCGTCCCTTTAGAACACAAGGAACTTACAGCAAGTACAACAGTATTGATGATAAAATTGATGACTTGCATTATTTTACAACATTTATAAAGTTTGGTTTTGGAAGAGCAACTTATGATGTCTCTCAAGAATTAAGAAATGACCATTTAAGTATAGACGAAGGAAATAAATTAATAAAAAAATATGATGGAGAATTTCCAGATAAATACTTTAAAGAGATTATGAAATACTTAGATATAAAGGAAAGTAGCTTTCATAGTTTATGCGATCAATTTAGATCACCGCATTTGTGGAAAAAAGTAAGGAATAATTGGTATTTAAGACATACAGCAAATAACGATGGGATAGACGATTAAATAAAATGAAAAAATTTTTAATAGATTATAATTCGACTACTACTAAAGCCATTAAAAAAATTAATAAGCTTGGAGGAAAAAGTTTAGTGGTAACAGAGAATAAAAAAAAATTAAAAGGAATTTTAAGTAGTTTTGATTTACGAAAAGCAATAATGAATAAAAATATATTAAATAAAAATATAAACAGAATTTATAACAAAAAACCTAAATATATTTACTCAGATGAAATAAATAAAAAAAATACAGAATTATTTATAAAAATTAAACAGTTAGAGATTTTACCTGTTGTAGATCGTAAAACACATAACATTGTAGATATTCTCACCTTTGAAAAATATAAAAAATTAAAAACTAAAAAACTGGGAAAGATAAATTGTAGTGTAGTTATTATGGCTGGTGGAAAAGGAACAAGATTAAGACCTTATACAGAAATTTTACCTAAGCCTTTATTGCCAATTAATAATAAGCCTGCCATAAGACATATTTTAGAAAAATTTAATAAACATAAACCAAGTAAATTTTTTGTTACACTCAACTATAAAGCAGAGATTTTAAAATCATATTTTAAAGAAATTAAAAAATTATTTAATATAAATATTATAGAAGAAGACACACCGCTAGGAACTGCAGGAAGTTTAATTTACTTAAAAAATAAAATTAAAGACAATTTTTTTCTTACAAACTGCGATACAATAATTAATACTGATTATTCAAAAATTTTAGAATACCACAATAACAATAACTGTGACATCACTACTGTTGTAGCTAACAAAAAATTTATTATTCCGTATGGTGTGTGCAGTATTAAAGATAAAAAATTTAATATGGTTGAAAAACCTAATTATAAATTTAAAGTAAATGTTGGACTGTATCTAATTAATAAAAATATATTAAGTCTAATTCATAAAAAACAAAATTTAGATTTTAATCAATTGATATTAAAAGCACATAAAAATAATAAGAAAATAGGTCTATTTGAGATTAAAGAAAAAGATTGGGTAGATGTTGGTCAAATGGACAAATATAAAAACTATATTAACAAAGAAATCTAATTTTAAATTTAATAACATTATGAATATAATCGCATTAATTTGTGCAAGAGGTAATTCTAAAGGCATTAAGAATAAAAATTTGTTAAAATTAAAAAAAACAAGCCTAATTGCTCACGCTATAAAACAAGCAAGAAAATCAAGCTATATTAAGAAAGTAATTGTTTCCACAGATAGCAAGAAAATTGCAAAAGAAGCAATAAAGTATAAAGCTGAAGTACCCTTTTTAAGACCAGCTATTCTGGCAAAAGATAATTCACCTGAAATTGAAACATGGAGACATGCAATTAAGTTTTTAAGTAAAAAAAAAAAAATTGATTATATAGTTTCTGTTCCAACTACTTCTCCGCTAAGAAAAGTATCTGATATTGATAATTGCATTAAAAAAGCGATTAAAAATAATTTAGATATGGTTTTTTCAATAACCAAGTCATCCAAAAATCCATATTTTAATATGGTTAAAGTTAAAAATAAAAAACTTGAATTAGTTTTAAGTTCAAAAAAAAAAATATCTAGAAGACAAGACGCTCCAGAATGTTTTGATTTAACAACTGTATGCTATGTTTTCAAACCAAAATATATTCTAAAAACAAAAAATAACTTATTTAGTGGAAAAACTGGATTTATAGAAATACCAAAAAATAGATCTATAGACATTGATAGCAAAGAAGATTACCTAATGGCAAAGTTATTATCAGTTAAAACAAGATGAAAAAAGAAACGGTTCTTATTATTGGCTATGGTTCAATAGGTAAAAAACATGCCAAAATCTTAAATAAAAATAAAAAAATTGGCAATATTTTTTTATTAACAAATCAGGTTTCTAAAAGGTATAAAACTATAAAGACTCATTCAGACATAAAAAAAATTAACCCATCTTTCATCATAATTAGCTCGAGAACCTCAGAACATTATCGAGATTTATGTTATATTTTAAAGAATTTTAAAAATAAGAAAATTTTAGTAGAGAAACCACTTTTTGATAAATATAAAAAAATAAAAATTATTAATAATCACAAAGTGTTTGTAGGTTATAATTTACGATTGCATCCTGTAATTCAATACGCAAAAAATTATTTAATTGGAAAAAATTATTATTATACAGGTATTTATTGCCACTCTTATTTGCCAAACTGGAGAAAAGAAATAAATTATAAAAACTCTAATTCAGCTAAAAAAAAATATGGTGGTGGAGTGTTACTAGAACTAAGCCATGAATTAGACTATTTACAAATGATGTTTAAAGAAATAAAAAAAATTAACTCTGTTTGTGTAAGTAAATTTTCAAAATTAAAGATAGATGTTGAAGATTGTGCTATAATTACAGGAAAAACTGAAAAATTAAGTTTTGTTGTTGATCTTAATTTTTTCAGTAAAAACGAAAAGAGATTAGCAATTATTCATGGATTAGATTTTACAATGATATGTGATTTAATTAATTGTAAAATAACAATTATAAAAAATAATAAAAAAAAAATTATTCATTTTAAAAATGATAAAGAATATACTTATAATTTAGAACATAAACTTATCCTTAATAATAAATCAAAAACCTTGTGTAATTTAAAAGAGGGATTAAAATTAATGAAAACAATTGATAAAATAAAAAAGCTTAAATAAATGGAAAAAAAAATTAGAACAACCATTATCACTGGTGGTGCAGGACGAATAGGATGTGAATTAGCTAAACAGCTAGTCTTAAAAAAAGAAAATGTATTGATCAGTGATTTTAATAAAAAAAAACTTCACCAAATAAAAAAAGAGATAAAATCAAAACATCTAGAAATTTATTCTTGCGATTTAACAAATGTAAAAAATATAGAAAAATTAATTAAATTAGCAAATAAAAAATTTGGAACAATAAATGCAGCAGTGCATTGTTCGTATCCTACTTCAAAAGGCTGGGGAACTAAATTTGAAAATTTAAAAGAAAAATATTTAAAAGAAGATTTACATAAACAATTGGGTGGGACAATATTATTTTCTCAAAAAATAATAAAATACTTCTTAAAACAAAAAGAAGGAAATTTAATTCTAGTTTCTTCTATTCAAGGTTCTCACCAGCCAAAATTTGAACATTACAAAAACTTGAATATGTCAAGTCCGATTGAATATTCCGCAATAAAATCGGGTGTCATTTCAGTTACAAAATATTTATCAAAATACTGTAAGAAAAAAAATATTAGAGTAAATTGTATTAGTCCTGGAGGGATAGAAGATAAACAACCAATGGTATTTAAAACTAGGTACAAATCTTCGTGTAATTCTAAAGGATTATTAAATCCTGAAGATATTGCACATTCAATACTTTTTTTATTATCAGACAAATCACAATATATTAATGGGCAAAACTTAATTGTTGATGATGGTTGGTCATTGTGAAAAGTAAAATTTTAATTTTATTTCCGTATCCATTTACGGAATTTAATTATTATAAATTTGAAATTTCTAGAATTAAACAAAAATATAAAAACCAAGTTGTAATTCATGATTTATCTCAAGTTGTAATAAGTAAAAAATTTAATAAAGAGTGGAAAACAAAAATTGAAAAGAAAACTAAAAAATTTTATTCTTTATATACATGGATAAAAAGTTTTTTATCCAAAAAAAATGAAAAGTTTATAATAATAAATTTTATTAAAACTATAAATTTAAATAGTTTTTTGATTAATATTTTTGTAAAATTATCTAAAAATACAGTTTTAGTGTACCACCCTGTAGATTTATTTTCTTCTATTAAGCCGTATAAAAAAAGTTTAAATTTTTTTTTAAGTAGAGTCATGCAGCATAAGTTTAATTTGAAAGTTTACATTTTTTCTATACAAAAAATTATATTTAATTTTCTTTTGAGAATAACAAAAGGAGGAAAAAAAATTATTCTATCAAACAACTTTGACAGATTAGTTTTAGATAACATTGAAGATGTTGATAAAGACCAAATAATAAACATTAATTTTAATTCTTACGATTATTCAAATTGTCTTACATATAAAAATAAAAAAAAATTAAAAAAAAAATACATTTTGTATATTGATAACGGTGCTCCATATTTTGCAGGTGACGCTTATTTAAAAGGCGAACCATCATATTTAGGTGATATAAAAAAACAATATAATGATTTAAACAATTTTTTTGACAAAATTGAAAAAATTTTTAGTGCTAAAATAATAGTAATACCGCACCCAAAATATAAATCTTATTCTTCTAAAATTAAGAGTTTAAATCCGTATTTTAAACATAGAGTTGTTAACAATAATTATGATGCACTTGCGCAATTATCTAAAAATTGCCTTTTTTTTATAAATAAACATTCAACAGCTATTTCTTATCCAATTTTTTTTAAAAAGCCGGTAATACATATTTACTCTACACAATACAATTATCAAAGGGAAGAATGGCAAAGTTTATTTGATCTGGCAAAGAGTATTGGGCGTAAACCAATTGATATAATCAATTTTAAAAAAAAAGAAATTCTAAGTAGTTTAAAAATAAATAAAAAAAAATATGAAGAATTTAAATATAACTATCTTACTCCAAAAAAAAAAAATTTAGATGACACACCAAATTATAAAATCTTAAACAATCTTTTTAAAATGCATGAATAAAAATGTTTCAAAAACAAAAAAAATAATTTTAATAATGGGTCTTCCTGGATCTGGTAAAACATTTTTAGCTAGAAAATTAAAAAAATTACTGAAAGCAGACTGGTTAAATGCTGATAAAGTGAGAGGAAAGTATAAAGATTGGGATTTTAGCAATAAGGGAATTTTAAGACAAGTAAAGAGAATGAGAAAGTTAGCAACAGGTTCAAAAAAAAAATTTGTAGTTGCGGATTTTGTATGTCCTTTAAATATACAATTAAAAATTTTCAAACCAGATTTTATAATTTGGATGGATACTATAAAAAAAGGTAGATATGAGGATATGAATAAGCTTTTTAAAGCACCAAAACAATACGATTTAAGAATAAAAGAAAAAAAGATAAATGAAAGCATTAAAAAATTTAAAAAGAAATTTTTACATTTCGAGTTTACCTATTGAAAAAATACTTATGAAAAAAAATAAAATTAAAATAATTTGTACCTTAGGCCCTAGTTCAACTAATAAAAAATTTTTGAATTTTGCTAATAGAAATAACGTAAGTCTATTAAGATTAAATATGTCACATTTAAGTATAGACGGTCTCAAAAAGTCTATAAAGTTTATTAAGAAACATAGCACTATACCTATTTGTATAGATACAGAGGGTGCACAGATAAGGACAAAGGTTAAAAAAAATAAATTTATAAAATTAAACCAGATTATAGAAATAGGGGACTCTACAAAGGATTTTTCATTATACCCAGAAAACATAAAGGGTAGATTAAAGCTGAATGATGTACTTAATATTGGTTTTGACAACTTAAAAGTAAAAATTATTAAAATAAAAAAGAAAATGTTATGCAAAGCTATTTCGGCAGGTAAACTTGAAAATAATAAAGGAGTTCATTTAGAAAATAGAAAAATCAAAATTGATTATTTAACTCTAAAAGATTTAAAATCAATATCAGTAGGGAAAAAAAATAAAATTAAAAATTTTGCTTTATCATTTACAAATACTATAAGTGATATTACAAAATTTACTAAACTGCTGCCAAAGGAAAACAAAATTTTTAAAATTGAAACACTCAATGCATGTAAAAATTTTAAAAAAATAATAAAAAATGCAGACAATTTTCTTATTGATAGAGGCGATTTATCTAAAGACGTAAAAATTGAAAATATTCCTATTGTTCAAAGAGATTTATTTAATATTAAAAATAAATTAAATAACAAGAATATCTATGTTGCAACAAATTTATTGGAAAGCATGCTTAAAAATAATTTCCCCACAAGAGGAGAAGCTAACGATATTTTCAACTCTCTTGAAATGGGTGGCAATGGCTTAGTTTTAGCAGCCGAAACCGCGATTGGCTCTCATCCTATTGCTTCTGTAAAGTTTCTAAATCAAATGATTAAAGCTTTTAAAAAAAGTAAATATAAAAATCAAAAATATTTAAGATGAAATCTTTAATTTTAGTTACAGGTGGTAGAGGTGGCTCTGATTTTTTTCAAGGACTGCTAGATAGCCATGAAGAAATTTTACAAATACCAGGAATATTAAGAATAGACAAAAAATTTATTGAAATTTTTAAATCAAAAAGCAATAAAGAAATATCAAAAAAATTTATCGACTTTGTCCCTTTAATTTTTGACTCTAGAAAGAATAAACTTGAAAGACATGATAAATTAGGAATTAATAAGGATGAACATTATATTGTAAACAAAAAAAGATTTATTTTTTTTTTCAATAAAATAAATAATTTAAAAAAAAAAAAAAAACCTGACATAATCCTACATTATGCTTCAGAAATATTTGATACATTTAACAAAAAAAAAATTAATAGTAATGTTACTGGAACTTTTAATTTAATTAAATCAGCAACAAATAATAATATTAAAAATTTTATATTTACATCTACATTTTCGTTATTTGAAAAAAACTATTCAAATCTT
>Ga0233444_10002026_pt1 | contig 21892 bp, 15 predicted proteins | sample SI_124_October20_6_FD_182792 | JGI IMG/M metagenome (GOLD analysis project Ga0233444, IMG submission 182792) | Seawater microbial communities from Saanich Inlet, British Columbia, Canada - SI_124_October2016_10_MG | ecosystem: Environmental > Aquatic > Marine > Inlet | place: Canada: British... | reverse complement strand
CCTGAGTATGAGCATTCATCGGTGATGGCTATGGCTTTATAGCCCAGCTCATAGGCGCGCTGAACCATTTCCTCTGGGTGTGATGCACCACGCAAGAAACTGTAGTTGCTGATGCAATGTAGCTCTGCAAATGCTGGCGGTGGTTGCGGGCTATTCGTTGTATTCGAATCTGTATTTGAATTTAAGGTTAAACCTAATGCGGTATTTAAGTCTTTCATGCGAAATAACCGTGTAGGTACCATGGGTTTGCAGCGGTTTTGCCGTGACTACTTGTGCCAGTCTGTTTGCTCGGCGATTCGGTGAAGGCCCAGCAAAGCGAGCCGTGTTTGTGCTTTGCAATGTAGTAGTCGCGAAAAATTGTGCTCTGCTTAGGCTCCAGGTGAAAATTACTTTGAATCCGCTCAGGCCCTTGGAGTAATTCTAATTCTGCAAAAGCGATCTGCCGAGGTGGCGAAAACAGCCATAACGGGCGTTTACCCATAAGCTCTGGGTTGGCAATTAAATGTTGTTCTGTTTTGTGAGCACTGCTTTTAACACTCCTTTTGGCACCACTTTTTCTTTGCCTGCTTTGGGCTTTTTGTAGTTGTGGCTGTAGTTGTGGCTGTGATTGAGGGCGTAGCTGAGGTTGGCTACTGTCTTGTTGCCAGGCTTTTTCCGGCGTGTATTTTTGCACGGGTTGTATGCTGCGGCAGGTATTTGGTCCTAGGCGTGCGGTGAGTTCATCTACTAATTCTGTAACTAGCCCCGTGGCGCTTTCTGTACTGCCAAATAGATCGCTATTTATGGCTTGAAGTGGGGCGATAACCTTGGCTTTGAGGCCAATGGAGAGTACTTCGCCCGGCAATTTGATGTTTTCTAACTGCAGATGACTCAGGCGCATAAAGTCGCCTTGGCGCTGCTTGCCACCGGCAAAGCCCACTTCAACGCTGATGCCGTTGCCGCGAAATGGCGCAAACTGCCATTCCAAGCTGACACAGGCTAACTGCCGGGCAATCAGCCAATGTTGTAGTTGCTGAGCCAAGTAGGGCATAGGCCCTTGCAGCAACACGGTTTTATTCATTATGGGTTTGAGCAGGTGCAGTTGCTGGGCAAAGTTGTTGCTGGGTTGAATGCCGTTTCGCGGCTCAACTAAGTCACCCTCAAGACGCCGTAAATAACGCACCAGACTTTGCCCAAAACGCTTACCTAGGCTGGCTTTTGGCAATGCGATCAATTGCCCAAGGGTATAAATGCCCATGTTGGCTAGGTGCTCAATGACGCGTTCTTTAACGTTATGGTGGCTTAAACCAATGCTGTGCAGCGGTACGCTATGTAGTTGTGTGGCGTTTGCACGGGCTAAGGCAACGGCGGCTTGTGGGGTGTGTGCTAAACGCGCAACACATTGATGGCCCATTTCTTCGCAAAGTTGGATGGCTTCCATAACCAGGCGCTCTTTACCTTGCCAAAGTCTTAAGCTGCCTTGAATTTCTATCAAAATGCAGTCTGGGGCTTCAAGGCTGACCATGCTGCTGAAGCGGTATAAGCATTGCCCAAGTGCATCTAAACGGTTGAACTCTCGAGCTTTGTCTCGAGCAAAGTAGGCAATTTCCGGGCTAATGCTGTGGGCGGTGGCTAATGAGCAGCCCAGTACAATACCTTCAGCTTCAGCCGTGGCACTGGCCAAGCTGACACGGTTTTCTTCTAATATGACCGTTGCCGGTTCTGGGTTTGTTGGCCCTGTTGCTTCTTGGCTTGGGGCTGTTTGCGCTGTTGATTGTGCTGTTGATTGTGCAGCTGTTCGTGCAGTGGAGATCTCAGGAGCAAACACATCTAAGGGCAGCTGAGGAAAATAAAGGGCAAGCCACAGGAGTGGTGCAGGGGGCTGAGATCTGGGTTTGGCGGACATAGGGCAGTGCTTACTTTAATGAAGCTTTAATGAAGAGAAGGCGCGGAGGTATTTTTGCTATTACCTTCGCTGAAGCCTTCCACATAACTTTCTACATAGTCGTCAAAAGAGTCGTCAAAAGAGTCTTCAGAAGAGCCTGCAGAGCTAACTTGGGTGAAGTTGTCGTCACGTTGCTTTTGTAGCGCCTCTTGCAGCGCTTCCTGCTGAAACTGTAATCCTTGCCACTGGTCTCGCCATAACGACAGTTTTTGCCTCACCGCATGGGCAGAGGTGTATTGGCTTTGGGTGACAGCAGCTATGGGCAGGGTTAAACCTTTGACCGGCCAGCCGCTTCGGCGCTTTATAATATCTACAGATAAATGTAGGGGATCTTTGCCTGGGCTTAACGCCAGCCGCAGCTCGGCTAAGCTTGCTTTGCTACTGGCTTCTATTGGGCGAAATAGCACACTTAACGTTGTGCCTTGTTTGGCTGCCAATTGCACTCGGCGAGTTTCTTTTAATGACAGTTTGCGCTCATCTGGCCAGACTAAAACCGCGCCACAGCTGCCTGATTTACAGGTGCGCTCCATAGCCCACAGCATTTCTTCATGAGATTTTGTGTAGATGAGTAAGATCTTACTGCTGTCTATGCCCGCAGCTTCTAAGGCTGGTGCATAGGGCGTGAAGGGCGGGTTGATCCAAGCCAGCCAGCGATTCTCTGCAAGCGTAGTTAACGCAGGTAACAGTAGGCGCAGTTCGCCAATGCCTGCGTGAGGCAAAATGAAGTCCACTAAGCCTGCATTGGGCCAGCCGCCCCCTGCAAGGCAGTCATCTAATGCGCTATAGCCGCTAGCAACGGTGTGGGTGGCCGAGGCTTTGGTCAGATCTTTGCCGCGCCACAGTTGTGGGTGCTTGAGCAGGTCTGCATAGGCTTGTTTAGAGGCTTGTGTGGGGGCTTTTGTTTCCGAATCTTCAGCTGTTTCCGAACTTTCTTTTGTTTTTGAAGCCTCCTTTGTTTTTAAAGTTTCTTCTATTTTTGAAACTTTTAGGCCATTGGTTGTGGGTTCTTTTTTGGATTCCTTTATAGACTCCTTTATGGGTTCTTCTATGAGTTCTTCTATAATCTCTTTTTGGGGTTCTGGCGTCCGCTTATGCGCCTGATTGTATAAGAGGCCTTGGCTTGGGCTCTTTTTAGGTGGGGAGCTAGGTGGGGAACTAGGTAAAGAGCTAGATGATGCACTAGATGAAAAGCTAGGCGTCATTTTTGGTGTTATTTCAGGCGCAGCAAAGGGCAGCGTTGCCTGTATAAAGGACTGCTGCATAAGCGCTGGCTGCACCATAGGATTGACTACTGTTTTGCCTGCTGTTTGATTTTTTTTATGAATTGGCATGCTTGTAAATTACGGTAACTGGATAAATATACAGTACCTTAATCTACTTGCCTTGAGCATTAGGTTCAAGTGCTCTTGAAAAGATTTTGTCTATTGTGGGGTTCGCCCGTCATCACCGCCCACTTACGCCCAAGTCTTTATCGCCGTTTTATTGCAACCCAAGCGCATCTTGCTTAGGCTGATGCCGGTTTCGAACTGTCCCATAAGCGTTTTTATTTGCAGGAATTAATATGAATTTTGATTACGACCTCTTTGTTCTTGGTGCGGGTTCTGGGGGTGTTCGAGCAAGTCGTATCTCCGCTTCTTATGGGGCTAAAGTGGCCGTTGCTGAGTCTATGTTTTTGGGTGGCACCTGCGTCAATGTAGGCTGTGTGCCGAAGAAGCTCTTTGTCTACGGTTCGCATTTTCATGAAGATTTTGCTGATGCCAAAAATTACGGCTGGCAAGTTGAGGCTGGGGCGTTTGATTGGCCTGTTTTACGCGACAACAAAACCCGAGAAATTGAACGGCTGAATGGTATTTATGCCAACCTTTTAGACGGTGCCGGGGTAGATTTATTTGAGGGTCATGCTCAATTGGTGAATGCCAACACTATTAAAATTGGCGATAAAACTGTCACGGCGAAGTACATTTTAGTTGCTACCGGCGGCTGGCCAGTGGTGCCTGATATCCCCGGCAAAGAACATATAATCACTTCTAACGAAGCTTTCTATCTTCCTGAATTTCCTAAAGAAATCACCATCGTTGGCGGCGGTTATATTGCCGTTGAATTTGCTGGCATCTTTGCTGGGCTAGGGGCTAAAACTACGTTGGTTTATCGCGGTTCTATGTTCTTGCGCGGCTTTGATGACTCTATCCGCAGCTTTGTTAAAGAGGAAATTGAGAAGAAGGGCATAGACCTGCGCTTTGAAACCAATGTCACTGCTATTGAAAAAATCACTGGCGATGATGACGCGGTTCGTTATCAGTTAGATCTCACCACCGGCGAGCAGATTCAAACAGACTTGGTCCTTTACGCCACTGGTCGCAAGCCTAAGACCGCTAACTTGGGTCTTGAGCAAGCGGGCGTGGCCTTGGGTGATAATGGCCAAGTGCTGATTGATGATTATTATCAGACCAATGTGGACAACATCTTTGCCATTGGCGACGTTACAGACCGTATTCAGTTAACCCCTGTGGCCATTGAAGAGGGCATGTGTATTGCCAATAACCTGTTCACGGATAACCCCAAGAAGCACTTGGACTACCGCAATATTGCCACGGCAGTATTTTGTCAGCCGAACATTGGCACGGTGGGTTTAACCGAGGCCGAGGCGCTGGTAGATCATGCCGGTGATTTGGATATTTTTGAGTCTCGCTTTAAGCCCATGAAGCACACTATTTCTGGGCGTGATGAAGGCACATTTTTGAAAATGATTGTTCGCCGTAGTGACGATGTGGTGCTGGGCATTCACATGGTGGGACCAGATTCTGGCGAGATCATTCAGGGCTTGGCCGTGGCTATGGTGGCCGGCGCAACCAAGGCGCAATTTGACGCTACCGTGGGCATTCACCCCACAGCAGCGGAAGAGTTTGTCACATTACGATCAATTACTCGCGGAGCATAAAATGCACTCATATTTTTCAAGTCGCTTATTAAGCTCCTGCTTCGCGTTGGGCCACTTGTCCGGCAAGAAAGTCATTGGACAAGGGGCAGTGTTACTTTTGTTAAGTGCGCTGTGGACTACGCCAGCCCAAGCTAAAAACGTCATTTTGTTTTTGGGTGATGGTATGGGCATCAGTACCGTCACTGCCGCACGTATTTATGCAGGCCAGCTCAAAGGCGCCACAGGCGAAGAATACAGCCTAGCATTTGAAACTTTCCCTAACCTTGCCTTAATCAAAACCTATAACACCAATTCTCAAGTGTCCGACAGTGCCGGCACCATTAGCGCGATTTTGACCGGCGAAAAAACTAGGATTGGCGTTTCGGGTATTACCTCTAATGTTGCGCGCGACGACTGCGCCGCAGCGTTGGCTAACACGCTGCCGACAATTGCTGAGCTGGCAGAAGATGCGGGAATGGCTACGGGTGTGGTCTCTACTGCGCGCATCACACACGCGACGCCAGCCGGGGCCTATGCCCATACGCCCAATAGAGATTGGGAAGACAGTGCCTCTACCCCCGATGAGGCTGAAGCACTGGGCTGTATTGATATTGCTCAGCAGATGATTCAAATGCCCAATGGCGATGGTTTAGATGTAATTTTGGGTGGCGGTCGAGGTCAGTTTTTACCTACCAACCAAAACGACCCTGAATACCCTAAAAAGTCAGGTAAGCGCGATGACGGGCGCAACTTAATTGAAGAATGGTTGGCTAAGGACCCTACAAGACAGTACGTTTGGAATGGCGACGGTTTTGCGGCGCTAGCAAGCAAGCAAGGCAAGATTGCGGGGCAGGTAATGGGCCTGTTTGAACCCTCGCACATGCAATTTGATACCGATAGAGCAAAAGATCCGGGCACCGAGCCTTCTATTGCGGCCATGACAGAGTTTGCTGTGAGCCAGCTAGAAGCCAAAGCTAAAGCCCGAGGCACAGGCTATTTTTTGTTGGTTGAGGCCGGGCGCATAGACCATGCCCACCATATTTCTAATGCTTATCGGGCACTGGAAGACACGGTCGCGCTTTCAGATGCCGTGCAATGGACAATAGATAACGTAGATCTAGAAGAAACTCTGATCATTGTTACCGCAGACCATAGCCATACTATGACCATTAGCGGTTATCCGCGTCGAGGTAATCCTATTCTAGGTGTGGTGGAAACCGAGCCGGGCAAAATTTTACCGGATGCTACGGGCAACCCTTATACAACACTGAGCTACGCCAATGGCCCTGGCTACAAGAAGCAGCAGCCAGACCTCACCGATATAGATACAACGGATAAGGACTACCAGCAGCTGGGTACTGTGCCCCTGATGATAGAGACTCATGCGGGCGAGGACGTAGCTGCATTCGCTGCGGGCAAGAGTGCCACTCAGGTACGCGGTGTAATGGAGCAGAATAAGCTCTTCAACGTTATGCACAGCGCGCTTTTTGATAAATAGCAGCCGAACCTAGACAGCGTTGCCGGGCCACCGCATCTAGCGCGTCAGTTAGCAAGAACAGGTATACACTGGGTTAACGCCCGTTAAGGATTAAGCATGGATCAGATCAGCCAATTTTTTAATTTTTTGGATGGCATTTTAGGCAGTGCTGCCTATTTCCCCATCGCCCTGTTAGGCGCAGGCGTACTCTTTTCTTTTTATCTGGGTTTTCCGCAAATTCGCTTTTTTAAGCATGCTTGGGGCGTGTTGTTGGGTAAATATGCCAAGGATGAAGATCCGGGTGATACCAGCCACTTCCAAGCCTTATCAACTGCGCTGTCGGGTACGGTGGGTACCGGCAATATTGGCGGCGTGGCCTTTGCCATATTCTTGGGCGGGCCAGCGGCTTTATTCTGGATGTGGGCTACCGCCTTTGTGGGTATGACCACAAAGTTTGTGGAAGTTTCTGTCAGTCATAAGTACCGACGTAAAGACGATAAGGGCTTCATGGTGGGGGGGCCCATGCATTACATGGAGCATGGGTTAAACATGAAGTGGCTGGCGGTATTCTTCGCCATTGCTACAGTCGTGAGCTCCTTCGGCTCGGGTAATATGCCTCAAGCCAATAACATGGCCGTTGGCATCGAAACCTCCTTTGCCATTCCTACTTATGTAACCGGCGCTGTATTTGCCATATTGCTGGGGCTGGTCATTGTGGGCGGTATTAAGCGTATTGCTAAGGTCGCTGCAACACTCGTGCCCACCATGGGCGTTTTGTATGCCCTTGGCGCATTCGCAGTCATCATTTCTAACTATGAAAATATATTGCCTTCCTTAGGCTCTGTTTTTGCCAATGCGTTTAGTGGTTCGGCTGCCGCGGGCGGGTTCTTGGGCGCGTCTTTCGCATATGCCTTTAATCGAGGCGTGAATCGCGGTTTGTATTCCAATGAAGCAGGTCAGGGTTCTGCGCCCATTGCGCACGCATCAGCCAGAACCAAAGAGTCCGTTGCTGAGGGCATGGTGTCTATTCTTGAGCCGTTTATTGATACGTTGATTATTTGTACGTTGACCGGCTTAGTTATTCTTTCTTCAGGGGTATGGCAGCAAAAGTTTGAAACAGACTTTAGTGTTTCAGATACAGAAATTATTGCGGGCGCCTACAGTGATGAAAATCCAGCTCACGTAAAGCAGCTCTCAGCGCACCTAGATTTGATGCCGCCAGAAAATGATCCAGTTAAGGCGTATAGCGGCACCTTGCAGGCACGTGACGGTGTTCTGCTGCTGTCTAATGTGACGGTACTGCATAACCGCTCGGTTGCTGAAAACGTGCGGGTCAGCAAAGACGGCGCGCCGTTTACGGGCATTGTGTTAATTGAAGAGGGGGGGTTGAACGATCGCAGTTTGACCTTGAATGGGGAATCTCTGCTGCACTCAGTACCCTTAACCGCTAAAGCCTTTGAAAGCAGTTTCTTGGGTGCTAATGGCGCATATCTGGTCACAATTGGCTTGGTTATGTTTGCGTTCTCGACGGCTTTGGCCTGGTCCTATTATGGCGACAGAGCGGTAACCTACCTTGTGGGCACACGTTGGGTAACTCCATATCGCTTGCTCTATGTGAGCGGTTTCTTTCTGGCCACCATTGTGGATACCACGTTGATCTGGCTGATTTCAGCGGTCACTGTTGCGCTCATGACACTGCCTAATTTGTTCGGCATTTTGTTAATGCGTAAAGAGATGAAAGAGATGACGGAAGATTACTGGCAGCGCTTTAAAGACTCTAACCCTTAGAGCGCCTACGCTCTCTGGCCTTTGCCAGAGAGGTGAAGGGGCGGCGCAAATGCCTTCCAATAGGGCTTATTAGAGTGGGCGTTGAAAAGCTCAGTAGTGGCATGCCTTCGTCGTTCTAACTACTTGCGCAGAGCTTGTTTTCTAAGCCTTTTCTTTAAGCCATGCTCTCAGTCTCAGATCATTAGGCCTTAGTTCGTGCAGGCAAGACACAACGCAAAGGTGTGTCTGCGGTCGGTGAACATCGCTAGGGTGTCGAGCTGTTCTTGGATACTGCGCAGCAATGGATTGGTACGGGCGGATAGCACCAGTCCAAAAGAGTCCATCATTTCAATAATGAAGATGCTTCGCGGGTCAATGGGTTGTCTTAAGTCGATGGCCTGCCATTGCTCTACGCCCGCCAATTCAGCCGCTTTCTCTAGCGCCACATTGACATCCCCTAATGCATCTACCAGTCCAAGCTCTAAGGCTTTGCTGCCTTGCCAAACTCGACCTTGTGCAACCTCTTCGACTTCGGCCTTTGACATATCTCGCCCGCGTGCAACCAAGTCTATAAATTGCCCATAACCAAATTCTACGCTGGATTGAAAAATCGCCTGGGCTTGGGGGCTTAGGCCGGCAAAGGAGTCCATGCCGCGTGCGAGAGGGGTGGTGCCTACGCCGTCAGTGTATACGCCAATGCGGCTGAGCGATTTCTCGAAGGTTGGAATGACACCGAAGATGCCAATAGAGCCAGTGATGGTGGCCGATTCAGCAACAATGGCGTCGCTGGTGGCGGATATCCAATAACCGCCGGAAGCGGCAACATTGGCAAATGACGCCACCACAGGCCTGCCAGTGACTTGAAACAGCTCTAATTCTTGGCGAATAAGTTCTGAGGCAAAAGCGCTGCCGCCGGGAGAGTCTACCCTGAGCACAATGGCCTTAATGTCTTCGTTGAATCTCGCTTGGCGGATGCGTCTAATTACATCTTGGGCCGACGCCACATTGCTTACCCCTTGGCCGTCTTCAAGTATGGCGCCTTGCACCACAATGACGCCTATTTCTGCGGCGTTTTCGTCATTGGTTTCGTCCATTAGGCCGCGCATGTTGAGATAAGAGCGCATCCCAATGCCGTTGATCTCATCTTCATATCTGCCCACTTCGGCGGCGATACGTGTTTCCACTTGATCTTGGGTCAGCAGTTCATCGATCAAATTTGCTTCCAATGCGGCTCGCGCCATATCGCCATTGGTCTTGGCCAACAGCACGTCAAAGTTTTGTGCGTAATCATTTACCTCATTACTGGTGAGTTGGCGATTCTCGGCAATGCCGTCAACCAACTCATCCCAGATGCCTTGGTACAAGCTAGAGCTGGCCTGCCTTGCTTCGTCAGACATGTTGATTCGAGAGAAGGGTTCGGTGGCGGATTTGAATTCGCCAACCCGAAAGATGTGCATGTTGATGTCTAGTTTGGCCAGCAGATCCTTAAAGTACAGGTTGTTGCCGCCGTAACCTTGAAGCAGCATTTGACCCCAAGGATTCATGTAGAGTTCAGTTGAGGAGCTGGCTATATAGTATTGATTTTGTTCAAAAACATTGCCATATGAAATTACTTTTTTGCCGGTTTCTTTAAATGTTTGTAACGCGCTGACAATGCGTTTTGCTTGGGGCAGGCTGACTTGGTTCAAATCACTAAGGTCCAACACAATCATCTTAATTTTTTCATCACTGCCGGCAATTTTGATGGCATGCAAAATGTGCCCGATCTCAATGGTTGCATCACTGGAATCTTGAAAAAGCGCATCCTGCCAGTTAGTTGGTACAACATTTTGCTCAACGATTGAGCCCATGGGTTGAATGATCAATGCGCTGTTATTGCGAATCGTCGGGGCATCGTTGCCACCGAATAGACTGACGAGAATAGACAAAACAACAATAACGAAGACGCTGTTAATGACGAATGTTCTGACTTGAGTGATTCTGTGGCCTAGCTTGGAGAAAAAACCGGTAGATTCGGACATGAATGCAGATCCTATAAAGCGTGAAAGTTCTTAGAGAAGCTTACCCTGCGGGTGGCTTAGTTTATAGCTAGAGATGTTGGCCTAGACTTACCTTTAGTAATTGCTACTACAAAGTGAGAGTTATTCTCGGATAATGGTATTGATTCGGGAGAAAGTCTCGACCAGCGAGATCGTTTATCTCTCTAAGGGTAGGTCTAAGGGTAGGTCTAGGGGTAGGTCCAAGGGTAGGTCCGCGGGTAGATCTGAAAGTAGATCTAAGGATGGATCTAAGAGTAAATCTGGGGCCAAGCGTTATGTCCCCGTTGTATGGCAGCTAGGTCACTATTGCTTTTCGAAACAGGCTAGAATGCTGTGATGCAGAACGATGTAGCAAAAAAATCTAATCTTTGGCGCTGGCAGGATCTAAAAAGTGGGTTCGAAGCACAAGCGGCGTTACAGCCTGCGGCAGGCACTGAACTGCCCGCCAGCCTTGATGCCTCAAACCAGGACGACGGGTTTATTCAACGGGTGGTGGTGGACAGTCGTCTGGTGACCGAAGGCGACTTGTTTGTAGCATTGCCGGGCGATCCCGGCCCAAGATTTAATCCCAGTTACGTGAGTCAAGTAGACGGCCACGATTTTGTCGGTGCAGCCTTGGCAAACGGCGCTGTCGCGGCCATCGTTGCGCGGCCAATACCTGTGGCGCTGCCACAGATTGTGGTATCTGATACCTACGATGCCCTTTGGCATTTAGGTGACATGGCGCGTAAGCGTTTGAATCAACCCGTGTGCGCCATTACCGGCAGCAGCGGTAAAACCACCGCAAAACATTTTTTAACCGCCGCATTGTCTGCTTATTCGCCCCCTGGCAGCTTTAATAATCATATAGGTGTGCCCCTGGCGCTGGCTAATGCAACGCTGGATGCGCCCGCATGGGTGTTTGAAATTGGCACCAGTAGCCCGGGGGAAATCGGCCCGCTGGCAAATATGGTTAAGGCAGACCTAGCCATTTTGCTTAACGTGCACAACGCGCATATTGAGAATTTTTCTGGACGTGAGGCTTTGATTGCTGAGAAGACACAGATTTTTGCACCGTTCGCGAAAGCCGAGCACCAAGGCAAAAGCGAGGGCTCCGCTGGGATTAAAATAGTGGAGGCATCACTAGGCTTGCCCGGCTATACCTTCGGCGATCTCAGCAGCGCCGATGCGCGTATCTTAGAAGTGATGGGTGACCGCTTAGTGCTGACGCTGTTTGGTGAAAAGTTGCAGGCGCGAATTCCCGGCGGTGGTGCGCACCGCGCCAACACCTTAGCGGCTGTTATTCTGGCCACGAAGCTCCTTGATAAAGAGTTATCTCCAGCGCTGAACCTTGATGATTCAGCGGTACCTACGGGTCGTGGCAATGTATTGAGCGCAGCCGGCGTGAGAGTTGTTGATGACAGCTATAACGCCAATCCTGCCAGTATGCAGGCTGCCATCGCAGCTTTTTGTCAGCGCGATAGCCGCCGCAAGATCGCAGTCCTTGGCGAGATGCGCGAGTTAGGAGATGAATCTGCTGCTGCGCACAAAACGTTATTAACCCAACTTGGCGGCTTTGATGAAGTCATTTTGGTGGGCTCGGCGATGCTGCATCTGGCTGTCAGTGAAGGTTTGTTTGACCAGCAAACGGCAGCATCAGCGGCAGAGCACGGTTCGGGCTTGGTACATAACAACCTGCATTTTTACCCTGAAGCCAGTGAGCTTTTGTTAAAAGACCTCACTGGGCTAATTCATGCCGAGGATGCCCTTCTAATTAAGGGGTCAAACCGGGTATTCTGGGCCAGAGATTTCGTATCAAAGTTGCTTAAGGCTATCGCTGAAAAATTATGAATCCAGTTGCTGAAGAAAATAATCTAATTGTTGATCGCCAAGGCAGAAGCTTTCGCAATTTGCGTATCAGTCTTACGGCGGCCTGTAACTATGCTTGCACCTATTGCGTACCCGACGGCAAGCGCCTACAAGCGGCGGCCTATGAGCTGGGTGCTCAGGAGATGATTCAAGCGGTTAGATTGTTGATTGCCACCGCAGGCATCGACAAGGTGCGTATCACCGGCGGCGAGCCGCTGTTGTCGCCCAAATTTGGCGAGCTGCTTAAAGGGATCATGGGGCTGGGCTTGCAGGATGTATCGCTCACTACCAATGGCCAACTGTTACCGCGGCACGCAAACGATATTATTGAATCTAAAATGAAGCGCATTAATGTCAGCTTAGATACGCTGAATAGAGATGCCTTTCGCGATATTGCTCGGTCTGGAGATTTGAACACCGTACTGCATGGTATTGAGCTGATGCAGGCTGGCGGTTTAAAGGTGAAAATCAATATGGTGCCCATGCGCGGCGTCAACGATGATCAAATTATTCCACTCCTTGAGTACAGTTTGGAACGCGGTATTGAGTTGCGGTTCATAGAGCTGATGAATATGGGTCACTTGCAGGCAAGTCCGGTGCACGGCCAGCAGTTTTATGCCATGGACGAAATCTTAGCGTGCATTAGCGAGCGCTATGGGTTTACCCGCACCGATGCGCCTTTTGATTCCACCGCCGTAAGATATGAAATTCCGGGTCACGGTACGTTTGGTATTATTGCCAACGAGAGTGAGCCATTTTGTAAAAACTGCACACGCCTGCGATTGTCGTCTAATGGGGACTTGTATGGCTGCTTGTCCAATGCTCGGTCGCAAAGTATCCGCGAGCTTTTACCGCTGAGTGATGAAGAGGCGGTTCCTCAGTTGCAGACAATTTTACTCAGCGCCCTTGGGGACAAACAAAGCGATAACTTCAGTGGCGAAGTCACCGTGATGAAGTTTATTGGCGGCTAATTTAATCTGGGGCGGTTGATAGCTGTAAGTATTTACGCTTGTAAATAAACGATTAACATGTGCTGGGTCTATTAACAGGCTCATCAACAGACCCAATATTCCAAAAATTCTTTAAAACGACCCTCGAAATTTGAGGCAAGGATAACTATGTCTGACATCGACAAACTATTTGCAACGCTCACGAATTTGCAGCAGCAAAAGCGCTTACCTCCAATTCACCTTTGGCAGCCCGAACGTGTGGGCGAAATTGATATCAGGATTGATCGCGAAGGTGACTGGTACCATGAAGGGTCTCAGATTAAACGTCAGCCCTTAGTGGACTTGTTTGCGACTATTTTGCGCAAAGAAGAAGACACTTATTATCTGGTCACACCGGTGGAGCAAATGGCCATAGTGGTTGAGGAAGTGCCGTTTTTGGCCATTGATTTAGACACCAGGGGTGAGGGTCAGAACAAGGAGTTGTTGTTTACCACCAACGTGGGTGACTTTGTTGTAGCGGGTATTGACCACCCAGTGTATATGGTCAATGAACGACCATTTATAGAGATTCGCGATGGCTTAGTGGCGCGGATTCAGCGTTCGGTGTTTTACAGATTAGTCGAGGAAGGGGTTGAGGAAGAGGGCGCACTGATTGTTTATAGCCAGGGCGCCCGCTTTGATCTTGGGTCGATCAGTTAATTACATATTGGGGTAAACTGGGCCACCTGAGCCTTCGGGTACCACCCATGTAATGTTCTGCGACGGATCCTTAATGTCACAAGTTTTACAATGCACACAGTTCTGCGCATTAATCTGAAAACGCGGACCGGTGCTTTCTTCAACAATTTCGTACACACCCGCTGGGCAATAACGCTGAGCCGGTTCGTCGTACATGGGTAAATTGTCTCTAATTGGCATGTCTGGATCAGCCAGCGTTAGGTGACAAGGCTGGTCTTCTTCATGATTGGTGTTGGACAAAAATACTGAAGACAACTTGTCGAAAGACAGCACGCCGTCCGGCTTGGGATAGTCAATTACTTTACTGCTGGCAGCAGGCTTTAAGGTTGCATGATCGGGTGTTGGATCTTGCAGGGTCCAAGGCTGGTTGCCGCCAAAGTATTGATCGACAAACGCGTAGCCCGCACCGCCAAGTACACCCAGCTTGTGCAGGGCAGGGCCAACATTACGTGAACGATCGAGTTCCTCAAACAACCACGACTTTTCAAATCGAGTTTGAAAGCTGCCAGCTTCTGTATAGCTGTGACCCGCTTCTAACTCTTCGAAGACTGCTTCTGCCGCCAACATGCCAGATTTCATTGCAGTATGACTGCCCTTGATTTTCAGCACGTTAAGAAAGCCAGCATCGTCGCCTGCGATCAGTGCGCCGGGCACGGTGAGTTTAGGCAATGCCTGTAAACCGCCCTTAGAAATTGCGCGTGCGCCATAAGACACTCGTTCTGCGCCTTCAAGGACATCAGCAATGAGGGGGTGATGCTTCCAACGCTGCATTTCATCAAAGGGTGACAGATGCGGGTTTTTGTAACTGAGGTCAACAATAAGACCCAAAGACACTTGGTTGTCAGGTAGGTGATAAAGGAAAGAGCCGCCTGTGGTACCACCGGGTAGGTGGTTGAGCGGCCAGCCAATGCTGTGCATGACTTTGCCCGGCTTATGTTTGGCGGGATCTATTGTCCAAAGTTCTTTCAGGCCAATGGCATAGTGCTGTGTGCCGCTGTCAGCATTTAGATTGAACTTATTGATCAGTTGCTTACCAAGGTGGCCTCGGCAACCTTCAGAGAAGATGGTGTATTTAGCTAGAAGTTCGTAACCGGGCGCAAAACTGCCTTTGGCTTCGCCATTGCTACCTACACCCATGTCGCCAGTGGCTATGCCTTTAACTGCGCCATTTTCATCGTATAAAACTTCAGAAGCAGCAAAGCCAGGGAAGATGTTGACGCCCAAGTTTTCTGCCTGCTCACCTAACCAGCGGCACAGGTTAGCTAAGCTGATGGCGTGGTTGCCTTCGTTGTGCGCGTCCGCGGGTACAAACATGCTGGGTACTTTAATGCGGTTGGTGTCGTTGACCATGTAGTAGATCAGGTCTTCGGTCACTGGGTTGTCAACGGGCGCGCCGTCGGCTTCCCAGTTAGGAAATAATTCATTCAGTGCGGTGGGCTCGAACAGCGCGCCGGATAAAATGTGCGCGCCTATCTCTGCGCCTTTCTCAACCAAACAAACAGAGATTTCTTGGCCACTTTTTTCGCTTAACTGCATAAGCTTGCAAGCGGCTGAAAGACCGGCTGGTCCGCCACCTACTATTACAACGTCAAACTCCATGGATTCACGCTCAACTTGTTGCTCCATTGACATGCTTTTAGATCCTTTTTGGTTAATCTCAAATTTTGGACGGTAGTATAACCGTATATACCGCACCTTGACCTATGGTCTTGGCATAGCGACAATACGTCGCCCGAAAAAGCCTAATGGAATTCGGGGTCGATGCGCGACGAAGCCTAAAGACTTTGGTAAAGCGCGTCACCCAAGAATTTGCAAGAAGTTGAAAGAAGTTAATTAATTGCTTCTTAAGATGTTCTTTTCTTGAGCCGTATTGTTTAAATGATACTGCTTTCGGCGGAACATTAAACAGCAGGCAACCATAAATTTTCCACCGTAAATTGGCAATATGCGAGTGAGCATGGTGGACGTAATATTGAGGACAATATGTCAATGAAGGTAATTGTACCCGTCAAAAGAGTAGTGGATTACAACGTTAAAGTACGTGTAAAGCCGGACAACTCAGGTGTAGATCTAAGTAATGTCAAAATGTCAGTTAACCCTTTCTGCGAAATCGGCATTGAAGAAGCCGTAAGAATGAAGGAAGCCGGTAGCGCTGACGAAGTGATCGCTGTAGCTGTAGGCAGCGCTGCTTGCCAAGAGCAACTGCGCACCTGTTTAGCACTGGGTGCTGACAGAGCGATTTTGGTTGAGACTGACGTAGACGCCCAACCTTTGGCAATTGCCCGCGCACTGCAAGCGATCCAAGAAAAGGAACAGGCTGGCGTTGTGATCTTTGGTAAGCAAAGTATCGACTCTGACAACGGTCAAACCGGACAAATGTTTGCTGCTTTAACCGACATGCCTCAGGCAACTTTTGCCTCGGAAATTACCATTGCTGATGGTAAAGCCCAAGTCTCTCGCGAAATTGATGGCGGTATGCAGACACTTTCAATTAACTTGCCAGCGGTTGTTACAACCGATTTGCGTTTGAACGAACCACGTTACGCGTCATTGCCGAACATTATGAAAGCGAAGAAAAAGCAGCTTGATGTGTTCACACCTGAAGAACTGGGTGTTGATATGACACCTACCGTTGAAGTTTTGACGGTTGAAGCACCTGCCGAGCGTCAAGCCGGTATAAAGGTAGAGTCTGTAGAGCAGTTAGTAGACAAACTTAAGAACGAAGCAAAGGTGATCTCATGAGCATATTAGTCATTGCAGAACATGATAATTCTGAAAACAAAACCCAAACATTGGTAACGCTAGCCGCAGCTCAAGCAATTGGTGGAGAAATTCACGTATTGGTTGCAGGTAGTGGAGTAGACGGCGTTGCGAACCAAGTAGCTGGCGCAGCCGGTGTGAGCAAAGTACTTGTTGCAGATAATGCAGCTTACGCAAACCAACTAGCAGAAAATGTTGCCGGTTTAGTTGTAGAGATTGCAGGTGGCTACAGCCACATTCTTGCTTCTCATACAGCTACAGGTAAGAGCTTTTTGCCACGAGTAGCGGCCAAGCTTGGCGTTGCTCAGATCTCCGACATCATTTCTGTAGAAAGCCCAGACACATTTAAGCGTCCTATTTATGCAGGCAACGCAATTGCTACAGTTAAAGCGAACGACGCAGTTAAAGTTGTTTCTGTTCGTGGTACAGCGTACGACGCAGTAGCTGCAACTGGCGGAAGCGCAGCAGTGGAAGCGTGTGATGTGGTTGTTGACGCAGGTATTTCTAGCTTTGTATCAGAGGAAATTGCTCAGTCCGAACGTCCAGAATTGACCGCAGCAGGCGTCATCATTTCTGGTGGTCGAGGCATGCAAAACGGCGAAAACTTCGGCATGTTAGAAGGCATTGCTGACAAGTTGGGTGCAGCTATTGGTGCATCACGTGCAGCAGTTGACGCTGGATTCGTACCAAACGACATGCAGGTCGGTCAAACAGGCAAAATTGTTGCCCCTGATCTGTACATTGCTGTAGGTATTTCTGGTGCTATCCAGCACTTGGCGGGTATGAAAGACAGCAAAGTAATCGTTGCCATCAATAAGGATGAAGACGCGCCGATTTTCCAAGTTGCCGATTACGGCCTGGTCGCTGACCTGTTTACAGCACTTCCAGAGTTGGAATCAATGATCTAACCGATCGTTGACCGGCTTTGCTGACCAGGTGAGGTCCTCTCACCTGGGTAGTGCCCTATCAGGGCGCGTTCTTTCTAAATCTTTCTAGCGGCTGCCATTCTATTTACAACGCTGCGCCACTTGGCTTTGCGCCGCGAATCACGTCTAAGTGATTGTTTTAAAAAACTTTTTATTTGTTGCCACCGTCGCTTTTTTAACCGTTGTCGGAAAATCTGCTAATTAAGTCGGTAGGTGCCGTTTGGCCGTATACCAAGTTACCGGTTGGGCATGGTTGTCTACCTCATCCACCACATCCAAAACCAGCGCGAACAATGCCATGCGAATAAGCATGCCGTTGTCTGTTTGGCGGAAAATCGCCAGATTCGGGTTTTGATTCAGGTCGTCGTCCAGCTCTTGCGCTTGCGCTCGAGAATCTCGCGGCAGGGGGTGCATGATAACCGTATTGGGCGCGCAATTTTGTGTGTAAATGGCCTGATTCAGCCTGAATAGTCCTTTGTATTTGTCCGCCTCTTGTTGAGAGGGGAAACGCTCCTCTTGGGTGCGCGTGACGTAAAGAATGTCAACGCCTTGGATACCCTCGGCCATATCATGGAATACATTGATTGTGTGGTTGGCGGCTTTAAGCAGATCTAGCACATCATCTGGCAGCGCAAGCTCTGGTGGCGAAATTAAATTCAGTTGAATATTGTCGTAAAGGCACAGCAATTTGCACAGGGAATGCACTGCGCGACCAAACTTCAGATCACCGATTAAGGCAATTTTTAAGCCGTCTATACTCTGACCGCTGGCTGCCATTTCTGTGCGCATGGTATACAGGTCTAAGAGGGCTTGGCTTGGGTGTTCATTGGGTCCATCGCCGCCGTTGATCACAGGTACTCGGCTGGCTTCGGCAAATTCTGCAACGCTGCCGGACTCCGGGTGGCGCATGACAATGACATCACTGTAACCAGACAATACCCTGGCCGTGTCATAAAGAGATTCACCTTTGGCCAGCGACGAGGCTTTAACCTCGGTGGTTTCGCGTACTTCTCCGCCCAACAAATTAAACGCGGAACCAAAAGAAACTCTGGTCCTAGTACTGGGTTCAAAGAACATATTGGAGAGTATTGCACCTTGCAAAACCCGAGTGATTTTTTTGCGCATTGCGTAGGGTTGCATACCATCTGCAACTTCGAATACGCGGTCCGCGGCTAATCGATTGAATTGCCCAACCGAAATTATGTGATTGCCAACAAAATCCAAAGTGATGCATCCCTCGGTAAGTGATGAAGTAATGATACTATGTACCGGCTTTGTGAATAAGCATCTTGGGTACTTTTTGTAATAAGAGTTAATATTACGATGCAGGCGTCACGCCTATTAGCGGTGGCGGGGTGTCCGGTGACGGTTTTGCCGCCTTACATGAGCGCAGCCGATGTTCTGATCCGCAAATGAATATAGAAGCCTTTGAAGTCGAAATAGGAAATTGTAGGCATGAGTAGCAATATAGAGTCTGGCTTAACGCTCGAAGCGCAAAATGTGAGTGCTGATCCTGCGGAAACATCCCCCCATGTGCCAACGCTACCTTTTGCTTTTGCGCGCCGTTTTGGCGTGGTGCTAGAGTCTCAACCTAATGACAGCGGCGCATATGAAGTGGCGGCTAAAACTCAGCCGCGCCTTTCCACATTGGCCGAGATCCGACGGATTACCCAACATCCCACCGTGATAAGAATTGTTGCAGAGGACGAATTTGATCAGTTGCTGTCAGCCGCTTACTCCCAAGACTCTAGTGAAGCCAAACAAATGGTGGAGGATCTTGGCGGCGAGATGGATCTTGCCAGCCTAGCCAGCGCTTTACCAAAAACTGAAGACCTTTTAGATCAGGCGGATGATGCGCCAATTATTCGGCTGATTAACGCTTTATTGTCTGAGGCGATAAGAGAAAACGCCTCAGATGTGCATATTGAAACCTTCGACAAAGCACTGGTTGTGAGGTTTCGTGTTGATGGCGTAATGCGTGAAGTGGTGCGGCCTAGGCGGGAATTGGCGTCGCTGTTGGTTTCAAGAATTAAAGTCATGGCCCGTTTAGACATCGCAGAAAAGCGTGTGCCTCAAGATGGTCGTATTTCACTGCTGTTAGGCGGGCGAGAAGTGGATGTGCGGGTCAGTACCATGCCAGCAAGTGCGGGCGAGCGGGTGGTTATGCGGCTGCTGGATAAGCAAGTCGGGCGGCTACAGTTGCAGCGATTAGGCCTGCAAACCCACACGCTGGAAGCTTTGCAAAATGTGGTGCATAAACCCCACGGCATATTTTTGGTGACTGGCCCAACGGGTTCAGGCAAAACCACAACCCTTTACGCAGCATTGGCCGAGTTAGACAGTACTGCAATTAACGTGTTGACGGTTGAAGATCCAATTGAATATAGCTTGCCCGGCATTGGTCAGACCCAGGTGAATAACAAGGCAGATATGACATTTGCTAGAGGTTTGCGCGCCATTTTACGCCAAGACCCAGATGTGGTGATGGTGGGCGAAATTCGTGATTTGGAGACGGCGGAAATTGCCGTACAGTCTAGTTTGACTGGTCACATGGTGATGTCCACATTGCACACCAACAGCGCTATTGGCGCAGTGACACGACTCATGGATATGGGGGTTGAACCCTTTCTATTAAGTTCGAGTATTGTCGGTGTGCTTGCGCAGAGATTGGTGCGGGTACTCTGCCCAGACTGCCGCGTGCCAAGGCCTGCTACGCCGGTTGAACTGAGCTTTTTAGGCGAGCGGGTGGCTCAGGTATTTACCGCGCCCGGATGCAGCTCTTGTTCGCAATCTGGATTCCGCGGACGCACAGGTATTTATGAAATGGTGACCATTGACGAAATACTGCGACAGCATATTCATGATGGCAGTAGTGAGCATGAAATGGTGGCGTATGCGCGCACAAAAGCGCCCAGTATTCGCCAAGACGGCGTACAAAAAGTGCTGTTAGGTGTGACCACAGTGGAAGAAGTGTTGCGGGTAAGCCTCGATGATTAAGGTAACCCAGAGCTAGTTATGGCTGCATTTGAATACAAAGCAGTAGATGCCAAAGGGCGTCAGAAAAAAGGCGTTATAGAAGCCGACAGCGCCCGTCATGCGCGTCAATTACTGCGCGATCAATCGCTGTTTCCAACGGGTATAGAGACTACTCGAGACAGAAAGACTTCTAGCGGCGCGAGCAAAGGCGCTCTTTTTACGAGGAATTTAGGCGGGCTGGACCGTGTGTTATTCACCCGCCAATTGGCAACGCTTATTGGTTCTAGTATGCCTATCGAGGAGGCGTTAGCAGCAGTTGCCGAGCAGTCAGAAAAGCAGCACATGAGGTCATTGGTAATGGCCATTCGCAGTAAGGTGCTGGAAGGCTTTACCTTAGCCGCCAGTTTGGGTGAGTACCCGGGAAGTTTTAATGCGTTGTATCGCTCCACGGTTTCTGCGGGAGAACAGTCGGGTTATTTAGACAACGTGTTAGAAAATTTGGCCGACTATCAAGAGCGTCAATTCTCAGCCACACGCAACGTTGAAATGGCCTTGGTGTATCCGGTTGTATTGCTTGGCTTAGCGTTTCTGATTGTGGGCGCACTGATGGTTTATGTGGTGCCAGAAATGGTCACGGTGATTGTCGACACTGGGCAACAGTTGCCTTGGTTTACCATAGTGCTTATTCAAATGACGGAAATTTTGTCCGCTTATTGGTGGTTGATTATTGCAGGCTTTGCAGTGCTTGTTATCGTTACTCGTTGGCTGCTCAGCCAGCCTGACGTGCGGCTAAAGTGGGACCGAGTGAAATTTGATCTTCCCCTTGTCGGGCGTATCAGTCGCAGTGCAAACTCGTCACGTTTCGCAAATACGCTGTCTATTCTTACCCGCTCAGGGGTGCCGTTAGTAGACGCTATGCTGATTGCCAGCGATGTTGTCGCAAACAGCTGGCTACAACGAGGGCTGAAAAAAGCCACTCAAAGTGTCAGCGAAGGCCGCAGTTTGAAAGCCAGCCTGACCGATGTAGGCCAGTTTCCGCCAATGATGCTGCACATGATTGCAGCGGGTGAACAAAGTGGTCAGTTAGACACCATGCTGGGTCGCGTTGCTGAGTTTCAGCAGAACGAAGTTGAGCGAGTTGTAGCCACGGTGGTTAAGTTGTTTGAGCCTCTAATGCTATTGGTAATGGGCGGGGCAGTATTGTTTATTGTCATGGCAATATTGCTACCATTGCTGAGCATGAATCAGCTGGTCTAATAGCCAGATAAAAGATTTGAACCATAGTTAAACCATAGTTGGAACATATTGAAACGATATTGAATCCATATTGAATCCACACTGAAACGATATAGAAACGACAGAAGCATTAAGAATATTCAAGCCACAAGAGTGCTGCTTGAGTTGATTGAAAAACACAATTTTGAGACATCTAAAATGAATAACACGCTCTATTCAACAGCGACAAAAGAGACAACTGAGGTAGACGAAAACTGCTTAATGGATTCTTCGTTAGTCTCTAAGCGCGGGCTGCAGGGTAATGCAAGTTCCATGCAAAACCAGAAGCGAGTGC
>Ga0233444_10002024_pt1 | contig 21924 bp, 10 predicted proteins | sample SI_124_October20_6_FD_182792 | JGI IMG/M metagenome (GOLD analysis project Ga0233444, IMG submission 182792) | Seawater microbial communities from Saanich Inlet, British Columbia, Canada - SI_124_October2016_10_MG | ecosystem: Environmental > Aquatic > Marine > Inlet | place: Canada: British... | reverse complement strand
GACTAAACTGCAAAATAATGGTTCTGCCATGAGTTATTCTAAAATTCAAAATACCATGCAACCTATTGATAGAGTTACTTTGTACAGAACAATTGAAAAACTAAAAGAAAAAGGAATAATACATACTGCTTTTCAAAGCAACAATGAGATTTATTATGCAATTTGTGGAACGGACTGTAGTACAGAAAATCACATTCACGACCACGTTCACTTTAAATGTTTAAAATGTGAAACTGTAACCTGTGAAGATCTTTTAGACTCCTTGAAAATTTCTTTGCCAAAATATGAAATCCATAATGTTTCTGTTAATGTTAATGGTTTATGTCAAGTTTGTAGATAATTCTATTTAAAATTTAATAGTTAATTATAAATGGTCAAATAGTGATTAAAATAAATTATTACATATTTTTATAATTGAAAATTTATAAACATTTTAAAAAATGAAAAAATTAATTATACCATTTTTCCTTTCATTATTTACAATAAGTCTTAATTCCCAGACTTCTGACCTAGGAAACCCTATTTCATGGAATGGAAAAATAAGTCTACAAAATATTCCAGAAAAAACAATGATAGGATTCAATAAATCAATCATAGATTCTGAAGACATTATTAACGATGCTTTAAAAGACCGCCCTTGGAGATTTGGATATAAATATGATGTTAATTACAATTTAAAAAATTCTGGATCTTGGAAAGTATTGCCAAATGGAGATAAAATTTGGCAGTTAGCTATAGAATGTCAAGGGGCTCTGACAATTAATCTTTTATTTCAAAATTTTCATCTGCCCAAAGGAGCTTATTTATATCTATACGACATTGATCAAACCAACAGAGTAGGAGCCTACACCTCTATCAATAACAGAGTAGATGGTGAGTTAGGTTCGGAATTAGTACACGGTGAAAAAATTATTGTGGAATATGTAGAGCCCGCATATGTTAAAGAATCTGGAAGATTTACAATTTCTAACGTAATACACGGCTATAGAACACTGGCCCCAATTGAAAAAAACTTAGTAAGAGCTCTGAATTCATCTGGGGATTGTAATATAGATGTCAATTGTCCCTTAGGAAATGGATGGGATAGTGAAATTCGATCTGTTGCTATGATTGTTGTTGGTGGAAGTGGTATTTGTACGGGAGCTTTGGTTAATAATTCTTGTAACGATGGAAGCACTTATTTCTTGACAGCTAACCATTGCTTAGGAGGAAGTACTGGTTCTTGGGCCTTTAGATTTAACTGGGAAAGTCCACCAGGTACTGAGTCTTGCGCTACAACTACTGGTTCAGTTGATCCGGGTCCTCCATACGATCAAACTGCTAACGGAGCTAATATTTTAGTGAACTCGGCAGCTTCAGATTTTGCGCTTCTTGAAATAAATAATATGACCCTTACCAACGCTCAAAATTGGAACTGTTTTTATGCTGGCTGGGATGCTTCAGATTTAACCACAGTAACCCAAGCAACTGGAATTCACCATCCTTCTGGAGATGTCAAAAAGATTTGTAGAGAAAATGATTCTCCTTATCACTCAAATAACGCAGGAGCAGCTACTTGGTATATTACTCAGTGGGAACAAGGGGTAACAGAACCAGGCTCTTCAGGATCTCCTTTATTTGATCAGAACCACAGAATTATTGGTCAATTATATGGTGGAGCCGCAGCATGTTCTGGAACTGTAAATAATAACCAATACGATTACTATGGAAGAATGGGTGTTTCATGGAATAATGGTTTGGACACTTATTTAGCACCAACTTCATGTGGGATTTCTACTTTAACTGATGATGGATGGGATCCTAATACTCCAACCCTTCCAGATGACGCTGGAATATCTACAGTTAATTCTCCTCAAGGTGCCTATTGTGTTGATAATTTTGACCCAGAAATTACATTAAGAAACTACGGTACTAATAATTTAACAACAGTTTCTATAAATTATGATATAGATGGTACTGTCAATAATTCTTATTCCTGGATAGGAAATTTAGCTCCTGGTGGAACAGAAATTATAACCTTACCAAATATGATTAGTACTTCAGGCTCTCATACATTTAATGCCTACACTTTTCTTCCAAACGGAAACACAGATAGTAACCCATCGAACGATGCAGCTAGTGCAAATTACTCCGCTACTATTGGAGGTCAGGATGTTTTATTAGAAATCAATACAGACTGTTGGGGATCTGAAGTAACATGGACAATTGAAGATATTAATTCAAATGTTTTAGCTAGTGGTGGTCCATATTCAGATATTGTTGGTGGTGAATATATTACCGAAAATATATGTTTGGCAGACGACTGTTATGATTTTATTATTAATGATTCTTATGGAGATGGTATGTTTGGTTCTCAATGGGGGTCTTGTAGTGTAGACGGAGATTATACGATTACTCATGTCTCTAGTGGAGCTATATTGGCTTCAACTATTGCTGCTAATGCAGATTATGGAAATCAAGAAATCAATAATTTTTGCGTTACTCAACCATGTAGTTGGTCATTATCTTACACTACTATTCAAGATACTTGTCATGGAGATAATAATGGTGAAATTTTAGTTAATGTAACCAATGGTACAAGTCTTTATAACTATGATATTGGATCTGGTCCTCAAAGCTCAGGTAATTTTTCTAATTTATCTCAGGGTAATTATACAATATATGTCTCAGATAGTAATTGTACTTCTTCAGTTCAAGTATCATTAAATGGTCCTGGTTTAATACAAGGTATTTTCTCAAATACAGATGTTACGTGCAATGGAACAACAGACGGAATTATAAGTGTTACAGCTTCAGGAGGGAGTGGGGGATATACTTATGATTTTGGTTCTGGTTTTGGATCTTCTGGAGTAACCAATGGGTTAGGCGCAGGAAATTATTCAGTTCTAATTCAGGACGGAAGTGGATGTATTGCTAATGTCACTGGAATAATAAACGAACCTTTACCAATTAACACATTTACTTTTGTTTTAGATGAAGTTTATGGATCTGATGGTGAAATTAATATTACTGTTTCGGGTGGATTACCACCATACATTTATACTTGGACAGGTCCATCTGGATATTCTTCAAATAATGAAGATATAGGAGGGTTAATTAGTGGCAACTATACTTTAACAATAACAGATAATAACGGATGTGTGACAATAGAGAATATCTTAGTTAATTCTTTTGTTGGTAATCAAAACATTAAGAATGATTTATTTCAAATTTCTCCAAATCCAACCAAAGGTCAATTCAAAATAAACTACGAACCAATGTCTACTTCTAATATTCAGCTCAATATTTTTGATCTTACGGGTAGATTGGTCTTTAAAAAAGATTTTGAAAACCAAAGAGAAATTTTAGTTGATTTATCTAACAAATCCAAAGGAACTTACCTTTTAAAACTATTGGTTGGTAATGAATATTTACAAAAGATAATAGTTATTAATTAAGATATTTTTTTTCTCTGAAAGCTAAAAAAGGCATTTCAAAATATTTATAGGAAATACAACTTACAAGGATAGATCCTCCCAAAGTAAAAACTATAAATGTTAGTATTGCTGACCAATTATCAATTTTGATATTTTCTATTATGCAGTACTGAAAACCACAATGGATAAAGATGATATGGTAAATGTATAAACCGTATCCTCTTACTCCTAAAAAAGACAATAGCTTACTTTTTATTTTTATTGATGAATTTTCGGGAAGAAACATTGAAATTAGTATACAGAAAAGTAAAGCGATTATAGTCGGTCTTAAAATATAAAGTATGGTTCCAAATTCATTTGGTAAGATATATTTTTGAAAAACTACTACGAATACCACCAATATTACTATCAATTTTTTTGTTTGGATACTAATGTTTTGTATAAAATCAATTATTTTTTGATAATCAGTTACAATGAAATATCCTAGTAATCCGCCAATTGCGAAGTAATCTAAATTGGTAAATAAATCGTTACTTACAATTAAGCTGTTATTAAAGATAGTTGTCTCAAGAGCTCTTGCTCCCCATGAAATAAAAATGCAAAGGAATAAGAATTTTAAAACATGTTTTATAGGTATAATAAATAGAGAAATCATCCATAACAAATAAAAATGTTCTTCAATACAGAGAGACCAAAATACAGTTATAGGTGTAGTCTTAGGAAACTGATCTGTAATAATCATTTTATAGTTTTCTAAAAAAGTAAAAGAGTATTTCCAGTCTAAGTCGTATCCACCACCAACCATATGAAAACCAATATTTTCTTTAAAATCAAATGGAATTATAAATACAATAATTACCATTAAAAAGTACAACGGCCAAATTCTTAAAGCTCTTCTAAAAAAAAACTTTTTTAAATTTATTCTGTTATTTTTTACCTTTTCAAGTATTAATAAATAGGATATTAAGAATCCGCTAAGAACAAAGAAAAAAGATACCCCAATTCCACCACCACTTTTTAAAAATGAAAATATTGGAAAATCACCTTGTACAGGCAGATGGAGAAAATAAACTTTCAAGAACGCAAAGAAACGCAATGAATCAATTGAATGAAAATACCTTTTCTTCATTTAGCTGTCTGTTTTTAACATTCAGACAGTCTTAAGAGCTCCTTAAATTCCTGAAGGTAATTGTATGAAGTAAAGTCTTAAAAAGTAATAATGTTATAAAATGATATAGTTAATGTACATTATATATTTTATATATTCAGTATATATATATTATAATTTATACAATAATGAATTTATCTTCTAGATGCTTTGGCAATTTCTTCGAATTTGATATCCTTGTAACTGTAGGTGACAGTATCAAAAAAACTATTGCCTATTTCTTTTCTCCAATCCATATGTAAAGAAACATCGTATTTGGAAGGTGGAGAAATGGTATATTTTACAGAATATAAATCCTCTATTTTTCCTGGTAATGAAATATTTCTAGCGTAATGAAAATTATCAGAAAGGTTGATATGTGGAATCAAATCTATAAATGTTTTTAAACCAGTTTTTTGATTAGTAATCAATGCATTTATATGTAAATAAGGAACAAATCCACCTTTGGGTGTTCCCTTAGGAATATTATCCACATCCCAATTAACTCTAGCTTCAATATGAATATCTGTTAAATTCTCATTTAAGTTGGTGGAAGATGGCATAATCATATCTTTAATAGCTCCTTCAAAAATCACTACAATTCCCGGTTCAATTCTTTCTTCTCCGATAATTAATTCTTGAGCATTTGAAAAAATGTTACTCATCACTAGAATAGATAGACAAAGTATTTTATTAGAAAATCTCATATTTAAACTTTAACAATTATAATTATTTATTTGAATTTACTAGATACCTTTTAACAGCTATTATTGAATTAATTTTAAATTAATAAAATGGAGATTTGAAACCTCTAAATCTTATTTACCCTTACAGCATTTAATCCTTTTGGACCTCTTTCTAACTCAAAAGAAACTTTGTCATTTTCTCCAATATCACCATTTAAACTACTTACATGAACAAAGTATTTATCGTTGGTTACATCTTCTTTGATAAATCCATAACCTTTTTCGTCGTTATAGAATTCAACTTTTCCTGACTTAATGGGATCGTCATTTTCATTTTCTCTTGTTGGTACTCCAATTTCAATATCTTCTGCTTTGATAACAGTTCTTTTTGATTTGTCTGGTGGGGTATCGGTAAAATTACCGTTTTCGTCAATGTAGGCAATCGACTCTTCAAATGACTTTTTTGGGTTAGTTTTTCTTTCTTCTCTTTTAGCTAATTTATCTTTTCGCTTTTTTAAACGTTTTTTTTCTTTTTCTTTTTTGCTAAAAGTTTCTTGTGACTTACCCATTTAATTAAAATTTAAGCAAATATAAGGTTATTATCTAAAATTTACCCTCAAATAGGCCTTTAAAGTCGTTAAATATTCCTGATTTTTTCAACGTTTCAAAGTTAAAAACACCTAAATAATCTATATTTAGATTTTAGAAATAAATAGTTTGTTAAAAACCAATAGCTAATCAATATGAAAAATTTCATTATTCTTTTTTTTCTTTTTCCTCTGTTAGTTTTTGGTCAGCAGTATCTAAATTACAACCATAATGGGATCAATAGAGATTATATTTTATATCGTCCTAGTGGACTCCCCACTCAAGCACCATTAGTTTTTGTAACCCACGGATACTCGTCTAGTGCTCAAAATATAATGAACTATTCAGGATTTAATTTATTAGCTCTTCAAAACCAATTTGCTGTTTGTTACCCTCAAGGTACTCAAGATAATGGCGGAAATAATTTTTGGAATGTTGGCTATTTATTTACTGCTGGAAGTAATATTGATGATGTAGATTTTTTAATTTCTCTGGCTCAAGAGCTTCAAAACACTTACAATCTTTCTTCTGAAAACACCTTTCTCACAGGGATGTCTAACGGAGCAGAGCTAAGTTATTTAGTAGCTTGTGAATCCCCAGGAATCTTTAAGGCCTATGCACCTGTTGCGGGAACTATATTTCCCGATGGTTTAAGTAGTGGAATATGCAATGGGAATCCTTCTCCAATTTTTGAAATTCATGGTGATAACGACAATGTTACTTATTTTGCTGGTGATCCTAATGACCAGTTTTGGGGTCCTTATTTATCCATAGATTCTATTATTAATTATTGGGTAAATAATTCCAATCTCACTAATTTATCGGTAGATACTCTTGCTAACTTGAATAACAACAACAAATTTACAATTAGCTATAAATACTCTTCTAATAACTCAATAAATGAAGTATGGCTTTACAAGCATAAAAATGGCCATTCATGGAATGTTGACGATATCAATGTGCAACAAGAGATTTGGGACTTTTTTTCTAAATATATTACTCCAAATAATACATCAATAAATACCGAAACTTTAAACCCAAAGAAAAAGCTTTTAAGAACTGTTAATCTTTTTGGTCAAGAAGTTGGCCAAACAAAAAATAAATTTATTTTAAATATTTATGACGATGGATCTGTAGAAAAAATAATACTATTGAAGTAGTCGTAGAAAGTCTTTAAACTCTTACTCCCATAATACAAATATCATCAATTTGTTCTTCTTTTTGCATCCAATTAGCTAACTCTATTTCTAATAATTTATTTTGCTTTTTTTCTTCTTCTTTACTTATTTTAAGAAGCAGTTTTTTGAAATTTACAGTCATATATTTTTTTCCATTTTCTCCACCGAATTGATCTTGATATCCATCAGAATAAATATAGATCATATCTTCTTTTTTAAGTTTCATAGAATGCTTTGTAAAAGGTTTTATATCGACTGTTTCAAGTCCCACAGCTTGAGAATCTCCCTTGAAAGTACTTATTTCATTACCGCTAACTATAATTAATGGATTGTGAGCCCCGGAAAACTCAAGAGTTTTCTTTTTCATATTGAGTTTGCAAATAGAAATATCCATCCCATCTTTCTGGTCGTCGTCTGTGTCTTGATTTAAAGACTTAATAATTTGCTTTCTCATCTCATCTAATATCTTGTTGGTATCCTTAATTCCTTTTTCTACAATAATTTCATTGAGTAGAGAAGTACCTATCATGCTCATAAAAGCGCCAGGAACACCATGGCCAGTACAATCAGCCACTGTAAAGAATACATTCTCTTCTTTGTCTTTAAAAACCCAATAAAAATCTCCAGAAACAACATCCTTTGGTTTGAAAAATGTAAAACTTTTAGGAATAACAGATTTCCTATAGCTTTCTGAGGTCATCATAGCATCTTGTATGCGTTTTGCATAATTAATAGAGTCGACAATTTCTTTGTTCTTCTCCTCCAATCTTATTCTAGATTCTTCTTTTAGTTTGGCTGTATATCTTCTTTGACTTAAATATTGGTTGGAAGAGTAGCCAGAAATTGAAATTAAAAGAATAAGAAACCCCCAAAATGGGATAGCTGTTGCTAAATTTTTATACCATGGGCCAACGACGGAAATATTAACTTTAAGTGGATTTGAATAGTTCATATCTCTATCAACAGATTGAAATTCTAAAGTATATTTTCCAGTTTTCTCGGGTTGAAATACATATTCATTAGAAGATATTATTTTCGATTCAGTTTTACTTTTGCGTGTTATTTTAACCAAATATTTTTGTTTTTCTTTTTTTGTGTTAAAGCTGGTAGTATTTAGTGTGAATTTAGAACGAGTGTCGTAAATAAACTTTTGCTTATTCTCTTCAATCTCTTTTAAAGAATTATAAAAACCGTTAGGAGTTTCTATAGAACTTATTGTTATAAAAGGTGTTTGGATTTTTGGTTCATACGATGTAATTCCACCATAACTTCCGAACCAATATTTATTGCCATTTATACCGTGTAAAGATTTTACAGTATTATTTAAAAGTCCATCTCTTGAATCCAAACTGTTCCATATTTCGCCATTAAAATAATTGACACCTCCATGCCAAGTACCTACAAATACTTTATCAAAATCATCCACATAAATCGTATAAGATTCATCTGAACTCAATCCATTTTCCATAGTGTAATGTTTGAAATCTTTTCCATCATACATTTGAACTCCAGACCCGTCTAAAGCTATCCAATAATTATTTTTAGAGTCTACAGCTATTTCTTCTACTTTATTATTTGCTAAACCATTATCAGTTGAAAAATTTTTGAATTTATCGCCATCAAATATTGAAAATCCAGATCCATAGGTGCAATAAATGATTTCATTATTTTTTCCAACAGTTACCGCACAAGGCTGAGCTGCTGAGTTTGATAATGAAATTGGTCTAACTAAACCATCAGATTCTTTGTACATAGTTAAAGAGTCATTTTTAAATTTACCAAGACCACTTGGCGTTGCTAACCACATAGTACCATCATTGTCAAACTCTAAATCAATAATATCGGTATTAGTAATTCCAATTTTCTTGGTCATGTTCTCAAAATTCTCGTCATAAAATCTTGTCACATGATTTTTTTGAATTAACCACATTGAACCATCACTATCAATTTCAATGTCAAGAACTAAGTTTCTAGGCATATTGCTATTTGATTTGTTATAGTAATTAGTTATTATCCCATTTTCAATTTGGTAGAGTCCATTAACCCCTCCAGCCCAAATGAAACCGTCTTTGTCAATTTTAATATCATTTATTGTCTCATATTCCTTAAATCCTTCATTTGCAGTTATGGTATTAATAGAGTTTGGATCGTAAAAAAACACACCATTCATATTAGTAGAAATGAAATACATCCCATCTTTTGTTTTGTCAATAGAGGTTATTCTAAACCCTTTTAAGCCCTCTTTTTCAAGACTTATTATTGTAGTAAATTTATTTTCTTTAAACCTGCAAAGCCCAGTTTGAGTACCAATTAAAAGACTATTTTCATCCACATGTATATCCAATATTACATTATTAGGTAATCCGTCGTTATCAGTGTAAAATTTGAATTTTACTCCATCATATTTAATCAACCCTGAGGCAGTTCCAAGCCAAATATTATTACTATTATCTTTCTTAATTACATTAATATAATTTCCTCCCCAAAAATAATTACTGAATGTTCCGATATTAATTGGTTTTATAATACCCTTACTAAAAATTGAAAGACCATTGGATGTTCCAATCCAAATATTATTACCAATTACAGTAATACATTGTACATTTCCATCTCCAATTCCATTAGTGAAATTATAACATGTAAATTGTTCATTTTCTAAAACTGCTAAACCCTTACTAGTCCCAATTAAAATATTTCCATCATTGTCTTGATTTATTGCGCCAATAATATTTGATTGTAAACCATCTTTAGTAGTGAAATGATTAATTATTTCACCATTCTTCCATTGGATTAACCCTTGTGTAGCAAATCCTAGCCATATAAATCCATTTTTATCCTCAAAAATCTCTCTTATTGGATCATTTGGTAATCCGTTAGCGTAATTATAGTTTTTTACTGTTAATCCATCATAAACAGATAGTCCATTAAATGTTGCAAAATAAAGTATGTCTTGTTTAGAAATAACAGATTTAATAATACTATTACTAAGCATTCCGTCAAACATGGTTACTTTTCCCCAAGAAGTATTAATTTGAGTAGGAATTTCAAAATCTACATTTTCAACTCGGGGAGAAGAGTTATTAATTTTAAATATTGATTTAGCCTTTTTTTCTCCAAAATAAATATCTTTATTAGACTTACTCGATAATTTTATTTTCCAATTACCATTTGGAGGAGTGAAACTGTAATCCCCTGAAGAATTTGTAACATCTGTCCAAAAAATTTCATTAGTATTTGCATTAACTAATTTTACATTAATCCCAGGATGCGGGTTTTTTTCTTTAAAAGTTGACACATTACCTGAAATAACTGAACGCTGATTTAAGATTAAATTAATTTCTTTTTCTTCATTTTCAGAAATGTTAATTTTATTAGACCATTTATATATTTTAGAATTACCACTCATTATTAAATATTCTCCGGGAACAACAGACATAGTTTTTTCTCCGTTCTCATCTAACTGAAAATATCTTACCATTTTTTCATCTTTAATTCCAAAATATCCTAGCTTGTGAGGTTTTAAATTTTCTTTTAAAACTTTAACTTTAATTTTTGAAAGTTTTTTATCGCTAATTTTTAAACTAAACCTTGATTTATAGCTACCGTTTGGTTTGCCAATTATTACGATACTATTCTCACCTTTTCTTAGAAAATGATCAAATTTTAAATTATTTAAACCATAGGGTAGTTCTGTTTTTTCACCATTGATATAAATTTCAGATGCCATATCATAATTGCTATAAATAAAACTAAATTTAGATTCAGTTTTAGATTCAATATTACTTACAATTATAAATGTGTTGTTGAAATTTATTTCTTCAAATATTTGATATAGAGAAAATGTTACATTTTTGAATTTGGAAAGGTTAAGGCTTTTTATTTCGGATTTATTTACAGAGCTAAAATAATCTTCTGATTCAATTATTTTTTTAGGATCTATAGAGTCATTAACTTTTGCTATTTTCCATTTATTTACACTTGTTTTATCTGTAGAGTTCATAGGGATTTGAACCTGCGAGCTAAAGAAATTTGATATTAAAACAAGACTTCCTAAAATAAATATTTTCTTAATCATTTTTATTATTTAAAATTTAAACTCTCACCCCCATAATACAAATATCATCGATTTGCTCTTCTTTTTGCATCCAATTTGCCAACTCTATTTCTAACAATTTATTTTGCTTTTTCTCCTCTTCTTTACTTATTTTAAGAAGTAATTTTTTAAAATTAGCAGTCATATATTTCTTTCCGTTTTCACCACCAAATTGATCTTGATACCCATCAGAATATATATAGATCATATCGTCTTTTTTAAGTTTTATAGAATGCTTAGTAAAAGGTTTTATGTTTACAGTTTCAAGGCCAACTGCTTGAGAATCACCTTTGACTGTATTTAATTCATTGCCACTTACAATTACCAAAGGATTATGAGCACCTGAAAACTCTAACGTTTTATTTTTCATATTGAGCTTGCAAATAGAAATATCCATTCCATCTTTTTGGTCGTCTTCAGTATCTTGATTTAAAGATTTAATAATTTGGGTTCTCATCTCATCTAAAATTTTATTGGTATCACTAATTCCTTTCTCCACAATAATTTCATTGAGAAGGGAAGTACCTATCATACTCATAAAAGCACCAGGAACACCATGTCCAGTACAGTCTGCTACTGTAAAGAAAATATTTCCCTCTTTATCTTTGAATACCCAGTAAAAGTCACCAGAAACAACGTCTTTAGGTTTAAAAAAAGTAAAACTTTTAGGAATAACAGATTTCCTGTAGCCCTCTGATGTCATCATGGCATCTTGAATTCTTTTGGCATAGTTTATTGAGTCCACAATTTCTTTATTTTTTTCTTCTAATCTTTCTCTTGCTTCTCTATCTTTTATTTGAGCTTCTTCTTTTAATTTTGCAGTATATTTTCTTTGACTTAAATACTTATTAGAGGAATATCCAGAAAGAGAGATTAATAGTACTAGGAATCCCCAAAATGGAATAGCAGTAGCTAGGTTTTTGTACCAAGGACCTACTACTTTAATTTCTATTTGTTTTAATTTTGAGTAGTTCATATCTCTATCAATTGACTGAAATTCAATAATATATTTTCCTATATTCTCTGGAAAAAACTCAAATTTGTTACTTTTTATTAGTTTGGATTCTTTTTTACCTTTTCTTATTATATTGACTATATATTTTTGCTTTTCTTTTTTGGTGTTAAAGCTGTTAGATTTCAATGTAAAAGTTACTCTGGTTTCCTGAAGTATTTTAGCTTTTTTATCCAAGAGTTCCTCTACAGAATTGAATGATTCACTTGCTGTTTCAATTTTTTCTAAAAACACCGATGGAGTCTGTTGTTTAGGGATATAAGCAGTTATTCCATTTTCACTACCAAACCAATACTTATTTCCATCTATACTACATATTGATCCTACTAAATCATCTAAAAGACCATCTCTAGTATCTACACTGTTCCAAATTTCACCGTCAAAGTAGCAAACCCCACCTCCAAATGTACCTATCCACACATTGTCAAAATCATCTACATGAGCAGTAAATGTTTCTCCAGCAGTTACTCCATCCTTAATTTGGTAACTGTGAAATTCTTTTCCATCAAACATTTCAACTCCTTTTCCGTCTAAAGCCAGCCAATAATTATTTTTGGAGTCCACCGCTAAATCCCATATTCTATTATCACCCAAACCATTTTTCTCATCAAAATTTATGAACTTACTACCATTAAATATTGAAAAACCATATCCATAGGTACTGTAAATTATTTCTTCATTTTTCCCAACATTTACATCACAATTTCCGTCTGCTCTAACAAGACCATCAGCCTCATTAAAAAGTTTGAAATCTCCATTTTTAAAACGCCCTAGTCCTCTATTGGTTGCCAACCATATAGTTCCTTCATTGTCAAAAGCTATATCCTGCACACTGGTATATGCTGGAATTTTCAATTCACTATCCATAATTTTAATTTCTCCATTATTATACCTATAAATACTTCCACCACTAGAAAGCCAAATAGCTCCATCATCTGCAAATTCAAGTTGGTTAACATAGTTGGATTCTAATCCGCTATTCTCTGTGTTAAAAACTTTTTCAATTCTTTCGTTTTTGATTTTTAATAAGCCATTTACACCACTTGCTGCCCATAAGAATCCATCTTTATCAAATTTAAGATCTAAAATTCCACTTGTCCAATTTGGTGGTATGGGCATACCTTCTAGAGAAGTCATTTTTCTAAAAGAATTCGGATCGTAAAGATTAATACCATTTGCAGTACCTATAAAATAAACACCGTCTGAAGATTTACTAATAGATTGAATATTTTCAAATCTTACTCCATTCTTTTCAATTGGCACAATAGTTTTTATTATGCCATTTTTAATATTAACCAAACCATTATCAGTTCCTGCCCAGAGCCCATCGTCATCAGAATAAAGCTCAGTAATGGAGTTGTCTTGAAGACCATCTCTTTCGTTAATTAAAGTAAATTGTGAACCATCATATTTTAAAAGTCCGCCTAAAGTACCAATCCACACGTTTCCGTTCTTATCCTTTTCTATGGAATTTACCCATGATGCTCTATGGTTAAAATCAGTAAACTTTGAAAGATCAAATGATTTAAATTTATTACCATTGAAAATAGAGAGTCCTCCGCCTATAGTCATCCAATTCCCCACTCCAGAAGATGTACCACATCCTATCCAAATACTTTTCCCAACAGCTTTTACATCTGTAATAAAACCATTTCCAATTCCTGATGAAAAATCATAATTTAGAAATTCTTCACCATTAAAAATTGATAGCCCAGAATTTGTACCTATTACTATATTTCCTTTTTCATCTTCATCCAAAGCATTTACAAAATTTGAGGGAAGTCCCTCTTTTTTTGTATAATGGCTTATTACTTTACCATCTTTCCATTTAACTAAACCCTTTTCCATATATCCGATCCAAATATATCCTTTACTATCTTCAAATAATTCTACAATTGGTCCGTTAGGAAGGCCTTGGTCATAATTATAGCTTTTAACTTTTAGTCCATCATAAATTGACAAACCATTATAGGTTCCTAAATACAATAAATCTTCACTAGAAACTATGGAAACATGAGCACCATTACTAAGCATACCGTCAAACATAGAAATCTGATTCCAAGTTCCTTTAACTTGTAAAGGAATAGATAAGTTGGCATTAAATATTTGCTTTTGGTCATTGATATTTATTTCTGTAGCTTTTCCATTAGTTTGATGATATACATATCCTTTGTCAGTGAATACTCTTAAATTCCATTTTCCTTTTGGAGGAAAAAAGGTAAACCTACCATTGTCGTCAGAATGAGTAATTTCCTGTATTTCATCATTATTTAAATTTATTAATTCAATCGAAATACCAGGATTTGGAGTTTTTTCGTCTACAGTATAAATAACTCCATTGATTTTATATTCTTTATCTAATGTAAGATTGATGACCTTTGTATCGTACTCATTGATTTCAATCTCATTGGACCATGAAGAATATGTTCCATCACCAACTATTATTTTATAATTATCTGCTGGTAATTTAAATTTGATTCCTGAACTAATATTTCTATATCTACTAGAATTTTTATTGTACAACATTGAATTAGCAAAATCTACTTTTTTTCCATTTTTGTCTTTGATATTTACTATTAGTTGACCTATCTTTTCATTATAAATCTTCATTGAAACAGTAGCGTTATATGCCCCATTTGGCTTACCAATTACTATTAATTTATTTTTACCTTTTTTTAATTTCAATTCATGTATTTCATTATCTGTGTATGATGAAGAAGCAACAAGTGAATCATTTAAATAAGTTTTAGATATTATGTCATAACCAGCATATTGTAACTGACAAAATTGATCTTTTTCGGATTCAATTATAGTAGTGGCAATTAAAGAGTTTTCAAAGTTGATTGAATCAAAGACTTGATAAAAAGGGATTGCTACATCATTAAAATTTGAAAGATTTAATTCCTTAATATTTTTTGAAGGAATTGATTTCAAATAGTTTTCTGTATTTTTTATAATTTCACTTATTTGGTTGTTATCCAAATTAGATACTTTGGCAACTACCCAGTTAGATAATTGTGTTTTAGATGAAGAATTTGTTGGAATTATAGATTGGCCACAAATAATCATTGTAGAAAGTAAAAAACTGGATACTATTAGTATTTTTTTAATCATAATTTAAAATTTAAACTCTCACCCCCATAATACAAATATCATCGATCTGTTCTTCTTTTCTCATCCAATTCGCCAACTCAATTTCTAATAATTTATTTTGCTTTTTTTCTTCTTCTTTACTTATTTTAAGAAGCAATTTTTTGAAATTTACAGTCATATATTTTTTTCCATTTTCCCCACCGAATTGATCTTGATATCCATCAGAATATATATATATCATATCGTCTTTTTTAAGTTTTATAGAATGCTTTGTAAAAGGTTTTATATCGACTGTTTCTAGTCCCACAGCTTGAGAATCTCCTTTGACTGTAGTCATATCATTACCACTTACAATTACCAAAGGATTATGAGCCCCGGAAAACTCAAGAGTTTTCTTTTTCATATTGAGTTTGCAAATAGAAATATCCATCCCATCTTTCTGGTCGTCGTCTGTGTCTTGATTTAAAGATTTAATAATTTGCTTTCTCATCTCATCTAATATCTTGTTGGTATCCTTAATTCCTTTTTCTACAATAATTTCATTGAGTAGAGAAGTACCTATCATGCTCATAAAAGCACCAGGAACACCATGGCCAGTACAGTCTGCAACTGTGAAGAATATATTTTCTTCTTGGTCTTTATATACCCAGTAAAAGTCACCAGAAACAACATCCTTTGGTTTGAAAAATGTAAAACTTTTAGGAATAACAGATTTTCTATAACTATCAGATGTCATCATGGCATCTTGGATACGTTTGGCATAGTTTATTGAGTCCACAATTTCTTTGTTTTTTTCTTCCAGTCTTAGTCTTGATTCTTCTTTAAGCTGTGCAGTATAACGTCTTTGACCCAAATATTGATTAGTTGAATATCCGGAAACTGATATTAATAAAACTAGAAATCCCCAAAATGGAATTGCAGTAGCTAAGTTTTTATACCATGGACCAACTACTTTAATTTCAATTTGCTCTAAGTTAGAATAGTTCATATCTCTATCAATAGATTGAAATTCTATAATATACTTGCCAATTCTTTCAGGGATAAATTCAAATTCATTAGTTCTTATTAAATGAGTTTTTTTGTTTCCATTTTTAATAATATTTACAATGTATTTTTGTTTTTCTTTTTTTGTATTAAAACTATTTGACTTAAGAGAAAATGTTATTCTTGTTTTTTCTAGAATTTTACCCTTGTTTTCTCTCAATTCTTCTAAAGAGTTGTAGAAACTACTTGCAGTTTTAATATTTTCAATGTAAACTTTAGGTGTTTGGTGTTTTGGCACATATGAAGTAATTCCGTTCATACTTCCAAACCAATATTTATTTCCATCAATACTACATATTGCCCCTACTAAATTATTTAAAAGACCATCTCTAGTGTCAACACTATTCCAAACTTTTCCATCGTAATAACAGACTCCACCACCAAATGTTCCAATCCAAACATTGTCAAAGTCATCCACATATGCGCTGAAAGTTTCACCAGCAGTAACTCCATCACTTATTTTATGTTGGTGAAATTCTTTACCATCAAACATTACAACACCACCACCGTCTAGTGCTAACCAATAATTGTTTTTAGAGTCTACTGCTAGGTCCCATATCCTATTGTCTACAAGACCATTAGTCTCATCATAATTTTTAAATTTTTCTCCATCAAATACAGAAAATCCATAACCGTGAGTACTGTAAATTATCTCATTATTTTTACCGACATTGATATCCCCACCTGAAGATTTTATAAGACCATCAGACTCATCGTAAATTATAAGAGAATCATTTTTGTATCTACCTAAACCTCTATTTGTAGAGAACCACATGGTTCGTTCAATATCAAAAACTAAGTCTGAGATATATAACCCTTTTGGAATTTTAAATTTCTCATTCATATCTTGAATTCCCCCATTAAAATATCTTGAAATCCGACCATTATTTGTAATCCACATAGAACCATCTTTAGATATTTCAATATTTGATATACTACTATAAAAAAGCCCACTGTTTTGGGAGTTGAAAATTTTAGACACTTTACCATCCTGTATTTGGTATAATCCATGAAACCCTCCTGCCCAAAGTATACCATCTTTATCATACTTTAAAGCTTTAATCCCTCTTATCCAATTTGCTGGAATTATGATTCCTTCGTTGGAAGAAATTGTTTGAAAAGAAAATGGATCGTAAACAACTACTCCTTCTTCAGCTCCAATAAAGTATACTCCATCTTTTGATTTACTGATGCAATGAAGATCTTCAAAATCTAGTTCTTGTTTTAGAGATGTTATAATTTTGATTTTATCATCCTTCATATTTGCAAGACCATTGTAGGTACATATCCATAAGCCATGTTCATCAACTAAAATGTCTCTAATATAATTAGATGGTAAACCATCATTAGTAGTAAATTGTTCAAATGAAGTTCCATTGTATTTTAAAAGACCACCGCCAGTAGTACCAATCCAAACATTACCTAAAAAATCTTTTTCAATTACAGAGCAAATTGAGGATTCTTGATTGAAATTATGGAACTTAGATAAATCAATTGACTTAAAATTTTTACCGTTAAAAATTGATAGTCCTCCTCCAATTGCATAATTACCTCCTGTAGTTTTAGTTCTGTTTCCACATGCAATCCAAGTTTTATTTCCAAATACCTTTATATCTGTAATACTTCCATTCCCCAGTCCGTTGGTAAAATTAAAATTACTAAAAGTTTCTCCATTGAAAACTGATAATCCATGAATAGTGCCAATTAAAATATTTCCATCTCTATCTTCTGCTAGTGCATTTATTTGATCTGAAATTAATCCTTCTTTGGTGGTGAAATAGTCAACTACATTTCCATCTTTCCATTTTATTAATCCTTTACCTCCATAACCTATCCATATATAACCTTTACTATCTTCAAATAACTCTCCAATAAATGCATTTGGTAAACCATGGTCGTAATTATAGCTTTTCACTGACAATCCATCGTATACTGACAGACCATTATAAGTTCCCAAATAAAGTAAATCGTTACTTGAAACAATTGAAACATCTGCGCTATTACTAAGCATGCCGTCGAACATAGAAATTAATCCAAAAGAACCCTTAATTTGATTTCCTATTAAAAAGTCTATCTTAAAATTCTCAGATTTATAGTTTTTATTGATATTTATTTCTGTTTTATTTCCATTATATTTATTAAATTCATATTTGTTATTGGAATATATTTTGATATTCCACTTTCCTAAAGGAGGTTGAAAACTGTATTTTCCATCGCTGTCTGTATAGGTTATTAGCTTGTCGCTTAAATCAGAACTGTTATCGGCCCTTACTATTTCAACTCTGATACCAGGGTGGGGGGTTTTACCATCCATTGTATAAACAGTACCATAGATTGAATTTTTTTGATTTAGTTCTAAAGTTAAATCTAGATTTTGGTCCTCATTTACAACAACTTTTTTCCGACTGTAATTTAAATATGAAGGACTTACTGAACTTCCTTTGAAAATATAATTTCCTGGTTTTAACCAAAAGGTGCCTTGGTCATCTTTTCCGGGTTTAAAAGATTTGCTAATATTATCTTGGTTAAGAGTTATTCTTGAGTAAGGAATATCATAAGAAGATTTTTCATCTTTTAAACTTAAAGTTACTTTCCTATAGCTTTGGTTGTAAATATTTAAAAAAAATGAGGATAAAAATTTACCTGAAGGTTTTCCGATTAATGAAACTTTATTTTTACCCTTTTTAAGTTTGTAATCAAAATTCCATTCACTACCACCAGTGGAATTTAGCACCTTTGTATCATTTATATATAAAGTAGCATCCATATGCATATCACGAAATTCAAATCCACATAACTGCTCATTATTTGATTCTATTTCACAGTTAGCCATAAACATAGTTTTGTAATCAATTTCTCTATATAGTTGGTATAAAGCTATGGTAATGTCATTGTAGTCAGATAGTTTTAATTCTCTTAGATTATTAGAAGGAACTTTACTATAAAAATTTAAAGGATTATTTAAAAAACTTTTAATTTGCTCTTCTTGAAAATCGGAGACTTTAGCAATTATCCAGTTACTAACCCTTGTATTTTCAGTTGAATTTGTTGGTATTTTGATTTGTGCATTAAAAGACCAAACTAATATCGAAAGAAAGAATAGAAGGAATTTTTTTTTCATAAAAAGGTTTAAAACGTAATTAATCTTAATTGTTAAAAATAGTTAAATATCTCATTATAAAAAACATTTAATTTTCAAAATGAATAAATGATTTTTTGAATTTTAGAATAAAAAAAGCAGCTTAGAATACTGCTAATTATTATTATCTTTCTGTAATCCAAAAAGTACATTCATCACCTAAAACATATCTTTCATTTTGATTCGTTAGTTTTTGTTAATAAAAAATCAACCAATTAAAGTTAATTATTGCTAAGCTTATCATGATATTATTTTTCATCTCTAAACGTGATTTCATTCAGTATATTTATTGGAGTTTTGTAAATTAAAATAGAAAAAATGAAAAATATAATATTTTTACTAATTGCAGTAGCAACATTTATAAGTTGTGAAAAAGAAGAAACTCCACTACCAGCACCATTTTATGATGTAGAAGGCAAATGGTTATGGTCTTATAGTGATAATAGAGCAGACGCAAATACAATGTATGAGTTTGTAGATGGAACAGTGTTCACTAGTTATGCATCCAATAATGTAGATTTTAATGCATTAGACAGTACAGATAGAATTCCGGGAATCGAAACTTACACATTTGATGGAGACACTTTGATATGGGGTGAAACCTCATTTGGAGTTACATTTGAGTGTGATGGTGGTAAATTACTTTTTTCAAATGGCAATAAACTTTGGAGGTTAAGTTCTGATTGCGAGTAAAATACTTATTTTTTAGCCAACTTTAGGTTTGGATCTGTTGATTAACCCAATTTTCATCAAAGCTAAATCTGGTTATTAAATACATGAAATTAAAAAATACATTGCTTAAAAAATCTAAAATTTTACTAATACTTATTAGCTCGCTAAGCTGTAGCTTGTCTGTAGCATCACAAATAAAAAAAGACTCTTTAAAAAACATTTGGGTTAATCAAAAAAAATCAGATTCTTTAAGATTTAAAGCTTTAAAAGAGTATTATTTCAAAAACACTTATAGCAAACCAGAGGAAGTTATTCTTTTGACAGAGTATCACTACCAACTTGCTCAAGAAAAAGGGTCAGTAAGAGAGATGGCTAGTGCATTGAATGAAAGATCTTACGCATATTACATAAAAGGAAATTTAACTACCTCTATCGAAGTACTTGAGCAGTCTATTAATTTATGGAAAAGAATTAACGAGCCAAAGAATCTTGCCATTATACAATCAAATATTGGAAGTATATATATTGAACAAAAAAAATACTTAGAAGCATTTAATTCCTTTAATGCGTCTTTAAAAATAATAAGAGATCTTAAACTTAAAACGTCTGAGTCTAGGATACTCTTAGAGATTGGATATATATACAGTAGTTTAGACGAACTCGATTTAGCCATGGAGTATTATGATGAATCTCTCACTATTTGTGTTGCCAAAAAAATTGTTAGAGAAAATCAAATTGGAAATATATATCTAAAAAAAGCAGAAATATATTATAAAAAAAATCAATACAATCAGGCTCTTGAATATTCAAAGAATGCTATCAGCGAATTTAAAAACACAACAAATAAATCTGCTTTATCTGAATGTTACATGCTGCAAGCCAAAGCAAACAACAAATTACTTAAAAAAGAACTTGCTCTAGAGCATACAAATACCGCCTTGTCGATTAACTATGAGTTAGGTAATAATTCAAAAATTGTGGAGACGCAAATTTTAAAATCCTATTTACTGTTAGAATCAAATCCTGTGTTAGCAAAAAATCTGGCAGAAGAGACTTTAAATCTAATTAAGTTAGAGACTAGTAATGAAATTAAGGCAGATTTGTATAGGTTATTATATCAATGTTACAAAAGTACTAACCATCTAGATGAAGCATTATCTATGATAGAAAAACACACTGTTTTTAAAGACAGTTTTCAACTAGAAAAAAATAAAATTCTAATTATTAAAGAAACAATTATAAGTGAATATGAAAATAAATTAAAAGAAAATAAAGCAATAAATGAAAAAGAAATAGCTAAAAATGAAGCAAGTCAGCTTAGAAATATAATTCTCATTATTACTCTTTCAGTATTAACTATTTTGATAATAATTTTATATAATATTTTTAAGAATAAAAAAAATAAAAAAAGGAGAGAAGAGTTGTTAAATGAAATTAAATTATTGAAAGAAAATAGAGTTAAATCAATACTTCAACCCAACGAATTTGAGTTGTCAAAGGAAAAAATTAATCGTTTTATAAATAGAGAATTAAATGAAACAGACTGGAGTGTACTGAATGTATTATTAGAAAATCCTTTATCTTTAAATCAAGAAATAGCAAAAAAAGTTTTTAAGAGTATTGATGGAGTAGGATCATCATTAAGAAGAATGTATGAATACTTTGATATCAAAGAAACAAAGTATAAAAAAGTTTCTTTAATTCTTACAGCTATTAAAATATCAAAAAATTAATCACAGCATTCACCAGAAACATACGATGTTACACCACCAAAACTGGTTGCATAGCAAGAATTAGAATAAGTAATACCATCACAACCACATACAGGATCATATAATTCAATACAATAAATAGTA
>Ga0233444_10002022_pt1 | contig 21933 bp, 15 predicted proteins | sample SI_124_October20_6_FD_182792 | JGI IMG/M metagenome (GOLD analysis project Ga0233444, IMG submission 182792) | Seawater microbial communities from Saanich Inlet, British Columbia, Canada - SI_124_October2016_10_MG | ecosystem: Environmental > Aquatic > Marine > Inlet | place: Canada: British... | reverse complement strand
CGCTCGCCACCAAACAAGGGCGTCGTGTACATACCTGGGCGGATCTCATCATATCGGCCAATTTGGTAGGCATAGGGACAATCCCATTCTGCTGGACCCCTTGTGAAATTGAACACCCAGTAAGACTCAGGGAGATTGACAACCTGAGCAAAGGCAGTTGGTTGACCGGCCATGGGTTGAGGATTGGTTGCTTTCATTTGATTGTTGGCCGAACAATGAAAACCTCAACCATGATGCTCATGCATGCTCTTGACTGTGATGCTCTTGCTTACGGCGAGTAGCATGCCCGGTTATGCCCTATGCAGGGTCCTCGACGGAAGCGCTGACCGAATCAGAAAGGCGTTGCTCACCCCTGCTTTAGGACTCCTCTTGATGTATGGCGTGGCTGGAGCCCTGTTGTACTCAAACCTCTGGACATGGGGATTGATGTCGGCGTGTGTGTTGTTGCTCAACGCGTTTGCACTTGCGCATATTCAGCAGAAGAATTCCAATAAAAAGGAACTTACGCCTCGGCAAGCTCTTGAAGCGGCCATGCATGGTGAAGTCAGCACCACTGAAGAAACGACCTTGAGTGAAGAGGCGAGCACTCAACGTTGGTTCCAAGACCACAGAAAACGATGGCAATTTGCTCTTTCAGGCGTGATTGCGCTGAGTTGTTTGAGCCTCCCGTTTTTCCAATCGCTTCCATTTGGTGTCGACTGGATCGGATTTTCCATGTTATCAGGCCAAATTCACGCCACTGGGACCATGAGTTTACCCGGCACGAATGAGGGCTTTTGGACCTATCCGCCGGCATTCCCAGCAATGGCAGCGTGGCTACAAGGCAGCCTCGGTTTGTCATCGGGACAAGCGGTGTTCCACCTCGGCCATTACAGCCTCTTCGCCCTCTTGCTCGGCATTGGTGGCGCGATGGACCGACAAGGTGCAGGCGCACAAGCCATGATGGCGATGGGGCTCGGTGCTGGACTCTTTGCAAAGGTGTTTGATTCAGGTTACCCGACTGTGGCGAGCCAACTCGGTTTGGTGGTTGGCCTGTTGGTGCTCTTGAGACCATCCTCGACCCGCGGAAAACATCACACACGCGGCTTCATTCTCGCATTTGTTTGCGTAGCGCTGATTCATCCGACGGGTGCTATTTACCTCGGCATGCTCATGGGTGCTCATCTCTTGATTGGTCTTCGCCTCGATGAGAAGCATGGCGCCAGCGTTCAGAAACTACTGATGACAAGTGCCTTCCTGCTGACATCAGCCGCCGCAATCGCGCTGTTGGTCTTAGCCCCACGCATGCTCGAAGCGTCTGTGTTTGCAGAATACGGATGGCAAGGAGGACGGCCTTTGATGACCTACAACCTCCTGCTTTTGGTTGGAGGAATCTATGCTGCGTGGCGGTTACGAAAATCAGTGGAAGGGATGCTCCTTGGCACGTGGTTTGCAGGGCTTTGGATGTTGAGCGGCATCCATCTTATCGAAGGCCTTGAACAGATCCCAATCCTCTCATTGCTCTCCTATGTGCTGTATTCAATGGGCTTACATGCCTTCCACGTTCCTTTGGCAGTGTTATTCGCCCTCGTGTGGAGCGACAGTACGAATTTGACATCGATTGAGGAAAAACGAGGCTTCGTTGGCGTTGGCTGGGACCCACATGTGCACAAGTACGTCGCAACAGGCCTCATGGTCGCCTTAATGGCAGGCGTTTTGCTTGGAAACGGATTGTTGTTTCAAATCAGCGAGCATGATGAACTGCGGCCAATTGCTCGAGGCGATGAAAAATTGATGAGCGATGTCGATCGGTTACCAAAAGGCAGCATCATTTACTCCGAAAACGCACAGTGGGGCTATGTGTTGGATGCTCCAACCCATGTCCAGTTCACCAGCATTCCAACACTTGGCTTGGTCCAGTTGGAAGATTCAATTCAATCCAAGGCCACATCTGCAGTTTTCGGCAACCAAATTGACATCATTCAGGCTTTGAACATCACGCACGCAATCTCCTCTCCAATCGGAACCGTTGGCTGGTACCTTGGTGCTTCAGCGCACTGGTCGGTTGTGGCAGAACATGACGGAAGCGCACTATGGGCATTTGATGCAAGTGGCCAAAGTCCTCAACACGGTTATGCTGCAACATCACTTGAGACTTGCACAGAAGCGTGTGAAGCCCGAGTTGACCCGTGGAGAGATCATCGATTTAGAGATCCATTTGGCCTCGGAGAAACACGGCCTTTTGTCGAACAATCAAGGTCGACCTCGGTGATGATGAAATCACCAAACGAGATCAATCCAAACGGGACGGCATGCGTTGTGTACGAAGCTGTTGGCGATGTTGAGGGCGTATCGTTCATGCTCAACGCTGATGAAAACATGTCCTCAACCCAACAAAAAGTATCAGCAGGATGGCATTCGGAATGCTTTGCCTCAACTGGCTTTGAATCAACTGATTTTATGCTTGAGATTTCATGGAATGGAGAACAGAAACCTGCCCAACGATGGCTCAACCCTCTCGGCATTTCTGGGCGAAGTGATGCACTTCTGGATCACACCGGCATTCGTCTTCATTGGCTCGAATTCAAGCCATAAGCCGGTTTTTAGGCGAAGTGATGAAAACAATGTGGTGCCAGCAAGAGCCATGAAGCGCGTCATGGTGTTGCTTCCGACCTTGGATGAGGTTGAGGGAATTGCCGAAGTTGTTCCTCGTATTCCGATGGACCAACTCAACGACCTAGGGTGGGAGGTTGAAGCACTGGTGATTGACGGTGGAAGTGATGACGGGACGATTGAGGTCGCTGCATCCCTTGGTTGCTCCACCATTCGGCAACATGGAAAAGGAAAAGGTGCCGCAATGCGCCACGGGTTCTCTCTGTTTCTCGAGGGAGCATATGATTCACTTGTGATGCTGGATGCAGATGGAACGTACCATCCTGAAGAAATTCCCACCTTCCTAAAAGGGTTGCAGACCGCTGACGTGGTGGTTGGTGATCGACTCAAAGGGGCGATGGACCCTGATGCAATGACGAGAACCAACTATTTCGGGAATCACCTGCTCACTTGGTGCGCAGTGGCCTTGTATGGAGTTCCAATGAACGATCTGTGTTCAGGGTACTGGGCCTTCTCTCGGAGATCGATTAGTCTCTTGAAACTGAACTCGATGCGGTTTGAAATCGAAGCCGAAATGTACACTGCGTGCACACTTGAACAACTTGAGATGGCGCATGTACCGATTCGATACTCACGCCGGCTTGGAGAAGCAAAACTTGGTTCGGTGAAAGATGGATGGAATATCTTGCGTAAATTGATGGTCCGGCGGATCTTTCGAGCACCGCCGCAATCTTCACTCGGACAAGGGAACCTCAACATCGACTGACCAACAAAACTCAAAGCACACCGCACTGAGGCGTCGTCATGCAGCCTCACAACGCCGTCGTCCTTGGGGCATCGGGTTTGGTTGGCCAAAGGATGCAGCAGAGGCTTGCAAACCATCCATGGTTTCGTCTAGCCGCCGTTGTGGGAAGCCAACGGACGGCTGGAAAAACACTGGAATCGATTGAATGGAACCTCCAAGAACCACGCCCAAGACTCCCGAACCTCACCGTACTCAGTTCAGAGGACGAACGCCTTCTTGAACGTCTCAAGGAAGTCAACATCACCGTTGCTTTCTCATGCCTGCCTGCTTCCATCGCCGACCCTTTGGAACTCATGCTGGCCTCATCGGGCATTGCTGTTTTTTCCAACGCCAGTGCGTTCCGACGGTGTGATGGTGTGCCACTCGTCATTCCAGACGTCAACCCCACTCATCTCGATCAATTTGAGGGGGCAGGTTACACGCTTGCATGTGCAACGAATTGCACCTTGATTCCTCTAGCCGTACCGGTTGCAGCACTCTCCCATGATTTTGGAGTTACACATGTGACCATGAACAGCGAACAAGCCCTTTCGGGAGCGGGTTACGAACTCGTGTTGAATCAAACGGCACTCGACGGTGAGCATCCTACCGAAATTGAAGGCGAGGCAGAAAAAACGGGAACTGAACTGCTCCATGTTCTCGGTGATGCTCTTGAAGGAAAGCGGAGGGACGGCAATCAACGAACAGATTGGCGGAATCATCCTGCCTTCAGCGATTCTAAAAATCACATCAACGCTGCTTTGGTCGAGGTGGATGTACACTGTAAGCGAGTGACCCGGGTTGATGGACATCAAATCTTTGCCACCGTTCGACTCAGGCAAGAAGCCACACGAGAAGAAGTGCTTTCATGCCTTCAGAAATGGTCACCTCCACCATCCGTACAAACCTGCCCAAGCACACCGAAACAAAGCATGCACCTCGTCGAAAAAATCGATACAAATGCCCACTTATGGTCGGATGGGGTGCTCTTTTCAAACCAACCCGATCCCAGTCAAGACCTCAAAGCCGGAATGGCTGTGGTGGTTGGCTCCGTGGTGATGAGCAATCCAACGACTGTGGAATTCTCAGCGTATTCTCACAACACCGTACGTGGAGCGGCAGGCGGCACCATGTGGCTTGCTGAGCAAGCCTACACTGAACAAAGGCTTCCGAAACAGCAGTAGGCATAAAGGCGTACAGCGCCACGAAGGAACCGGTGCGGACATGGGTATTACGGCAATGATTCCCGATATGACCATTGGTCAACTCAAGAATGAGGCTGATGCTCGTTGGGGCGAAATATGGGACCCTCATGCTGCACGGATGACCCTTCTGCTCATGTGCCCTCGAAAAGAACGCAAGCTGATGGAGTTGCACGGCGACATGATTGAACACGGACAACCCGTTGTAACATCGTTTCACCGGCCAAGGGCTGGTGCTCAGTTGCTCGAAGACCAAGGCTTCGACCCCCGAAGCGCCTCCTTCCAATTCGTCGATATTGCGAGTCCTGATCTCGGGCCATGGATGCAACACCTCGTGACGAGTGAAGGTTGGCTGCGAGGCTCAATTGAAGTCATGCCACTTCCGTATTCAATCGATCACCCATCCCAACGAGGCTTTGAAAACCAGCGAATCATTTGCTTCCGCCACCCATCGATTGCTGCTTTGGAAAAGTACTACCTTCCCTTCCCACCTAACGACATCCCCGGCAAATGCTTTGTCAGCCTCCCCCGAAGGCAAGCCGCTGAGTTGGCACGCCAACAGGCAGAAGTCCTCGGCATCGGCCGTTTGGAAAAGAAAGGAACCGTTAGCGAGGCAACGCCCGAAGAACTCCCTGTTGTTGCGGAAGAAGTTGAAGGTGAAAGCATGGATGCAATGATGGATGCCTTCTCAACCGATTTGATTGCGGGCATTGTCGCGGCGTCTGAAACCGAACCGGAACCTTCGGAGCCATCGGATGAAAGTCCTGCCGATCAAGAACCTGTTCCCGTCGACCCTGTTGCTGCTCCAGAGCATGTCTTTGTCCCGCTCCCGCCCGGCGCAGATCGACAATCCGAACCAGCCCCTGCCCCGCCATCCGTCCCCGAGGTCCAACCTGAGGTCATCGAACCGCAAAATGTTCCAATGCCAGAGGTTGTCGAAGAGCCAGGAGAGCCGATGAGCGACATTGAAATCGAGTTCCGAGAATTGGTCAACGGTTTACTCGCCGCTGGCGTTGACCCTTCAGATATGATGGACGACCCTCGTTGGGAACACATCAATGAACGAGCAACTGCGATTGGGTTTGAAACGTGGCCAGTGTTCCTTGAACTCGCAACGATGGAATGACAAGATTCAAGATGGCTCGACCGAACCAAGAACCGGAGGCACAACCATGGGATTCTGTATCAGCTGTGGACAACAACACCAAGACGGCATTCGGTTCTGCCGATTTTGTGGCAACCAACAACCCGGCGAACAACTTTTGATGCGACTTCGTCAAGAGGCTGAACAAATTCATTACATGCGCCTTCAGATGCAGGCAGCTCAGCAACAATACGCTGCGAACAACCAGTATCAGCAGCAACCACCTCGCTGGTGAACGGCATGCGGCCCAAGCACTTGGCCATTGAATTGTCCAAACTCAAGCCACATCCGTGTCAATCGGTGGAACTCGAACAGTACGCTACAGAAGGCGATTTGGCGGCATATTGGATGCTTGGTGTCGATCAAGTGGACGAGGTTCATGGAAAACACGTCCTTGATTTGGCTGCTGGCAATGGCGTTCTGGGTCTCGCCACCATGCTGCTTGGTGCTTCGAAGGTCACCCTTGTCGAAGCGGATCAACAGGCCATCGATGTGGCAGCAGCTAACATCGACCGAATCCATGCGAAAGTCGAAGGACGGGCCAACGTCATTCAAGCAATGATTGGAATAGATTCGATTGAACTTGAAAAGCCAATCGACCTTGTGGTGATGAACCCTCCATGGGGCGTGCAAACCGGGCGTGCGGACCGCCCACTGCTTGAACTTGCATTTTCACTTGATGCCGATGCGGTCCACATTCTTCACAGTGCGAAAGCCAAACATGTCCATGCCATTGCTCGAGATCACGGCTATGAAGGTGAAATTATGTTCGAAACCGAGTTTAGGCTGCCTCCGACCTACGCCCACCACAGCAAAGGAAAGGCGTCAACACCAGTACGCTGTTGGCGTTTTCATCGCCCTGGTGACGCCAAATTAATCATTGACGAAAATGATGAGGCGTGAAACCTCGTATGAGGGGTTGAAAAGGGGACAACCCGCCCGTTCAAACAAGCGAAACAGCATGCGACCTACCTCGGGCCATGTTTGCACAAGGAATGAATCACATGACGCCGAGCCTCGTCACCCCAGGAATGAATGTATCCAGCACCGCAGATTGCGAAGCTGGTGAAGGAACAATCGAAGTCGATGGTCGCATCGTTGCGACCGCCGTTGGCGCATTTTCAATCAATGATGGCGTCGGTACAGTCGTTGCATCAAAGCCAATTGTGACACCTGAAATCGGGGACACCGTTCTTTGTGAAGTGGTCAAACTCAACGAAAAAAATGGTGAAGCACAAGTCATTTGTGTCGAAGGGAAGCCAGGAAGTGTCCTCCCAGAACACCTCTACGGGCAATTCCACGTAACCAACATCGTCGACCGCTACATGCATCAAACTGCAGACGCAGTGCGACGCCGTGATGTGTGCCGTGCTGAAGTCAAGGAAACCTCCCCCGTCCTCCGCATCTCGTTCAGAGATCGAGACGACTGTGGCGTGCTTCACGCCATCTGCCCGCCTTGTGGTGACACCTTGCTTCCACACCTCGATGGTGATTGGAACGTTCAATGCCCATCATGTGGATTCCAATCATACCGCGCCCTTGCAGATAACTACGGTGCTGGATGGGCAGAAGTTGAACAAGGCGCAAGCGCCCTCAACAACGCTGGAAAGCGTTGGGGTGCAGCCGCAGAAGCAATGTTCGGCAAAGGACCAGCCGGCCGAGCAACATTCATCGCAGCCGACGTCCGAGAAGATGGACGAGAGCGCACCTACTTCCGATTCGAAGGCGAAGCCGGTGGCGAAGGCCGCCGACCTCGAAACGCACCGGGCTGCCGATTGTTTGTCGGTGGATTACCACGAGAAGTTGGAACCGAAGAACTCAGAGCACTCTTTGCCGAACACGGTGACATGACCGACTGCATCGTCCTCACTGATGACAACGGCGTAAACCGTGGATTCGGATTCGTCACCTACAGCGAGAAGGCCCAGGCCGACGCAGCAATTGCCAAGTTGGATGGCCACAAGGTCAACGGTCGAAAGATCGGCGTTCGTGACGCCGATAGCGATGACAAGAAGAGCAAGCGAGGAAAGCGCAAAGATCCAGAAGGACTCAAACTCTATGTTGGCAACCTTCCATTCAAGGCTACTGAAGACCAACTCAAGGCCCTCTTTGATGGCGTGGCAACCGTCAATGAATTGGTGATGGCAACCGACAACGCTGGCAAACCCAAGGGGTTCGCTTTCGCATTCGTCAAGGAAACAGATCAAGGCGACGCAATCGTCGAAAAACTCAACGGCACAGAATTGTTAGGTCGCAAAATCAAGGTCGATGTGTCGCAAGGCGGCAAGAAGGGTGGCAAGGGTGGAAAACCGAACCAGTCCGGTGGAAAAACATCGCGTGAACTTCAAGCCATGCGGGAAGAGGAAGAGGACGGCAAGAAGGGCCGCCGACGCCGACGCCCCAAGAAGGATTGAAGTCCACCTCAGATGGGTCGGTCAATATGGTCGAGCAACATGAGCCTGCTTGGCTTGTCATCGATGGCTACGAGGATGAGCCTGCTGCGTTCGGAGTGCCACCGTACGTTGGATTCCATATTCGCTATCTGTGTGGCGTGCTTGAACAAGCTCAAATCCCGTATGAATACACGACGATTGACGCATGGCGCATGTACCTCAAACAAACTGGAGAAGATGCTGTCCGAAAACGCCTGAGCGAAATTGCGGGACTCGCATGCATCGCCGGTGCTGTTGTCCCGGGCCGTTACCTTCGAGGAACGCCGATCTCCCTCAAAGAAACTCGAGAAATCATACGAAGCCTTCCATCTTCCACACCCGCCTTGTTTGGTGGTTGGGCCATCCGTGGCTGGCGTCAGCAGGGCTGGGCTCCGCTCCAAGCAAACCTATTCCTCGCCCTACAGGACACCGATGCAACGTTGCATGCATACCTCAAGACCGGCGCATGGTCACATCAACGAAGGTCTGCTGAACAGTGGACTGAATGGGCCCAAGCTGGCGCAGGAAGTAAAGCCGTGACAAGCCACCCGGACCTCGGTGATGAAATGAAACCAGGCCCCCTCACCTATGAGGTTGAAGTCTACCAAGGCTGTGTCCGATACAAGCGAGGGTGCAAATTCTGCATCGAACCGAAGAAAGGGGTTCCCATCTGGCGAACGCCTGAGGACATCATCGAAGAAGTCCGACTGGCACATGATGCCGGCGTGCAACATGTTCGCTTAGGCGGTATGACAGACACCTACACCTACATGGCAGATGGGGTTCGCGAACTTGAGTATCCAGTTCCAAACCCCGAACCAATTGCTCGACTCCTCCATGGGTTGCGTGACGACGAGCGTCTTGGGATTCTTCACACGGACAACGGCAATCCATCGATCATCGCTGAAAACCTCGAACCATCCGAGGCGATCACAAAAACACTTGTCGAAACGCTGTCTGACGGTGCCGTTCTCTCCTTTGGCCTCGAATCCGCAGACCCATCAGTCCACGTAGCAAATTGGCTGAATTGCGACCCTGCTCAACTGAAGACGGCCATTCGACTCATCAACAAATATGGAAAAGCCCGAGGCGAACGCGGGTTGCCAAAGCTGCTGCCGGGACTAAATTTCATTGCAGGACTCAATGGAGAAACTGATGCGAGTTACCAAATGAACCTCGATTTATTGCACGAAATCCGCAGGGAGGGGCTGCTTTTGCGCAGGATCAACATCCGGCAAGTCGAAGGCGAGGGATTCCAGGAGATTCCACAAAAGGCATTTAACACGTTCAAAACCAATGTTCGAGACACCATCGATGGACCCCTTTTACATGAATTATTCCCCTTGGGTAGTAAGTTATCCGATGTGCATTGGGAGACACATGACGGACGGACGAGGCTCCCTGCACACATGGAAGAAGCGCACACTGCGGAACGATGCAGGGGGAAAGCGGGCATAACATTTGGACGCCAAATCGGTGCATATCCAATCCTTGTTGGCGTCGAATACCACATTCCATTGGAAACATCCTCTGACATTATCGTAACTGGTCACGGGGCACGATCGATTACAGGTGTTGAAACAAATTTCAACCATCTTACGGTCTCTCAGAAACAGCTCGAAGCAATTCCGGGGATTGGTGAGAAAACGGCTTGGAAACTAATTAGTCAGCGTGCTAAGCGCCGATCGAAGGGAAAAGAAGCGTTCGATGGACCCGAATCATGGTTTGCTGCATCCTCTACTGAATGGAATGAAACGTATTCGGCGTATTTCCCTCGATAATGCAATTCGCATAATTTACAACCCGTAGTGAGTGGCGCAGCCCAAAATACCACTAACACACCGATTAAAGCGATTCAAAGTATTGTTTCAATCCAAATTCCAGGGGAAAAAGAAATTCAATGCTGATTCGGCGGCGTTCGAATAGAATCATGTAATGCACCAACATGGGCACTGTATGGACACCGTTGAAGCATTGATTGTGGCCGCTCAAGCCCTCTCAGCAAGATGTGATCTGGCCATCAAACAAATAGAGAAGAACTCCGAAGTGGCTCATGCTACGAACCCCTTAGACTATGCTTGGCCACACCATGTACAATACCTCGAACAATGGGGCGGACTTGGCGCAAATGTTCTCCTGCTCGGCATGAATCCAGGGCCATGGGGGATGGCACAAACAGGCGTCCCGTTTGGAGCAACTGACGTCGCACAGCAGTTCTTAGCAATCCAGCCTCGTGACCTTGTGACGCCATCCAATGCACACCCAAAGCGACCGATTGAGGGCATGGCCCTCGAACGACAGGAAGTTTCAGGAACTCGTTTATGGAATTTGATGGAACAGCACTACGGCACAGCAACTGCTACATTCGAACGAATTTTTGTTGTCAATCATTGCCCATTACTTTTGCTTGGAGAGCGAGGCCAAAACATAACCCCGAACAAAGTGCCAAAATCGATCATTGAGCCTGTGCTTGATGCTTGTGATGACCACTTGAAAGCGGTGGTTGACATCATGGGTATCACCCATATCATTGGCATAGGAAAATATGCGGAGGACCGAGCTCGAAAAGCATTCAATGCACCAAAAAAAGGTGAAGGAATCACAGCATCTGGTCGAACCATCATCATTGACACGTGCTGGCACCCAAGCCCAGCCAGCCCTTTGGCGAACAAAAACGAAAGCGCTGATTGGCGGGCCAATGTCGTAGCATGTCTTGAGCGAAATGATGCGAACCTTCATTGAAAACCGGCGAACCATTCAAGTGCTTAATGGAACACTTGCTGTGCATGGCAGAACTGCAGATGGCCTGGGCTCGACAGCCCAATGACCGACAATGGAAGCAACCTGAAGGCGAGGATCCTCGAACTCTTTACCAAATGATGATGACCAGCGTAGGGCGATTTGGCTCCAACCAATGCTTTGGATACATCCCCGAAAAGGGCATGCCACGCACCCACATCACCTACGATGAATTTGGAAGCCTATCCACTGCAGTCGGGCAACGACTTGCAGATCTTGGCATATCAACTGGTGACCGAGTGGCACTCATTCTTGACAACAGCGTAGAATGGGCATCCCTTGCTTATGGAGCAAACGCCATCGGCGCTGCTTACACTGCCATGTACACCCACCAACACGGTGCTGAGTGGGCCTACATTCTCAACGATTCAACCCCCTCACTTCTTGCAGTTGCGAACACAGGTGTGCTCGACAAGCTTGTTGAAAACATGCCTAAAGAAGCGAGTGCTTGGCCAAGCGCTGGAATTCTATTGATGGGTGAAGACCCAGCAAATCAACTGCCACCTGAAGGCATCCCCGTCCATGAGTGGACTGAATTCGTGGCACTTGGACGCTCGTCTGAGAACACCTTTGAAGTGGCTGACGACCCATTCGCCCTCAACACCCTCATCTACACCTCTGGAACAACAGGCAACCCAAAGGGTGTCATGCTCAGCAACTGGAACACACTCTCCAACATCCTGTGTGTCCAATCCGCATTCAAGGTCTATGTTGGCGACAAGAACGCTGCATTCCTACCATGGGCTCACTCCTTCGGAAGCACCTTCGATTTGCATTGGATGATTCGTTGTGGCGTTCACATCAACCTCATTTCCGATCTGACACGAATCGCCGATGAATGCATCGAAATCAAGCCAGCAGTCCTTCTTGCTGTACCTCGGGTTTGGAACAAATTCTACGACCGAGTCAACAGCCAGTTTGCATCATCTCCAGTGAAGCGATTCCTCTCTGGAAAGGCCCGCAAGCACGCACAAAAGCGCATTAACAAGGCCGGCGTTGAATGTGACGCAGTCCCTGCCAAGGGCGTCCTCGACAAATTCTACGACAAACTCATCTGGTCCAAGGTACGAGCCCGATTTGGTGGAAACATCCGCTTCTGCATGTCAGGTGCGGCCGCACTTTCACCCGATGTCGCAGAATTCATCCAAATGGTTGGATTCAGTTGCTACGAAGGCTACGGACTCACAGAGACCTCACCGCTCGTCGCCGCTAACGGATGGGCAGGACCCGGCACCTCGAAACTTCGCTGCGTCGGCCTCGTCGCCAATGGCGTGAACGTCACCATCGACACAGATGCTTGGGACGATCCAGCCCGACCTGAAGAAGGTGAAATCATCGTTCACGGTCCAAACGTCATGATGGGCTACTGGAACAATGAGAAGGCTACGAAGGAAGTCATCATCGAACCTGGCGTCTTCCGAACTGGCGATCTTGGAAAACTCTCCTCGGACGGTTACCTTTCAATCACCGGACGGGTCAAGAGTCAATTCAAGCTTGAAAATGGCAAGTACGTATCACCCGCACCGCTTGAAGAGAACCTCAAACTCTCACCATTTGTTGAACAAGCAGTCCTTGACGGACGAAACATGCTCCGGACCTTCCTTGTTGTCCATCCGAACATGGAGAACCTCAAGCCTGCATTGAAATCCGCTGGCGTCGATGTATCTGGCTCAAATGCAGACATCTGCGCACGACCAGAAACCAACGCATGGTTGCTCAACGAGTTGAAGGCAAACAACATGAAATCACCAGTGTGGAAGGGTTACGAAGTCGCAGCAACCCTCATCTTGGATGCAGTTGAATGGACGACCGACAACGACATGCTCACCCCATCGATGAAGGTCAAGCTACGAAACTTGTTGACCCTCCACGAGGAAGCAATCAAGGCCATTTGAGGCCGCTTCTGTCGAAGAAGGCTTAACTGCCGCATTCGCGCTAGAGAGGCTCAATTTGTCCCGTATTCCGGTTGTCCGGCGATTATATTATAACCTGTCATGTCAACTTTGTTGCATGATTGCTACAGAAAAGGACAAGCGTTCGAGTCTGAGCATCGATCTTTCAAAGCCAAGAAAGGCGCCTCCATTGCTTCCACGAGTGATGCAAAAACCGATGTGTGTCGGCGCAGGTGTTGGTCTCCTTGTTGGTACACTCAACTGGGTGATGCTGAGCATCCCCCTGTACTTGAGCGCCCCCGCTGGCGTCCTGTTAGGCATCGCCGTGTGCATTGTGGCCTCACCTCGCATGCGTTACCAACTCGCAGAGCAGAAGCGCGCTGATCATGAGTACAAGCATTCACTCAAGCAACGAAAGGGTCGTTCCGGAGCCTTTACTCAGTTCGATTAATTTCGTCGCCTTCGCCTAACGAACGGTCAAAATCCCACTGGCTAAGATCATGACCATCCACCTTTTGGAACCCACAATGAATGATGAATGGCGATTTACGCAAGGCCTTGTTGAGAACATGGGCACGAAGTTCGAGCCCTTTGTGCTGCATCGCCTCAGTAATTTCACGAGTTGATGCAGGCCCATTCTCACGCAACCAACCCACAATCCAATCCGCTTCTCGCAACGTTCGCTGGCGTTCAGGCGTCCATCGTTTCCGCCTCATGGGCATGACAAAGTGGCGATGGTGAATAAACCACACCAAGGGATACCACAACCAATGACCCGCCATTCAGTTTATGAGGGGTGCACAGAGGCGCATTAACGGGGAGAACATGGCACGCCAACTCATCAACATCGAAGGGGTCGACCGAAGTTTTGGTCCAGTTGATGTACTGGTCGACATTAACCTCCTTGTCCAAGACGGTGACCGCATCGGTATTGTCGGTCACAATGGAGCAGGGAAAACAACACTCCTCAACACGATCAGTGAACAATCACAGGACGTCGGTGATATCGACTATGCTCCTGGCATTCGCATCGCGTACCTCACGCAGATCAGAGACATTGATTCTGATTCGACCATTGAGGAAGAACTGGGCCGAAAGGGACGCCAATTCCAAGAATTGGAGGAAGAAATTGCCTCGATTGAGGCACAAATGCTTGACCCTGCATTCTACGATGGCGATTGGGAAGGCGTCATGGAGCGCTACAGTGAACTCCAGCAAACGCTTGGAGCGAGCGGTGGCGGCAACGTTGCAAGCATTGCAAAAGCCACGCTCGCTCGACTTGGCTTAGACAAGCACGCAATGGACATGAAAGTCGACAAACTCTCTGGTGGCGAAAAGGCCAAGCTGGCCTTGGCTCGACAACTTGTTGGTCTCGCTGGCGTCGATGTGATGTTCCTTGACGAACCGACCAATCACTTGGATATTGAAACAACCGAGTGGCTTGAGGCTTTTCTCAAAGATTTCAAAGGCGCTCAACTCATCGTTTCTCACGACCGATATTTCCTCGACCAAGTGTGCACCCGAATCGTCGAAGTGGACAACCTGCGAGCGTGGCCATGGAAGGGTAACTACAGCCAATTCCTGCGCCAGAAGACAGCAACCGAAGCTGCTCTTGGTGACATGATTCACACCGTGGAAAAGAAAATCGCAGCAACAACGGGCGCTCTCAAACAAATGAAGCGTGCCAACAAGTATGACAAATCGATTTCTGCAAAACAGAAGATGATTGAGCGCATGCAGCAAGAACTCAAGGCCCTCCGAGCACGGGTTCCAAAGAAGCGAAAGCCATTGATTCTCAAACTCGAGGCCACCGACAAGGCAAGCATGGACGTCTTGCATTTGGAAGGGGCTACCAAGACCTTTGAAGGACTCAAGCGGCCGGTGTTGAACAACCAAGACCTCGAAATCCGCAAGGGCGACAGAATCGGCATTGTCGGTGGAAACGGGCAAGGGAAAACCACTCTGTTGAAAATCATTAATGGAGATGAAAAGTTAACCAGCGGAACTAGGGATCTTGCGCCCGGTGCTGAAATTGGATACTTCCATCAAGACCACGGAACATTGGATTTCAACCTCAACCCAATCGAGCAAATACAGAGGCTGCGACCTGACTTCCAATACGGTGACATTCGAGCGGCGCTTGGGCAGTTCCAATTCTCGGGTGACCAAGTGACGACCAAACTCTCACAACTGTCTGGTGGCGAACGAGCGCGGGTAGCCTTGCTCAAATTATTGCTTGAAGAAAACAACCTCTTGCTAATGGACGAACCAACCAATCACTTGGACATGGACTCGAAGGACACCCTTGAGGAAGCCCTCATTGGTTACGAGGGGTCACTCATCACGGTCTCTCACGACCGATGGTTCCTCGACCAAGTCGTGAACCGAATTTGGGAATTGGAAGATGGAATTGTCACCGTTTACTATGGCAACTACACCGACTACATCCGTGCAAAGAAGGGCCTACCCCCATTGGCAGAGGATGAAGTTTCTCAAGTTTGATTCCTTCCTGCATCATATTGCATGGAAGCAAACATTGATACCCGCTTCCACGAAGTAGACAACAATGAAATCGCGTTGGCTTGTATCCTTTGTCTTGTTCATTTTCATGGCTCAAGCTACATCTCCGATGGCTGAAACAGCCCTGCAAGATGCTCCAATCGGCATGCAAATCGCAGCCCAATCAACATGGGTGTGGGATGTCAATGTCGAAGTCAGTGGAGGTGCTGAGGCGCTTGATGTCGCCTCACTTGGCAATGGATACGCCCTCATCGTTTCACACGATGGAGAAGGCACCGTCGGCAACCACACATGGACCAACGAAAACGCTGGTGGAAAAGTGGTCATCGTCGAGCATGACGGCACAATTCGTTCCGATACCAACCTTGCAGGCGAACCCGTCATGCAAGCGGTACACGCTGATGGACTGGTCATTCTTGCCCATACCAGCACTGGCATCATGCTCGAAGCCATTGATACGCTTGGTGTACGTGACGAGATGATTGGAATCGCTTCCAGCGTTTCAAGTTCATTGAATGTGCATGCATTGACAGCCACCCAAGACAGCGCCTTCTTCACTGTCAGTTGCCCAACCGATCAGGGCCTTGTTCGTTTGTCAGGGATTGATTGCACCCTCGCCAATGGTCGACAGCGCATGATCACCATGCAATGGGACCTCCAAGCAAACACCACTTCAATCGAAGCCACTGCAGAATGGTTGACGCCACTTTCCAACGGCCTCGAGATTGGAGGGGAAAACGGTGTCATGACTGAAGTGCTCGGACCGAATCCAGATTGTACACACGCTCTTCACGCCACTTCAACCACCCTCTTCAGCGCAGCCAACGCCCATTGCGGCGAACGGGATCACAACACGGCCAGCAACGCCATCTCACTCCTCGGCACAACAGCAGCATGGTCAACGGGCGAAGTCGAAGCAAGTGCGGCCCACATCTATGCTGCAAGGGATCTCACGAGCGGGGTTGATGCCTTCGATGCTCAATGGAACGGATTCAAGGATTGTTCAATTGGACTGCTAGCTGATGCAAGCCTACGGGTGTTCAGCCATCAATCAGCCATGCTCGTCGAAGGATGGAACACAGGCGGAAATTCTCCCTGTGACTTTGTCTCGTTCAATGCTACGAGCGGCGCCTCAAACACCGTCGAGTTCTCAGGCCTCAATACCAACATGGTGGTGCTGGGTTCGACTGATTTCTCCTCTTCTTTTGCGGTGACGTCCACGCGTGAAATTCTCTCGATGGCGGCGACGAGTACACCCGGAGTCGGCTTTGCAGCGGTTTGCCACACTGGCACCTTGGCCAGCAGCGGTCAAGCGCTTGTGTCAGGTGGACAAAGCGAACAGATCAGCATCATTGCTTGGCATCAAGACAATGTGAACAACGTCACAACACATGATGTGAACGCTGGCTGCCCTCAAGCGATTGCCACAAATGCTGGCAGCTTTGCATTGTTGCAAAACGACGGGGCGTTGCAAACCTTGTCGATTTTTTCAGATGATTACGATGGCGATGGGTTTGGTGAGACCCAAGACGCATTCCCCACTGATCGCAATCAGTGGAGCGACCAAGATGCTGATGGATTTGGCGACAACGGCGGCTTCGCGACAAGCGATGATTGCCCCTACACACCAGGAAATTCGACCTCTGGACGTCAAGGCTGTGGCGACATTGACGGCGACGCATGGGCGGATGACTCAGATGCGTTCCCTCACGACGCCACCCAGTGGGCGGATGAAGACGGCGATGGATTTGGCGACGAATCAACCGGTAATTTCGCAGATGACTGTCAGGATGTTGCAGGCACTTCGAACCGTGACGCCTACGGCTGCCCCGACAACGATTTCGATGGATTTAGCAACACAGGTGATGCCTATCCAAACGACCCGAGCCAGTGGGCAGACTCTGATGGTGATGGCTACGGTGACAACCCTTCTGGAATCGAAGGTGACAACTGCCCAATGACCAGTGGAAACAGCACTGAAGGTTTGCTGGGCTGTGTGGACATGGATGGCGATGGCTATGCCGATTTAGTCGATAACCTGCCCAATGAGATCACGCAATGGAACGATTTGGATGGCGATGGCTACGGTGACAACAGCCTCGGCGTAGACTACGACGAATTCAGATTTGACCCCACACAGTCGTCGGATTTGGACGGCGATGGCTATGGTGACAACATTGGTGGCACCCGCGGCGATGCTTGCATGACGGTCCCCGGCAACTCCACGGAAGATCGCTTCGGCTGTATTGACAGCGACGGCGACGGGTGGTCGGACGCAGGTGATGGATTCCCTGCTGACAAACTGCGTTGGCTCGATACGGACAACGACGGGTACGAAGACAGCGCTGATGCATTCCCTTACGACCCCTCCCAGCACCTCGATTCTGATGGCGACGGGTTTGGCGACAACTCCTTTGGCTCCAACGCAGATCGATTCCCAATGGATGATTCTCAATGGTACGACATCGACGGTGATGGCTATGGTGATAATCCAGCAGGCAACAAGTACGATGCCTTCCTTGCCGAACCAAGCCAGTGGTCCGATATTGACAACGATGGATGCGGTGACAATCCGTTTGGACGAAATGCCGATGCGTTCCCGAATGATGCAACTCAATGCAAAGATGAAGACGGCGATGGATTTGGTGACAATCAATCTGGAAACAACCCAGACCCGTCGCTGTTTGACAGGGATAACGATGGTTACAATGACAGCATCGATGTCTTACCAGACTATGCTTCACCGGGTGACCTCGATGGTGACAAAACACCCGATGCAGACGATGCATTCCCCGATGATCCACTTGAACAGAAGGACTACGATGACGATGGCATTGGAGACTACACAGATCCTGATGATGACAACGATGGGTTCCTCGACGATGCAGAGCGCAATGCAGGAACGGACCCGTACGATTCCGACTCAAAACCAATCGACAGTTTCGAAATTATTGTGCCCGGCACCCAAATTGGTCTCGGAGCATGGGACCTTATCGGCATCCTTGTCGGTGTGCCGCTCTCACTTTGGATCGGCCTTGGCATCGTGACCCGCGGCGGTCGAGCCAAGCGGTTTGAAGCCTCTCTGAAAGCAGCGACGCAGCGAGATGAGCTCGAAGAAATCGCATCAGCATACGAACGATCTGTTATGTTGAGAATGCTGGGACCGCACCAAGCCATTCGATTGGAGCGATTGCGTACCGAATTAGATGACGTGCTGGAGCAAGCCATCCACGAACAAAGGCAACAAACACCTGTTGCCAAAACCATTCCAAATGTTCCGAGCGATGTCGCCTATGAACAACAGCAAGGCTGGTGAGTTAGCACACCCCCACACCCTTGAATTGATGAACCAAAGGTGCGTGGAAGGAGCATGGCCGACGAGGAACCTGTGTTCGAGACAACCGCAGGCCCGGTCCGTGTCATCACAGCTGCTTCGCTTTTTGACGGTCACGACGCCGCCATCAACGTCATGCGGCGCTTGATTCAATCCTCTGGAGCAGAAGTGATTCACCTCGGTCACGACCAATCCGCAAAGGCTGTCGTCGATTGTGCCGTGCAAGAAGACGCTCACGCCGTGGCGCTCACCTCATACCAAGGTGGACACGTCGAGTACTTCTCTTACATTCGAGAACTCTTGGATGAGGCGGGCTGTGAGCATGTGCGCATCTTTGGCGGTGGTGGCGGTACCATCACACCACCAGAAATTCGTACCCTTCACCAATCCGGTATTTCCAAGATTTATTCCCCTGACGACGGCCGAAGCATGGGCCTGATGGGCATGATTCACCACCTCATGGGCCAAGCGGCTGAAGTTGACCTCATTAGCGAAGAACGCATGACCACACTCAATGGACCCGTCACGCCAGACGACATGGCAAAGGTTGGGCTTTTGCTCACCCTCTCTGAATCAGCCGATGATGCAACCTTCAAGGCGGCTGTTGAAACCTGCCGTTCCTCAACCGATGATGTTCCAGTGATTGGGTTCACTGGGACAGGCGGTGCTGGAAAGTCAAGCCTGCTCGATGAATTGATGTTGCGCATCCAGCGAGACAACCCCGGAAAGAAGGTCTGCTTGCTCTGTGTTGATCCGACTCGAAAGCGAACCGGTGGCGCCCTGCTCGGCGACCGCATCCGCATGAACTCACTCTCCAATAACGATCTCTACATGCGCAGCCTTGCAAGCCGTGGCTCTGGTTCGGAAATCAGTGCAAACCTCGACCGAGCCATCGAAGTGGCCAAGGCCGTTGGGTTCGATATGATCTTCTGTGAAACAAGCGGCATCGGTCAAGGCAGCGATGCCATCACATCAGTTGCCGACCGCTCCCTGTATGTCATGACCGCTGAGTTCGGTGCACACACGCAGCTTGAGAAAATCGAAATGCTCGATGTCGCCGACCTTGTGGTTCTCAACAAGTATGAGAAGCGAGGCAGTGAAGATGCACTGCGCGCCATTCGCAAGCAGGTTCGACGCAACAGAAACAAATTCGATGTCGCTGATGAAGAACTTCCCGTGGTCGCCACCATTGCCAGCCAATTCGCTGATGGCGGTGTGGACCGATTGTGGGTGAAACTGGCCGCTATGGTTGGCTTTGAAGCATCAGAACCCATCGATGAGATGGGTGCTCGCAAGGGCGTTATTCCACCAGAACGAATCTCCTATCTTTCCGAAATCGCTGCAACCGTTCGCACCTACCACGCTGACAACGAGTCCATCGCTCAACAACTTCGCTTGTGCCAACACCTTGAGACCGCTGCGGCTCATGCCAGCGAGCGTGGTGCAAGCAAGGTCGCTGAAGATCTGAACGCTCAAATCGATGAACTCCTCGAGACTGTCGAAGATGCACGCAACAGACTCGGTGCCTTCCGTGACTTGGCGAAGCAATACGCAACGGGTGAGTTCACCTACCACGTTCGAGGCAAGCCGTTCACCGTGCAAACGACCACTGAATCCCTGGCGCATTCCGCCATTCCTCGTGTCGCCTTACCGACCTTTGCTGATGATGGCGAGTTGTTCTCCTTCGTAACAAAGGAAAACGCACCTGGTCATTTCCCGTACACTGCAGGCGTGTTCCCGTTCAAGCGAACCGACGAACTCTCTGCTCGCATGTTTGCTGGTGAAGGTGAACCAGAGCGAACCAACCGTCGTTTCCACTACCTAAGCCAAGGCCAAGACTACGCTCGACTCTCAACAGCATTTGATTCGGTCACTTTGTACGGCCGTGACCCTGCTCGTCGACCCGACATATGGGGCAAAGTGGGCAACTCTGGTGTATCGATTGCAACCTGTGACGACGCCAAGCGGCTTTATTCAGGATTCGATCTGTGCAATTCAAACACCTCGGTTAGCATGACCATTAACGGACCTGCACCGATCATTCTTGCGTTCTTCCTCAACGCTGCCATTGACCAGCAAGTCGAGGCCCATCTTGCTGAACAAGGCAAGCCACTCAACCTGCTCGACAGTGCCTACACCGGTGATCTTCCAGAAGGCCACAACGGCTTCGGTCTTGCCACCGTTGGACGCCGTGGCGATGAACTCGTTGATGCTGAGACATACGCAGCAATCAAGGCACGCACCTTGCAAACCGTTCGTGGCACCGTTCAAGCTGACATCCTCAAGGAAGACCAAGCGCAGAACACCTGTATTTTCTCAACGCCGTTTGCGCTCAAACTGATGGGTGATGTGCAGCAGTACTACATCGATTACGGCGTGCGCAACCACTACTCAGTCTCCATTTCAGGCTACCACATTGCTGAAGCTGGCGCAAACCCAATCACACAATTGGCGCTGACACTTGCCAACGGATTCACCTACGTGGAATACTACCGAAGCCGAGGCATGGACATCAACAAGTTTGCACCAAACTTGTCGTTCTTCTTCTCAAACGGTCTTGACCCAGAATACACGGTGATTGGCCGAGTCGCTCGACGAATTTGGGCGGTCACCATGCGAGACATGTACGGTGCTGATGAGCGCTCTCAGAAATTGAAGTACCACATTCAGACAAGCGGACGTTCACTCCACGCCCAAGAGATTGACTTCAACGACATTCGAACCACCCTCCAAGCCCTGCTTGCGATCCAAGACAACGCCAACTCACTGCACACCAATGCCTACGATGAAGCCATCACCACGCCAACTGAGGAAAGCGTTCGCCGTGCACTGGCCATCCAACTCATTGTCAACAAGGAAAGCGGCTGGACGAAGACCGAGAACCCAATGCAGGGCTCGTTCATTGTCGATGAGCTGACCGACTTGGTCGAGGCTGCCGTTCTCGAGGAATTCGAAGCGATCAGCCGACGAGGTGGCGTGCTTGGTGCTATGGAAACCATGTACCAGCGAGGCAAGATCCAAGATGAATCAATGTACTACGAGCACCTCAAGCACGATGGCACCCTCCCAATCATTGGTGTCAACACCTTCCAAAACCCGAACGCTCAGGTGTTCGATGAAACTGCAGCTGACGATTTCGAAATGGAATTGGCCAGAGCAACCCCCGAAGAAAAGGAGAACTGCTTGGCCCGTGTGACTGACAGACAGACTTCAGAGGCCGATGCGACCAATGCA
>Ga0233444_10002021_pt1 | contig 21936 bp, 20 predicted proteins | sample SI_124_October20_6_FD_182792 | JGI IMG/M metagenome (GOLD analysis project Ga0233444, IMG submission 182792) | Seawater microbial communities from Saanich Inlet, British Columbia, Canada - SI_124_October2016_10_MG | ecosystem: Environmental > Aquatic > Marine > Inlet | place: Canada: British... | reverse complement strand
CACGACCTCTTCAACTAGACCAGGAGCTTCTGAAGGAGGGTCGCTAGGTGGACCGGTTGGAGGGCCTGTTGGACCTGGAGCTTCTGAAGGGGGACCGCTAGGTGGACCGGTTGGAGGGCCTGTTGGGCCAGGAGCTTCTGAGGGAGGGCCGCTAGGTGGACCGGTTGGAGGGCCTGTTGGGCCAGATTCTGTGGTTGAAATGTTTAGTGGAGCGGTTTGATCAGGAGTTTCGGTCTCTTCTGGCTCTGGAGATTGTGTTTCGGGTTCTGGTGGCCCTTCGATTCCATCCATTGCTCCGAATGCGCCATCGAGCATCGAACCGAGTGTCGCCTGTTCAGCCTGTTCTCGTGCTTGTTCTGCAGATGTTTTCTTGCCGTCCATGGTCGTCCCTGACTATGCCATACCTCGCGGCTTAAATAGCGGTTCCGTCACGGCAGACTGATACCGCCCGCTTGGTGTAGAGGTTATCATGCAGGATTGTCATTCCTGCGACCCGGGTTCAATTCCCGGAGTGGGCGCCTACTCCTCACGATAATGAGTTGTTACTGTGCCGCAAACGCGGCACCAGACTTTGATTCCATCTTTACGAGGGGTAATCCCCGCGATGTCAATACTCGCACCACATTGGCATTGGACGACGTTGCGCATGACCATCCCAACCATTGCCTGTTCATCAATTCAACGATTGGTTTTGCTGAACAATATACATTCATAGCGTACCATTGATTTTGTCGCTGAAAACCCTTTCACGATGTCTAGCCTCTCGGATTCAACCTCACGTCCACCTTTGCTAATTATCGCTTTGAGTGAATTCATAAAACGCTCTGTTTGACTATTTTCGATAATTGACCATCCGCAGAGCATTACACGTTCATCCGATAAGAGTGGAAGAAGTTCAGGCAAATGATTCACGCCTTCATGGGGTAAATTGACCAAGAGAACATCTGCCATGTTTCTTGTTTCTGGTCTCGACGATTTCATCAATCTTGCATCCATTGTTTCAACAACGAAGGTTCCTTTTTTGCTCCGCTTATTGTCAAATATGTTCATATTCGTTTCCAGTAAATCGCGGGCTTCTGGATTCATATCGTTAACATAAACGCATTCCGTTAGTTCTGAATCGGTGTACAAATAGGCCATTGAAGGGCCAACTCCTGCATAGGGATCAAACACAACCAGTGGCCGATCAAACCCTTCTCTAAACTTCAAGATTGATTGGTGTGTCATCTTACGCTGTTCGCTCAGACGCCCAGAAAAATATGTTTTAGCAGGATTGACGTGAATGAAGTGCCCGTGCTCTTTGACGCGCGTTTGCGTTGTTGTCGAACCATCTCTCGATTCAATGGTTCGTAGGTTTCGAATTCTGAATTCTCCATCGACTCCTTCATCATGACAGATGATACGTACATTCGGATATTGTTTGAGCATCGCTTGAGCGATTTCATGTTCGATGCTTTCAATCTCTTCAGGAATCTTGATCAAGAGGACATCGCCCTGTATTTCATACGATTGAGGAAAATGAATTGTTTTGTTCTCACCAAGTCCTGAAGGGAGATGTTCGGTCCAGTGTTGGGGTTTTCTCAATGTACCAACTTCATCAGTAATCTCAAATCCGTCCCAAACGGCATCACCAATCAAGGGGGCTGAATCGTTCAAGGGAATCCCGCGATGATCGCCAAGAGGGAGAACGCCTGAGCCGATTTCATACCAGTTGTTTTCCTTGCATCGCTCGACCCAAAATGCCGTTTTAGCACTCGGCACCCTCAAATGACGCATGTTCTTCGCTAACATGTCGCAAGTATGAGGTTTGAGGATGACTGATGGCAAAAAAACCGGTTTGGCTCTGATAGGAATCGGCCCCGGCAAGGTATCTTCAATGACTCTTGAAGCAGTTGATTTAGCTCGTCATGCTGACATACGTCTCTATGAAGCCTACACCGCATTGTGGTCCGAGAAATCTCTTGCCGAATTGGAAGTGGAAATTGGGCCTATTCAGCGTATCATGCGTCCTACTATCGAACAGCCTGAGGACTTGCTTGAAATGGCTAAGAATCAACTCGTCGCAGTGCTCGTAGTTGGAGACCCTATGCAGGCCACTACCCACATCGATCTGCAACTACGGGCTGAAAACGCTGGTCTTTTGGTGCATATTGTACATGGAATTTCAATTACAACACTTGTCCCGGGTGTAACCGGTGTTTCAAATTACAAATTTGGTCGCTCTACTACGTTGACGTACCCCTACGGAGAATGGATTGCGACCTCTCCACTCGAAGTTATGTTGCAGAATTATTCACATAATTTGCATACACTTGTGCTTTTTGATCTTGACCCGAGTGGGGCAGGTACTGGCGATCAACGCCCCATGCAAGCCCATGATGCTGCAGACAGTATTGCAAAGATGGTCGCTAAATACAACGAAATGGAACTTACTGAAGAACAAAGAGAAAATATTGGCCAAATCGGGGAATTTGAAGTCGTTCTATGCAGTGATTTAGGGACGGATGACCAACGACTTCAAACCACAACAATTGGGAATCTTAGTACCAAAAGCAGCGGGAGATTGAATTGTATGGTGTTGTTAGCCAATTTATCCGAGATTGAGCGAGAAGCTGTAAATCGATGGAAGTGATTGATATGAGCAGCCAAACTGGAATCCTTGTCTCGTTTTTGATCTTCTTAGGTTTCTTTGCAGCTGTTGGCCTAGCCAGTATGCGCGTTAAACAGGACACTACTGACGACTATCTCGTTGCTGGACGTGGGATGAATCCTGCTCTCGCTGCACTTTCTGCAGTAAGTACTTGGAATTCGGGATACATGTTCATCGGATTTATTGGATTTACCTACACGATGGGTTATTCTGTCATTTGGATTGGTTTGTTTTCAACCGTAGGTCAACTGATTGCATGGGCATGGTTGTACAAGTTTATCCAGAAGGAAGGAAGCGAACGTGGCGTTCGTTCATTGTCATCACTCGTTGCAGACAAGGCAGGGGCGCCTGAGGCGAAACTTGCTGCAGTCCTCTCGGTATTCTTTCTCTGCATATATGCCGCTGCCCAGTTAACAGCGGGCGGCAAGGCATTGTTTGTCATGATGGGGTGGGATGAACTTATTGGAATTCTTATCGGATTTGTTCTCGTCGTAGCTTACTGTTACGCCGGAGGGATTCGAGCATCTATTTGGACGGATGCTGCTCAATCTTGTGTTATGATAGTTGGATCTACTATTCTATGTTTCATTGCCATCGGTAAAGTTGGTGGTTTCTCTGGACTCAATGACGGGTTGGCGGCGCAGAGTTCGAATCTTACGAATCTTCTTCCTCCCGATTTATCCTTTGGAATCAGTCTCTACGTCTTCGCCTTCTTCCTTGGAGGATTAGGTGTTGCGGGTCAACCCCAGGTTGTATCTCGTGTCATGACACTCGATTCTGATGAAGACCGCAAGAAAGCGATGATTTGGTTCTTCGTCTGGCAAACACCGTTCATTATCATCATGCTAATTATTGGACTTGCAAGTCGAGTCTTATTCAGTGCAGCAGAGTATGATGCTGAATTGAGCCTACCAAAAATGGCAATGGAAACGATGCCTGCGATTGGTATTGGAATGATTCTCGCATCGATTTTCGCAGCTACAATGTCCACTGCAGACAGCCAAGTATTGGCATGTACTGCAGCGATTACAGATGACATCAAACCCGAATGGAATCAAGATCACAAGAGAACGAAACAAGTGACTCTGGTCGTAGCAGCATTTGCAACTGCTATCTCAATCGCTGGATTGTATGTTCCTGGAGGCGATTCCGTGTTCACCCTAGTTGTTCTTGCAGTCTACGGTTTAGGAGGCGTTTTCATCCCCCTTCTTATTCTGCGATGGAGCGGCTACAAACCTGATTCAACGCATTCGATTGTGATGATGACTGCGGCTTTTGCTGGCGTAATTATTTGGGGGTTGCTTGGCTATGGTGAGGACATCTTCCCGTCCGTTCCCGGAATGGGTGCTGCTTTCCTGATGCACTTCCTCATGTGTGCATTTAGAGATGCATCAGATTCAAACTCATTGGGTCGATTCAAGATAACTGATGCTCGGAAGAATCAGATGGTCAGTTTCGGTATTGCGCTTCTCTTCGTCGTTGGAGCTGCTGAAGCCAGTTATGCAAATTTTGCCCCTGATGCAATGGAAGGTGATGGTTTGAGTGATGAAATCGGAATGTATACAGTGGAAGGAAATTATACCTATCAAGAAATTGCCTCTGGAAGTGAGGAGATTGGGAGCGGAAGCACGATTCAAGTCGATGCCGATTACGCAGAAATGAGCGTTTCTCCAGTAGGATATCTGTTTACAGCATCTCATTCAGATAACGAGCAACCTTGTGATTTCACAGCATCAACCATTGATGATGATGTTTCAATTGAGGGCGGAATCGGTGAACAACTCATCTCTCGCTCTGGCACAGAAGAAACGATCGGAGGTGGTGTAATTTGGATTAACACATCCATTATCGACATGGGCCCAATTGCCATTTCTGAGGCTCAAATTATACAAGAATTAACACCAGGAGATATTGGATATGGAGATTATGCATTTGAAATTGGAGTTACTGCGAATAGTGATGGAGGAATATTCTGTCAAAATAATGACGGTAGTGAAGTTGTTGATTGGAAGATTGAACTTGTTTTCTTGGAAACATTCACGATTTCTTCTGTTACAAGTTGATTCGTTGGCCTTCTGAACTCACTCTCCAGCCAAATTTAGTGATTTTTTGATACTCTGCTCCGTCCTCCCTATATGCAGGGTTTGTATGATTAAGATGGGTGAAATAGATCTCTGGATCTCCACTTTGTTTCTGACCTAATCGGGCCAGAGAGTCCTGTATTGTTGGATGAGGAACCACAGACATATCTCTCCCTTGAAGTTCATCCCCTGACCAGAAAGTCCCATCCAGTAGAGCATGCGTGACTTCAATCTCTTTCAACCATTCTCGAATTGACGATGCGCTATGTGCAGCTAGTGTTTGATCCCATGAATCGTGATCTGGCAAGAACAATACTGAATGCTCTTTCCCTCGGAGGACAAACGCATGCATATCAGAAAGTTCGGCTCTATGTGGAATCGCAATCGATTCGATGACAACATCATCGATTTTTACGTGCCCAATTTCAGTTAATTCAAAGACACCTTGTTCGAGCAGTAGCGCCCAAGCTGGTGTTGATTTGATGAGATTCTGCATCGATGGGCTACTATGTAGAGGAATGCCTCGTGCACTCATTGTTTCCCTACCAAAGAGGCCAAGACCATCGACATGTCCAAGATGAGCGTGGGTTAGGAATAAATGATCGATATTTGGCTCTCCAAATGTGATGAGTTGTCTGCCAAGGTCTCTTGTCGCTTCGATGAGAATGGTTGTTCCGTTTTTAGTTTTAATTCCAAGTGAAACTGGACTGCGATAATCTACTGCGGAGAGGTCTTGGCAGCATGGTCGCTGGCAACCTGGTTGCGGCCTTCCTCCATCTTGAGCAATTCCAAGGACGGTGAGTGTCGCCATGCTAACAAAATGCCGTTATGTTCCTACATGATAGAGATATATGCGAAGGGAAGACCTCAAGCGAGACCCCTTGTTGGGTTGAGTTGGGGAGAATATGGCAAAACCAGCACAAGTCACCTTCCCTGGTCAAAAACAACGGATGCGGATGCGTGGGACAAAGCACGCTAATGATGCTACTGCAAAGCGCCTTGGCCGTCAACTGAGACTCTTGCTCGAAGACCCTGATGCGTGTCTTCCAACCATGACTTGGAAGGGGCGATTGAGTTGGGGGCGCAAAGATCCTGTCTCAAAAACTCTCAAGGATTTACAGAAAATCGTTGCCAATAAGAACAATACTTCTTGGCTCTCAAAGCGAATGCTTGCTAAGCGAGGGGATCCTGTTGGCAAAGCACTTGCAGGCTCCCTCCATGCCTCTCATGATTCAGATATCTCAATTGTTGGGAATTTTAAATCGCCGAATTTTGGAATCGGCTCATTCATTCGAAGAGGAGATGGAAAGCAAGGTTACCTTGCCGGATTGCAAAACCATCACAATCTAACATTACGACTTCTCCCTTGGGAAGACCATGCTCGGAAAGGAATGTACTTCTTCTCGTGGGAAGGGGGATTTGTTTGCACAGGACCAGATCCAACGCCGCCTGCTGGGTGGCTGGAGGATGTCTTAGAACGTTCACGATTTGACTTTAAGCACGAGCAGGTTGAAGGGACCGATGTATTTGTCGCAGGGGATATTAATGCGAGTGATGTGCTGAATAGTGTTCCATCCAACGAGGGTTGGGTTCGCCTTACATTCAGACATGGCCCAATTGTTGGGATTGACCTTCAATCCCTACGTGCAACAGGGGAGAAAGAGAGTGCTTTTGTTCATCACCTTGCCCTGTCAATGCTCCCCCCACTGTTAATGTCGGTTGTCGATATTGATGCTATGTGGATTCCATTGGGATGGGATCCAGAGCACGCCCTTCCTGAAAGTGCACTTGAGGGAATGGGCAAACTTGTTGCTGGATGGCATGGGCTTACTGTGCCTGAAGGGAGTTTGAGTATGGCTTGCCAACGTGCCGTTCTCGATTCGTTGGAATCTGGATTGCTTCTTGGTTCATCATGGTGTGAAGGTTCTTCAATCGAAGAGATTCTTACTGCATTGGCAGGTATGGCTGGCGCTGATGATGAGAAAATATTGGCTGCTGGGGTGTTCCTTCACGCTATGCAGGAGTCAACCGAAGGCATTCGAATCGATCCACGCGGTGGACTTCGTGAACGCGAAGGGAGTATCATTGAGGTGATGGAAGGTGCAAGTCTTAGCGACGCTGTTAATGCTTTGTGGAAAGAGAATGGGATGGCTGGCCTAGAGCACATCGGAATTGAAGGTGATGAAGCGGCTATCATTTGGGAGCAACAACTGAAAAAACCAAAGCCCCTCAAAACCTTCCTTAAGAGCCTTGGAACTGCGCGAGAGAAGGCACAGAAAAAAGCCAAATTTCCTTTCTCTAAAGAACAGATTTCAGGCCCAACAGGTTCAATTCATGATTTGATTCTAACAGGACTATTGGAGGGCCCTGGTATTGCAGAACGTATAGCAACATCACGACATGACGGAATCGATGAGTCTGCTGCTGGTTGGTCGTGGCTGTGTGCCGCAGGTCGCTCGAGTGGACAAGATTGGCACTTTGAATCACTTGCACGAGATCGTGGTGGAGCTTGGATGGAAGCAACGAAGGTTTTGCTAAAAGCAGGAAAGAACCTACTCGAGTCTGAAGATTCCGATAGAACGGAATTTATCGACGCTTTGAACAATTTGCACACTGCAACAGGGCAACAAGACCCTTTGCCATCACTATGAAAGCGCTTGCTTCAGGTCGTTCCAAAGATCTTCGACATCTTCAATTCCAACGCTAATACGTACGTAGCCTGGCTCAATTCCAGCAGCAATTCGAACGTCAATAGGAACTGCCATGTGGCTTGATGTTGCTGGAACTTCGATTAAAGACTCAACGCCTCCAAGAGAAGTTGCCTCGTAGAAAATTTTCAATTTTGCCATGAAAGCCATGGCGCCTTCATCGCCTCCAGCGACAACAATTCCAAGCATTCCACAGCCCTTAGGTACAACTCTTTGTGCGACTTCATACTGGGTATGAGATGGAAGTGAAACGTGTTGTACTCGGATAACGTTTGGATGAGCCTCAAGTCGTTGTGCAAGTGTAGCAGCGTTCGATGTTAGCAGTGGCATACGAGCATGAAGTGTGCGCATTCCACGTTCAAGAAGATAACAATTATGAGGGTCTGAGGAGCCTCCAAAGTGAACTCTTCCCATGAAGATTTTCGAGATGAGTTCCTTAGAACCAACAACTGCACCACCGATCAAATCTGAGTGCCCTCCGAGGTATTTCGTGGTTGAATGTATAACGAGGTCTACGCCCATGGAAATTGGCTTACAGGCCCATGGTGAGGCGAATGTGTTGTCGATGATGACAATCAAGTTGTGTCGCTTTCCAATTTCAACCATTGCTGGAATATCACAAACTTTGAGATTAGGATTTGTGATTGTCTCGATGTAGAGAATCTTTGTGTTTGGCTGGACTGCCGCCTCATATGATGACGGATCAGTCATGTCAGCCATGGTTGTTTCAATACCGAAACGAGGTAGTTCTTCTGTGATCAATCCATAAGTCCCACCGTAAACATCCGCAGATGCTACCATGTGATCGCCTTGGCTCAACAACATCATCAATGTGGACGATATTGCGGCCATGCCGCTTGCAAAGGTTTCTGCATCCTCTCCGCCTTCCATCGCGCATATTTTCTGAGCAACTGCATCGGAATTGACTGATGAAAGTCGGGAATAAAGAAGCGTGTGTTGAGCTCCCGCTGCCCATCCTGCATAGCGTTCTTCCGTGAGTTTGTATGTTGAAGAAAGGAAGATTGGTGTGTTGACAGACTCACCGACATGGTTCGTTCCAGCGTGCACGTTTTTTGTCCCGTCTTGGTGATGTTGGTCGTCGCCCATGTTCAGCCCAAACCAACGGAGTTGCCTTCAGACCTTCAACGATGGGGAAGGTTTTGATGATTTATTCTTCCTCTGTATGGGCCGATTGCCGTAATTCTACAAGGACATTCCCTAACAATAGAGCCGACCCTCCAATAGCAATCCACCCAGACCACTCTGACAGGCCAAGCCCAAGAGCAAACATTGTTGCCCAAACAGGTTCGAGACCATAGATAATTGCTGCTTGTACAGGATGAAGAAACCGCTGCAACAAATTAAGCAACAGGAGGGCGAATAGAGATCCAAGTAATCCCAAGCAGAGCAAAGGAACAATAACGTCCTGTTGAAGCGTTAATTCCCAGAGTTTGAAGGTGTCCATTCCGCCCATGAGGACGGAGATTACGAAGCTTCCAATACTCACGATTATGAAAGAGGTAATCGTAACGCCGAGAGGATCCATTCGTTGTGTAATGGATTGGGTGAAAATAATGTGGAGCGCGAAAAAGAACGCACAGATAACTGTCAGAATTTCTCCTTTCCCCCATGACAAGTGCGGAGGTCCTTCGATGAAACCTGCCCCAAATGTCGCTAAAAGGACGCCTACAATCATCATTCGAGTTACGGGTTGGCCGGTCATTTTGGTCGAAATAATTGCTGTAAAGACAACATAAAGAGAGGTTAGAAATGCTGATGTCGATGGAGAAATTGTATCGATACCAACCATTTGAGTTGTGAATCCTACAAGAAGAATGAGACCAAGAACCGTTCCGCCGCCCCATAGTTCCCTTTCTCTAAGAGCGGCTCTGGCCTTTGAAGACCCGATGAAAAGCGCAATTGCAGCAATTAGGAAACGGCCTCCAACAAGAACTGATACGACGGCTGTTTGACCGTATGTATCAATCTCAGTTTGGACTGCATTCATGGCTTGTTTCATCCATATGAACGTTGCACCCCAAACAATGGTTACAACCAACAAGCCCCATACCGCTTTACGTCGCGTCACGGTCTGCATGAAGCACGTTGTTCACCCAAAGCGCATAGTGATGATGGTGTGGTAAGAAGCCTCAAAGAGCATCGTGCAGTCCACGAACCATGCCGTCATGGACTCAGCCAATTGATACAGGAAAAGTCCCTGAATCTGGCGCATCATTTGATGCAATTGTTGTTGGTGGTGGCCCCGGCGGTTCTTCGGCTGCAGGATATCTAGCCATGGCAGGAAAACGTGTTCTCCTAATCGAGAAAGGTATCTGGCCTCGCGATAAGGTCTGTGGTGATGCCGTGGGTGGAAAGTCCCTCTCGCATGTAAAGGCGCTCGGTGTCAAAGAAACCCTCGAGCAGACGCCACATTTCAGAGTGAATGGAATTCTTTTCTCAAGTCCAAATGGCAAGGAAGTTCGGGTTGCACTCCCAGAAGAGGACGTTGCTCGACTCGAAGCTGGATATTCACTCCCTAGAGAACAATTTGACCACCTTTTATTCGAAAGAGTTCAGCATCTTGTTCGAGAAAACGGAGGATCTGTAGTACAGGGAGCAGACGTTACTGATGTTCTATACAATGATGGAAATGACCCAGGAGACGGATCAAAAGATGAGCGATTTGCTTCTGGGGTTCGTCTTCGAATTGGGGGGCGAAAAGGCGAGGTATTCGAATTCCACGCCCCGGCTTTAGTCGGTGCTGCAGGATACCTTTGTCCCGTTGCAACAGCATTAGTTGTGGACACATATAGCGAAATGATGGTCGATAAAAAGCATTACTGCGGAGGATATCGCGAATATTGGGATGGTGTCAAAGGATGCGAAGAGAACATTGGCGACATAGAAATTCACTTCGTAGACGATATCATCCCCGGATATTTCTGGATTTTCCCCCTTGGCGATGGTAGAGCAAACGTTGGGTGTGGCATGGTGATGCATCTGATGGATAAGCAGTCGAAAAAACTCAAAGCATTACAGAAAGATATTATTGCGAATCATCCTCAATTCAAAGAACGATTTGCAAATGCAACATTGGTGGAAGGAACCGCAAAAGGTTGGCAACTTCCTTTCGGGTCTCCACGGAAAAAACAGAAACTTCAACCAAGGAGAATGGCAATGAACGGAGCATGGTTAGTGGGAGATGCTGCGAGTTTAATCGATCCTTTTTCTGGAGAAGGAGTTGGAAACGCACTGGTTACAGGTGAAATAGCAGCCCGTCACATTCTAGAAGGTAAATCTCCAATGGATTACCAAGTGGAAGTTTGGGAGGTTCTCGGTAAGGAATTAACCAACAGTTATCGTATGCAATCTCTGTCTCGACGTTCTTGGTTACTCAATTGGTTTGTTGGAAAGGCAGGGAAAAAGCCAGTGCTTCAAGAAATGATGACGGAAATGATTGCGAGCAAAGAAGCACAGGAAAATCTTCATTCTCCATGGTTCATGTTCAAGACCTTGATGTTCTAAGAGCACAATATGGGAGCCTCTCTTGACGGGATTAAGGCCGTCTTTTTAGACCTCGATGGAACAATATACCTCGGAGGAAACCTCATTCCTGGGGCGCTTGAATTTCTACATCGATGCGATGAGCTGGGTGTTCAACGCTTTTTCCTTTCAAATAATTCTTCCAGAAGTGTTACTCAATATGTCAAAAAATTAGAAGGGATGGGAATTCCTGCAACCGCTGATGATGTCCTCTTATCGACCCATGATTGTCTCGCCTGGTTGAAGAAGAATAACGTAACAAAAACATATTGTGTCGGTACAGAAGGAATGTGCAAAATGCTTGAGGCAGAGGGAATCTCAACCCGATCATTGAAGCCGCAATACGTCGTTTTAGGTTACGATACTGAGACCACATATGAAAAACTAGAAACTGCAAGTCTTCACCTTCATGCTGGCGTCCCGTTGATGGCATCACATCCCGACATGGTATGCCCATCTCCAGATGGAGGGTTGCCTGATGTGGGAGCCTTCCTAGCGCTCTTCAAGGCTACAACTGGGGTTGAACCTGTTCATATTTCTGGAAAGCCAAATGCTGGGATGATCCTGCATCGAATCGAAGCACTGGGTTTGAAGCCCGAAGAGTGTGCAATGGTTGGTGACCGCCTCTATACCGATATCGCGATGGCAAGTCGAGCCGGTTGCATGGGTATTCTCGTTCTATCAGGAGAAGCTACGATGGATGATGTGAACCAACTCCCAGAAGGGGCTGAACAAATGCCTTCACTTATCGTAGATTCTGTTGATTCATTACTCAGGTGATTGGTTGGGAATCAAACAGCGATGGAATCTTTGGCGAAGAAGGTGTTTGAAGCAACCCGTTGATGAGATTCATCAGGCGGGAGACAATTCGGAATTACGACTTGAGAAGTTAACTCGGGCTGCTGGACGCAAAAACAACTGGTCAGTACACGGGTCTGTACGCATACCCGATCCAGATGGTGGACGGAGAGAAATTGATTTGATCTTGATTTCGGGTTCTGTTGTTCTGGTTGTTGAACAGAAGCATTGGTCTGGTCGATTTGAAGTCAAAGAGGATGGCGAATTCATCCAACATCGTAACAATGGGACAATGCACAGTCACGCTACTGTCGCTCATCGCATTGCTCGAAAGACGAGATTGTTAACTGAAATTCATGCTGAACGATATCCAGACGATAAACTCGACATTCAAACATTTGTGGCTATGACGCATCAACGGCTTGAGTGGCCGAAAAATATGCCTCAACTTCCGGCGAAAATGCTGAATGAAAAGCAATTATTGGCTATGATTCAAAAAGTTGGAGGTGGTGAAGAAAACCCTCGTATTATGGAAACAATGGCTGGTTTTGGAACCTGGGATGAAATCCATATGCACGGGGGATTGAAAGTAAAGGGCGATCTTCTCAGTCTTGGTCTAGGAACAGGTGTCGATGAATGGGATACGACTCGTCAAGGTGGATTGACTGCAACATGCCAACACCCGCGAAGTATCCTTACGGTATTCAGGCCAAAACTCAGCAAAATTCACCTCAATGATGAAAGTGGTCGAAATATCGAACTCAAATGCAAAGATGGTCCTGCAGTCAAAATGCATGTTGTTGGCAGAAGCCAAGCAGAACAAATCGACTGGATGATGATCGATTCAATCGATGCCTCAAAGCGACCTATGGAGTGGGGTTGATGGCAGAAGCGTGGATTGAAGCAATCGGTCTCGTCGGCGGATTAATCGGTATTCTCGCATGGATTCCTCAAATTCGTAGAGTGTGGGTTGATGGTAAGGAAGAAGGGATTTCCATTCCAACATTCATCGCCGTAAGTGTATCTCTCTCGCTATGGCTTGTCTATGGAATTATCGTTGGTTCAATTGCAATGATTATTTCCAACATACTCACGTTATCTTTCATTATAGGGATCACAATCGGCGTATACCGGATTCGCTCAAGGCGAAACGAAGAATCAGAGAGCTGACTTTGTAGTCTGGATAATGACTGCACCAATCTTGTACGGGTCACCATTAGATGCTGGTCGGCGGTCTTCGAGTCTGCCAATCCAACCATCGGCTGGAACAGTTGCTGGTACACGAATCGATGCTCCACGGTCGGAAACTCCGTATGAGAACTCATCAATAGATTGAGTTTCATGCAGACCAGTTAGTCGTAGTTCGTTGTGAGCCCCATAGACATCCATGTGCTTCTTGATATTCTTTCCAAATGCTTCACAGATAGTGTCGAACAGTTCCTTGCCTCCAGTATCGCGCATAGGGCCGTTAGAGAAGTTCGCGTGCATACCTGAACCGTTCCAATCTCCTTGAACTGGTTTTGGATGGTATTCGATGTAATAGCCGTAACTTTCAGTTAATCTGTCAAGAAGATAGCGAGAAACCCACAATTCATCCCCTGCTTTCTTTGCACCCTTTGCAAAGACCTGGAATTCCCATTGGCCACAAGCAACTTCTTGGTTGATTCCTTCAAAGTTGATTCCTGCTTCAAGGCAAAGATCAGCATGCTCTTCGACGAAAGCACGGCCGTGTGTATTCTTTCCACCGACTGAACAGTAGTACAGTCCTTGTGGACCTGGATATCCGCCTACAGGGAAACCTACAGGGAGTTGTGTATCTGCATCCATGATGAAATATTCTTGCTCGTATCCGAACCAAAAATCATTGTCATCATCATCGATTGTAGCTCTTGCATTTGATGGATGAGGCGTCCCATCTGGATTGAGAACTTCGCACATAACAAGGAAGCCGTTGATGCGTTGTGGATCTGGATAGATTGCAACTGGCTTGAGAAGGCAATCCGATGCTCCTCCTTCTGCTTGGCGGGTTGAAGAGCCATCGAACATCCATTCTGGACATTCTTCAAGCGTACCTGAAAATTCATCTCTGACCATGGTTTTGCTTCTCATATTCTGTGTTGGTTCGTAGCCGTCAAGCCAAATATATTCCAATTTTGATTTCGTGGACATCAAATGCAAGGTATCGAAGACGGTATATCAATCATTTGTTCATTAATATTGATTCAAATTGTACTTAATGAATAGAAATAGTTCTTTTTAATGTTAGTATGAATATATTTAACCATATATTTTACAATATAATTTATCAATCGCTCGATATTCTTTCTAAAAATATTCAATCGTTCAGTGAGCGAATTTGAACAGTAAAATCTCAATTATTGTTCGCCGCTTCTTCAGATTGGGGTGTAAGGAGAACGTCTGCTTCTGTTCGTTCAATTAGAGGCAATTCTACAACAGAAAGAGACGGCAATACGTGGACTGTACATGTTGTTCCGCAGGCTGGTGCGAGGTAATCTTCGCCCTGTTCAGAGAGAACAAAACGTAGACCGTGGCCTGCAGGGAGGATCGCATCGATTGCCTGGAATTCCATCAGCATCGTAATCAATTGACCGGGGACGACTGTTTGGGCATCATAACCACCTGCATGGTATCGGACGTCCATTGTTGCATGTCCCAACCGAATACCAGTCACTGAATCTTGCATTTCGACAAATATTTGCCCGCCATCAAATGTTGGAACTGCAGAGAGATGGATGGTTGCGAGACCAGCGATATGGAGACTTTCTGTATCATTCATTGCTGGACATTCTACTGTTAATGTTTGACCTCCTCCAACGACGGGGGCCCCTCCTCCAACGAAAGCCCCATCATTTACACAGTCTGATAGTTCCAATGTTAACCGTTCAACATCGAGCGGAGGCCATGACTCTTCGATTCGCCATTGCCCGTCATTTCGTTGTACTTGGGCATGTAGATCGGGTTTTTCTCCAATCCCTTTGAGATAGTATTCCATCCATTCAAAGAGGTCTTGGCCCCAATCCCATCGAGTCATGTTCTGAATTGCTTCTCCGCCATATCCGGATTCCTGGTTGTTGTGTTTTGACCATTGGTCTGGATAGTTGTGCTCCCATTGGCCGAGCATTCCTGCAACGTCGTAACCTGCGTCGATGTAGGCTTGGTACCAATTTGTCCCAGACGGGCCTCCAAACACTTGGTGGGGATCGACGTTCCAATCTTGTAATCCCTGTACCCAGTAGATACTCCCGTTGTATTTGCCAAGGGCTTTGTCGATGTGGCTGCGTTCATCGTAATAATTATCCATGTATGGGTCAAGTTCCCCTAGCCCATACCGTGCTGGCCCTGCTAAGAAGCCTTCAACTACGTCTGCGCACATGTTGTCCAAATCATCTGCGTCATAATCAAGAATTGATCCACCATAATTCGAGTGCATAATTTGACTGCGGGCTTCTGCGCTCCCATTCTTGTAGAGAAGAGGTCCCAGAGCTGTAGTTCCTGAAATTGGAACGATCGTCTTGAGATGTGAACTGCCTTGTGCTGCTGCCTCCCATGCAGTCGCACCTTCGTAGGATTTACCATAAATTGCGACGTTTCCATTACTCCAGTTTTGGGTCCCCAACCATTCGACTGCAGCGTGAATTCCTTGCCCTTCTCCGTCGCCCCTGTAATCAAAACAGCCTGTGCTGTCCTCTGTTGCAAAGACTGCGACTTGAGCCAAAGCGTAACCGTGAGGAATGAAGTTATCATAGATGAATTCACCACGTCCAGCCGCCACTACGTTTGTTGGAGAGGATTCGCTCCCTTGCTGCCCATAGGAAAAATAAGGACTGATGACGGCAATCACTGGAACTTGATCACCTAGTTCTGTGTTGGAAGGTAGCCAGTATGAAAGGTGCACTTCTGCTGAATCGGGCCCACCCTCCCACGTTCCTGAGGTATCGACATCAATTGTTGCTTCCTGAACAGAAAGGGCTTCATGTGGACCATCCTCAAGAACTCTGGAATACGATCCAGTCCAGTTCCATTCGAGTGTATGGCGTTCATAAATGTCAGGATAATTCGATGAGGTATCCTCGTCTTGTGATGCTGTTTCTGGGGAACCAAAGCAACCAGCCAAGAGGACGTTCAGTAGCAACGCTACGAGAAGCATCGCCTTGATGGTACGCCTCTGCATCATGCTCATCCCTCCACATAGTTGCATAAACGATTTGCGTATCCTCCGTAAACTATGATTGATACCACCTCTTGGGTTATACTATGGAGCCTGAAAGTGTCTGGAAAGAACGTTGGGAATCTGCAACCCTTCCAATGGCTCGACAATACATGGAACTTGCTACTCAAAAACAATCACTGGTTTGTTTGGCTGCGGATCGTCCGACTATGAAGGAATTGAATAATTTACTCGATGCTGTGCACCCATTTATTGTCGCGTTGAAAACGCATGTTGACATGGTTGACGATTGGACATCAGAGGATTGGAAGGCGTTTTGTAAGAAAGCAAATCATCTCGGCCTCCTCATTTTTGAAGACAGAAAATTTGCAGATATTGGTAAGATTAGCGAAAAGCAAATGCTTGGCCTCTACAATATTGCAAGTTGGTCAGACCTTGTAACAGGTCATCTAATCAGTGGCCCTGATATTGTCGATGGTATACAGGCTGCTTGGGAAGGAAAGGGACGGAGCGGAGGAGTTCTACTACTTGCACAGATGTCAAGTCGCGGTAATCTGCTGATTCCATCCTATACCGCTACTGTTGCAGAACACGGTTCAAAACATCCAGGTGTATTCGGATTCATTGGAAATGGAAGCCAGCCATCTGGCATATCCGAGTTACGAAAATTAGTTGGAAACTCGAAGTTAATTTGGACTCCTGGAATCAACCTTGCAACTGGAGATGGTGCTAAAGGGCAACGTTATGGCGATCCATATGAAGCAGTTCTTTCGGGTTCGGATTGTATTATAGTAGGTTCTGGAATTCATGGTAATGATGAGCCTGCTGTGGAGGCTGCCAAGTACGCTCAAGCCTCCTGGAAAGGACTCTTGGAGAGATGATATTGAGCGCAATCATGTTCATTATTGGGTTGGTTTTCTTTGGAGGACTTCTCGCCTTAGTCTATTGGGGATACTGGAATGCAAGAAGGCTTGATGGGCAAATCGCTCGTGGTGATCCGTCGCTCCTCACAACCAACACCTATCGAAGAGAAGAAACAATACAAGCGCCTGCTGGTTCGATTATCCAAGAAGGTCAACTTGTTCAAGTGCAAGGACAATTCGTTCAGGCAGTTCAGCATCAACCTCGAGTTATTGTTCAACAAGGGCGATTACAATAGTCCATCGAGATGGCCTTGCTGATAGGCAACGCCTACACCCACTCCAACAAGAACAAGCAAAAGTACAAAGTTACGAAGACCTTTCTTTTTCTTTGGTTTTGAAGCAGGTGTATCTGATGAAACTGTTACTTCCAGCGGAGGGAGTTCTTCCAACGGCGGAAGTTCAGCAAGTGTCGGGAGCGCGGGTAAAATATTATCAGGCTCAACTTTGATTCGATCTTCTGGATATAACTGGTCCAAATCTTCTAATCCTGGCGCTTCTGGAATTTCACCTAATACTTCGTCCCAGATTTCATCCAACTGTGATTGTGTTACTGGTTTTGTAAGCCACCCTACGGCTCCTGCCGAGAATGTTGCCTGTTCAGCAAGATCAGAAAGTCTGTTTGGAGCGATGAAGAGAATCCTGGAGTCTCCTCCGTGTTCCCGCATTTCCAGTGCTGCTAGATGGCCATCGAGTGAAGGTATGTCAAGGGACATAACCACGAGTTCAGGATTGAGGCGGATGTATTCGTCTACTGCCTCATCCCCATCCTCACAGACGACTAAAGCAAAGCCTCGCTTACGAAAGACCTCTTTCAGCCTCATAATCGACATCTGATTGTTGTCAACAATGAGCACTGTTGGGGCGTCATCAGAAGAAACTTCACTCACGTAAGACATCGCAACCAATTCACCTGAATTGTTTCTTGCTCATCAATCAACCGATGAAATCCAGTGAAAATCTTCATTCTTCGCTTGTAATGTCTTCAACCGGTGCAGTTCGAGGATTATTGAAGGTCTGTCGGACGTTTTCCATGTTAGCCATATCCTCATCCATCGCTTTCTTGCGTTTTGGGCCGTTCATGAATTGCATTTGTAATTCGCTGACTACACCATCGAGCATAGCTCTTGCAGAATTATCGAGGTTACCTTCTGTCTTGTTCTTCAACATTCGAAGAATGTCTATGGCTTCTTTAGCTTCTTGAAAATTGAATCTCGGTCCGCCTTCTGGGTGTTCTATAAGGCCAAGATTAACCATCGCAGTCCGTTGGAAAAGGTGGACTACCTGAAAGAACCGTTCTGTTTCTTCATCTTGGAACATCATATTACCTCACGAAAACATCTCATCCAAAAGCCAGTCTGGGTTGAATTGTAGAAGGTCATCATAGCCCTGCCCGATACCTGCGAAAACAATTGGTCGCCCGGTGGCGTAAGCGATTGATAAGCCCGCTCCACCTTTCGCATCTGTATCCATTTTCGAAAGTACTGCTCCATCGAATTTCATCATTTCTTGGAACATTTTTGCTTGATCTACAGCATCGTTTCCTGCCAAGGCATCTCCAACGAATAAGACAAGATGAGGGTCTGCTACTCTTCGGACCTTTTCTAATTCTTTCATCAGATTCGTTTTGTTTTGCATTCTACCGGCGGTGTCCACAAGAACGACGTCGATTCCCTTTGCTTTCGCTGATTCTATCGCGTCACGTGCAATCGCTGCAGCATCGCCACCACGCTGACTTGAGATACAACGAATTCCTAGATTTTCACAATGAGATTCAAGTTGTTGAATTGCTCCAGCACGGAACGTATCTCCTGCTGCGGCTATGACTGAATGACCATTTGATTGAAGGCGATGGGCTATCTTTGCTGCTGTTGTTGTTTTTCCAGTCCCATTAACACCGACGAGCATGACGACCACCGGCGCATCTCCCGCATCCAAATACGATTGTACTGAGGCGTCAAAGTCCCAATAGCCAGCTGCAAGAAGGTTGCGTAGTGCTCGTTTTAGAGCGGCTTCAAGGACTTTAGCAAGTTCGGCACCGCGACGAAGCCGTGCTCCAACGAGGCTCTTTCTTAATGCGGAAAGGACCGACGTAACTGCTTCACTTGAGATATCGGATTCAAGAAGCATCCATTCCAATTCTTCAAGAATATCATCGAGAACCTTTCCTTCCTTGATGATTCGACCGCCTTGGGAAACAATACCTCCACCAAGATCGATGGATACTGAGCCAGATTCTGTTTCAATCTCAGCTTTCTCAGTCGAACCTTTTGGAGCGGCTTTCACTTCAACGAGTTGCCGACCAGTTGTTGTTCTCATCATCGAGAGATCGACGCGAGACCCTTGTGGCTTGGCAACATCTGTTGCTTTTCTTCGACGCAGTTCCTTTATCCGTTGCTTTTCCAACTTTTCCATTCGCTTTCGCTCTTTCTTGGAAAGTTGTCGTGGTAATTCTATTTCTTCTTCCTCTTCATCGTCCCAATCATCCCACTCGTCGTCGGACTCAGTAGGTTCGGCTGGAAGTTCTTCCGGTTCAGAAAGGGGTTCATCTTCCCAATCTTCTTCAATTTCAGTGGCTGTCTGAAGAGCTACTTGGCCTTCTTCAGAATCCTCTGTTGCTGTTAATTCCTCTGAATCAACTTCTTCCGCTACCTCTTGAACGCGACGTTTGAATCGATCAAACAATCCCATCTTCTCACCTAGTCATCCAGTGTTAGCTGATTGCCAAACATGCCGCCACGGCGGCGATTTGGTTTCGTAGTTGTGGATTCCTCTTCTTCTGGCTCAGTTGATTCGGCTTCTTCCTCAACCGGTTGTTCAACAGGAGGGGTTGGTTGTTGTTGTTCATGTTGCGCTACTGCTGCTTGAGTAAATGTCTTAGCAAGGGAGGAAATTGTTTCTTCGAGTTGTTTGCTTTGAGATTGAAGGTTTTCTAAAAGCAATCCGAGTTCTTCCATTCTCTCTCGAGTCACTGAAGCCGCATCAGACCAGGTGCGCTCGCCAAAGATGCCGCTTCCTAAGTCGATAATTGCTGTTCCTTCGCCGCCGCCAGGGTGTTTACAACTGAGTGTTACTCCAGCACCGATTGAAACATGCATGTTCATTTCTGAATCATGATTTTTATTGGAAAGAGTTTCAAGGATTGTTGCCGTTACATCATGCTCGCCAAGAACATTAAGCACTTGCTCAACACGTTCTTCGACTTCATGATAGCGTTCTCGATTCATCTCAACGAGTCGTGCTGTTTGTTCGAGTTCTGTCTGTTCCAATCTATCGCCCCATCATAGCCTAGAGGGGGTCATTGATGAATGCGGCGATGTGCCTTTCACTCTTCTTCGGCTACAGGTGCGATTTTTCCACCATCAGCTTCGATTTGGTCGCGGAAGTGGTGAAGAACGGCTGGTTCGGTTGATGTTCGAGGGTCTATTTCACCAATAGAAATGATATTGATTGCTCGGCGGTTCGCTTTGTGGCGTGATCCGATAGTGGAGTACGCTCGGTGTTCAGCATCGTCTTTTGAACTTGCAACGATGTCGATAGAGAACTTCTGTCTCATGCTTCCAAAGGGGGCTTGTCCAGCAACACGGTAGGCCTTCATGGTTCCTCGCGATTGGTTGGTTGATTTAAACGCGATGGTTCGCTAGGCAAATGGCGCATCGCGTGTTTCATCAACGATGAGGAGGTCCCTAACGTTGTGCGAAGCGCTCTTCTACTCGTCTTGCTCTTGGCTGCACCACTCTCATTGGTGCATGACAGAGCGCCTCTAGAACTTAGGGGGGAGGAAGTACGACTTACCTTACCAGAGGGTGAACTATGGACGCAAACGGCGTGGGATAATGCGATTCAATCTGGATACGTTCCTTTGAGAATTGTTTCCCCAACAGAACTTATTGCATGGAAACTCGACCAGACAACTCAATCGTTTGATGGAGTTGAATCAATAAATGATCCCGCTCCATGGCAATCAATACCTTTTGGTGGACAATTTGTTACCATCGTTTTTGAACCAAGTTTACCTAATCCAATACAACATGAAATAATCGATAATCTTGTCAATCAAATAGGTATTTCAATTCTTAATATTGCTCAAGATGCTGTTTTACCTCACGTTACTATCGAATGGAAAGATCATTATTCAGCAGAATGGTTTTCCGAAATTGACGGCGTTCTATGGCTGGAACCTAGTCTGGAAACAGTTAGTAGAAATCTCGCTAGTGCAGTTCAACTCTCAAAACAGGCGCCTGATCACAATCTACCGCTTGCATGGGAATTAGGATTGAATGGGAGCGGGGTTGTCGTAGGTATCGCTGACTCTGGGATTGATGCCGATCATTCCTGCTTTCGAAATTTAACAAGCGATAGTGTAGGTGAATCTCAACGGAAAATCCTTCACATTAATACTTCAATTGATGATTGGGATTCTCAAGGACACAGTGATTACCGCCATGGCACACATACGGCAGGTTCAGTAGGTTGCCATCCGGTATCGACTGCAGAAGAATATCAGATTCCTTCTGCTGCAATGGCGCTCGGATATGGAACAAAACTTGTTGTTCAAGATATCGTATCCGAAGAAGGCTGGCTCCCTCCTGATGTTGATTATTTATTACTCGAATCTTCTGAATATGGTGCAGTCTTACATTCTGATTCTTGGGGCGACGATACGACAGAATATACGCTTCGATCTGGTGATTTCGATGCGTTCACTCGAGAATACCCGTGGTCGCTTCCATTGGTTGCTCCGGGAAATAACGGTGGCGAGGTGTTGGAACCTGCAAACGCAAGAAACGTAATTGCAATTGGAGCCTCGACCAAAGATGATGATCCCGAACGGTGGATTTCTTCCGTTCACGGACCTACGGAAGCAGGTACAAGAGGTATATTCGCCCTTGCTCCGGGTGTGTCGATTACTTCTGCTAGATCGGACGGCCAAGCCAACACATGGAACTCAGGCCACCATACCCTTAGCGGCACGAGTATGTCGACACCAACTGCTGCTGGATTTGCCAGCATTCTAGAACAGATGGTACGAGATGGGTGGTTCACT
>Ga0233444_10002018_pt1 | contig 21947 bp, 13 predicted proteins | sample SI_124_October20_6_FD_182792 | JGI IMG/M metagenome (GOLD analysis project Ga0233444, IMG submission 182792) | Seawater microbial communities from Saanich Inlet, British Columbia, Canada - SI_124_October2016_10_MG | ecosystem: Environmental > Aquatic > Marine > Inlet | place: Canada: British... | reverse complement strand
TACACAAGCGTCTGCACCAACATAGTCGCAGAAAACGGTGCTAGTCTCATTATTGACGATGGACGAATTCAAGAGGCTTGTTATCTTGACCTTCAAAATCTTGACTGGTCTATTGAAAACGCCCATTTTGAAGACAGTATTTTACGGTTAACACCGCCTTCTGCGCCACTTTCGTATAGCAACGGAACGACCTATCTTAACTGGACTTTTGATAATGTTGATTTTTCGAATCTGACTCGAAGACCGGCCATGGACTTAACACGAAACAACATGAATTCATGGTCAACCATATCCAGAACCATGCCCATGGAATTTACAAATCTAACGATTGATGTTGAAATGTACAATCGAGGCAATATGGATGATAATACTGTCGAAGTTGACTGGGATTTGCCCACTACGTTTCGTCATGTGGACATCACCGATCAGAGTTATGCCAACCGAAGCACGAACTATCCCAACGTAGGTTATCGATATTACAATTCGATGGGTCAGACCTATCCGATGTTCCCGTCTCTTTTTGCAGTTCTTCGGTCAGACCTACTTGAATTAGAGAATATTACCGCTCATGATTCCCATGAGCACGGCTTTTTGATGTCAAGTACGAACCATGTGATGATGAACGATGTATCTATTGAACATGTTCTTGAGCCAGTAATCTCCTCTAGTTTCTATAGGTCTGGCTCAGGTACCCAAGATAATCTCGGATTGAACATAATTCAACAAACTGGCAGTGGCGGGAATTTGAACATTTCCAACTTATCTGTCAAAGACAGTGGTATTGTTAATTTCCATTCTCAAACTGGACATGGCGGCGTAGATTTCCAATGTAACGTCATCTTAGGAAAGGGAACAACAATAACAATCTCAAACACATCAATAGAGCAATCATGTCAAACTTCATACACATATTCTAAAGATCGAGCGAGCGATTACTATAGTTATTCATCCAATACCAGAGCGAACAGTTACCAAAATTGTGATGGAGGGAATCCGAATGCGTATTCCACCATAAAAGATTACACTACTTGGAACCATGGTTTGTCTTCTGCGGATAGTTATTGTAGGCTTCATTCTGCTTTCGTAATAAATTCAGGTGACAATTACGAATTGACCATGAACGATGTTTCTGTTGTGAATTCTGCCTATGCCAATGTTCACTTTTCTTATACCACTTCTGGCAATGATTACGATAAGAGACATGGAACTACACTCGCAGCAGTGATCTGGAGTGAAGGTGGAGGTGAAATCACCAATCTTACAACAGAGGGTTCAGGGAACGCCAGCACTACTTCCGCCTATGTTAATTCGAACATGCATCTCAACGCTTTTTCCTATGGTGTGGTGTTGGAAGGTAGTAGTTCATCCAGTGTTCTGTACCTCAATGACTCTAATGTAAACCATTCTTCTGTGATTCCGTCGATATCTGCTTCGTATTGGAAGTATCAAGATTGGTATCCGACTGCAGCAAGCACAGGCACCTTGGTGTTGACTGATACAAACTTGACAGAAGCGACATGCGGCTCCATACTTGGCTCCACATCATACTGTAACGATGGAATGGTTTGGTTGGGCAGCAGCGGGGAGTTCCTTCGAAAATGGTCGTTTGATGTGCGTGTAGTTGACCCTGACGGGGTGTTCACTCCAAATGCAACTGTTAATGCTTATGAGAATTCAATTTGGCACCTTGGTACTCGAACAACTGGCCCTAATGGCTCACTTGTAACCTACATTGGAACTCAATACAGCCTTACCCGCTCTTCGAATTATTCTTACACGCCGCATTCGATTTCCGTTACATTGACGAACTATTCGAATTCGTCTTCATTTAATTTGACTGGTCCGACTTCGATTATCGTGTACGATCCGACACCTGATGCTTTCCCTGGCGACATCACCCAAGACTGGGACAACGACAGCGACGGCTATGGCGATAACATCAGTGGCAACAATCCCGACCATTTCCCTAACGATTCAACCCAATGGAACGATACCGATGGTGACGGCTGGGGCGATAACCAAACGGGCAATAATCCCGACCGCCTACCGAACGACAGCACCCAATGGAACGATACTGATGGAGACGGCTACGGTGATAACCAATCTGGAAACAACCCTGACCGTTTACCTAATGATGCAACCCAATGGAACGATGCTGATGGTGACGGTTACGGTGATAACCAAAACGGCAACAATCCAGACGCCTTCATCAATGACAACACCCAATGGTCAGATGTTGACTTTGACGGCTATGGTGACAATCAATCAGGAAACAACCCCGATCGATTCCCGAATGACATCACTCAATGGAACGATACTGATGCCGACGGTTACGGTGATAATGCGAATGGAAACAATGGCGATGCATTCCCACTTGATTCAACTCAACACTATGATGGCGATGGCGATGGACTTGGCGACAACCAATCCGGTAACAATCCGGATCCTTACCTTAACGATTCAGACAACGATGGCTACAATAATTCAGTCGACACCTTCCCTTGGAACCCAACCCAACATGAAGACTTAGACGGTGACGGGCTTGGTGACAACACGTCAGGTACGGCAGCTGACCCATATCCAAACGATACCGATAACGATGGTACAAACAACACTGTTGATCCGTTCCCACTTGACCCAACACAATGGGAAGACAACGACCAAGATGGCTACGGGGACAACCAGTCTGGAAACAACCCTGACCCGTCACTTGACGATTCAGATAACGATGGAGTCAACAACACCAACGATGCTTTCCCCAATAATCCAACCCAAACCACGGACAGCGATGGTGATGGCTGGGGTGACAATCCCAACGGCTACCCAGCGGATGCGTTCCCGAACGAAGCCTCTCAATGGTTAGATTCCGATGGTGACGGGCATGGTGATAATGCCAACGGTGTCAGCGGTGATGCATTCCCGAACAACCCAACGCAGTGGCAAGACAGCGATGGAGACGGATACGGCGATGACCAATCCGGATTCCCTGCTGACGCTTATCCAAATGATGCCAGCCAATGGTTTGACAGCGATGGAGATGGCTATGGTGACAATGCCTCAGGCACAAACCCCGACGCTTTCCCGAACGACCCGACTCAATGGGCTGACCAAGACGGAGATGGCTATGGCGACAACGCTTCAGGCACTCTTGCAGATGCATACCCGAGTGATCCCAGTCAATGGGCCGATTCAGATGGTGATGGCTATGGCGATAATTACGCCTTTTCCATTGATCCACAGACAGGCCTTCGAACTCAATCGGGTGATGCCTTCCCACTCGATGGCACTCAATGGTCTGACTTGGATGGAGACGGTCACGGTGAAAACATCAATGGAACTCAACCCGATGAATTTCCCTATGATGCAACTCAATGGCGTGACCGCGATTTGGATGGTTTCCCTGACAATTACTTCTATGATCTGAATTCAACCACTGGCCTCCGTGAGAATCAGATTGGCGATGCGTTCCCTGATGATTCCACACAATGGTCTGACATTGATGGTGATGGGTTTGGAGACAATCCAAATGGCAACAATCCAGATGTGTTCCCTACCGATCCAACACAATGGGCTGACGCAGATGAGGACGGCCTTGGAGACAACCCTAACGGAACAAACCCTGATCCCACACCAGGTGACACAGACAATGATGGGGTTCCAGATTATCAGGATGCATTCCCGTATGAACCGACACAATGGGCAGATTCAGATGGCGACGGTTACGGTGATAATTGGGGGGCCACATCGTGGACCACGCTTCGCCCTTCTTCATGGCCTGGAAGGTTTGTACAGAATGCTGTTTTGGTCGACTTTTTCCCGACCATTTCAGCAGCTGTAAATGATTCTGACTTCGACGGATTCCCTGATCAATGGAGTTCACAAGATACTGGAAATAACCGGGCAGGTCTCCTTTTGGATGCTTGTCCTTTGATTTTTGGCAACGCGACAACCGCTGGTCCTGGGTGTCCGGATGGCGATGGCGATAATGTGGCTGACCAAGACGATGCTTTCCCAATCGACCCTACCCAGTGGAGCGATGTTGATGGTGACGGTTATGGTGACAACCAAGACGGTTCATTCCCTGATCGGTTCCCTAACGATCCATCCCAATGCTGTGATGTCGATGGTGACGGTTGGGGTGACAATGCTTCCGCCGAACCATATGATGCCTTCCCGAATGATCCAACACAATGGTCCGACGCAGACGGCGACGGCTTCGGTGACAATCCAACCGGTTCGAACCCTGATGCTTTTCCTAACGATTCAACTCAGTGGCTAGATCAAGACAATGATGGCTTGGGCGATAACCCCGAGGGGAACAATCCAGACCAGTTGCTTGGGGATGGAGATAACGATGGTTATCCGGATGATCAAGACGACTGTCCAAGTGAATTTGGTAACAGCACGTACGATCGCTCAGGTTGCATTGATTCGGACGGTGATGGCGTCTCGGACAGTGCAGACTTGTGGCCAAATGACCCGAGTCGGTCATTGGATTCCGATGGTGATGGTGTCAATGATCCTGACGATGCATTCCCGAATGAACCCACACAGTGGATTGACAATGACATCGATGGTCTAGGGGACAATCCAAACGGAGTGAACCCAGACCCGTACCTCGATGATTCGGATAATGACGGTGTCATCAATCAAAATGACGCATTCCCAAACGAGCCGACACAATGGGCAGACATTGATGGAGATGGCTTGGGCGACAATCCAGAAGGGGCAAATCCTGATCCCTCTCCGAACGACACAGACAATGATGGCGTCCAAAACCCAGAAGATTTGTACCCTCTCAATCCAGATCAATCCTCGGATAGCGATGGGGACGGATGGGGTGACAATCCCAATGGTCTCGATGGCGATCAGTATCCGAACGATCCGACTCAATGCTGTGACACCGATGGGGACGGTTGGGGTGACAATCCAAACGGTACCATGCCGGATGCATTTGTACTGGATCCAACACAGTGGCTTGATGCAGACCGAGACGGATTTGGCGACAATCCTGACGGTTCGAACCCAGATCCATCGCCAAACGATACCGATAATGATGGTGTTCCGAACAATCAAGATGGCTGGCCACAAGATCCAACCAAATCCTTGGACTCTGACGGAGATGGCATCGAGGATGGGGATGAGAACTTCCTCATGACCAACATTCCTGCAACATCTGCAAGTGCAGTACTAACTCTGGCGCTGTTTGTTGGCGCTTTGACCGGTGCAGCCGGTTTCTTTATGGGTCAACGAGGCAATCGCCCGAACGCCGAATCTTCAGATTCAACAAGGCGCTTTCCTTCTTCCGAGAATATAATGGACGAGAATGATCTTTGAGGTGGGGAAAGTGGTCGTTAAAAATTTACGAAATATGATCGATAGAATGGACCATCCGTTTGTGTACAATCAACTCGAATCCGTGGGTGCGTTCCGACCTGGCGCTGAGAGATCCGGGCCACCCCTCACAAGAAAAGTAATCCTTGAACTGGTGGGTGAAGAGGATTTTCCTAGGTATTTTGATGACCAGAGGTGGTTAACTGAGTTGAACACTCTCCTAAGGCATCCAACTCCGAAGGTGGCTCAGTCGACTCCTGATGTTATTCCAGTAACAGGCCCACCTAAGGCAGGCAGAACACTTCCATCGCTCCCTCATCCCGATTTGGATGTGATTGATGCACCACCTGCTGGAAGAGCAGAAAAAGTTCCCATCAGTCCTTTAATCAATGCAATCGAGGGTCGTCACCGCCAAATCGACCAAGACGATGCCAATGTGCTGACCACAGAGCGAATTGAAATCAATCCCTCATCCCGGTCAAATGATCTCGCCGATGAACGTATGGAATTGCCCATAGTTGCACCAATATTGCTGTTCTTACTGGTATGCTTGGGAACCACTGGTTCATTGATGTCATTGAACACTCCCTTCATACTTAGTTTTGCTTTTGGATTGGTATTCTCATGCTTTGTGCCCGCACTCATGCCTCCACACCGTATGCACACCCAACTTGCGGCGTTAAGCGTGTTCGGATGGTCTCTTGTGTTGTTGGCAGGTTTGCTAAGCCTCCCTGTTTCGGAGGCTCCAGTCGTGGTACAGGAATTAACAAACGGTGACCTCTACTCAATCTTATTTTTTAGTAACTTCATAATTTTGAGCCTTGGTGTTGGGATGTTTGGAGTGATCCAGGAAAAGCAAGAATGGACTCGAAGAATGGCAAACACCTTGTCAATCCTCGCCCTCGTTTTACTCACCCTCTGTTTGCTTCTGCCATCAATGATTGAGGCACTCGTATCGGTTTTAGGCGCTATGACAGGTTTGTGGGGTGTGATCGTTTTAGGCGACGCTCGCCCAATTGATATAAAAAAGCCAATTCATCTACTTGCAATCATTTCCCTCGGAACTGCTTTTATTAGCATGTTCAGTGCGTGGGAAGGAAATGTCTTTGTTTTCTTGATTTATTGCGTTCTTCTTTGTGGTCTTGCCCTTTTGGCGCCAAACTTAACTCGCATGGAAGCGTCAAATGCTTTGCTTGCAACAAGTGCGAGCGGCTTCATCCTTCTTTCTATGTCATTGACATCTGAATGGGGTGTCTCAATCATCATTCATATTCTAATCCTCTTAATGGTGCTCGCTCAAATGGAATTACGCTATCGAGTTACGAATCGGAGCGAGACCCGCGTCTATCGGTTTTTGTCCCCGGATGTTTCCATTCCGAGTCAATCACTGCACCGAATGAATTCTGATGTCGCAGTTCTTGGGTTCAGGGAGGCTGGTAAAACAAGTTATTTGGGGGCATTATGGTTGGTTCTTTCTCACCATGTAATCCAAGATTTATGGTATGGTTCGGCAAAGTATCTCAATGACGATCGTCCTCTTGGTTTCTCCACTCAAGATCTTAGGGATATTCTCGATGAAGGGAGTTCTGCTCACTCACGGGATTTGTTGCTCGCTTCAGACGACCCTAAAGAAGTTCTCAGAAAGTACCTTCAACATCGCGGTGCGGAAGCAACGATGGCGACAGAGTTCACCTTTGGGCAGTTGCCAAACCCAATACACGGCTTTCCATTTGTTCCGCAAGCTGAAAGGCCGACTCGTCGGTTCTTAGAACAGTTTACCAAGAATCTAATCATTCGTGATCGCATGTCCAGAGATGTACCAGATTCGACCAGTGCAGTCAGCGAAAACCTGACAATGAAACTGACGTTTGGGGCAGAATTGAATGAATCGTACCCTACTTTCTTCGGACTCAAAACGAAGCAACGGCGGTTTACGAGTCGCGTTCAAAATCAAATTCAGAGTTTCGATGTACCTGGCGAAGAAGTTCAACGTGCTGTTGAGTTTTTGGATGGAAAGAACATCACTTCTCGCTCGATTCAGAGCCTGCTTAATAGCATCGAAACCCATGAAGAATTCAGCAAACAAAAAGAGGCCATACGGTACGTTGTTCGAATGATTGCAGAATATGAACACGTTATCTTTGTCATCGACGCTGACAAATTCACATCCATTGACCGAACGGGAGACAGCCCAGTCGGGGCCTTCCTATTGCTTGCCAATAAATTGGCGCACCTTCATGGTGCGGCTCTGAAGCGGATTACGCTGCTGTTAAACAAAGCGGATACGCTGATAAAAAGAGATGAAATTTCCAACAGAAGCATGCCTAATGGTGGTCTCGATTCATGGGCGGATATGCCCAATAGGGATTTAGCAATGGAGACTGTCAAAGAGGTCATTGGACCTGCCATTATTAACAGCGTATCAGTGCCTATTGAGGCCTATTTCGCTTGCACCTTTGGTGGGCTGATTAACCGTGGAGGTGACGGTGAAAATAAGGAGGATGACATCCCTAGTTACCCAATGGTACCGATCAACGTTGTTGAACCATTGTTGAGGGCAATGCTTGTGCCCTTGGATCAGACAGAGGGTTATTCCTTTTTTGGGGGCAGCGATGATGATTGAACATCAAGTCACTGTCTTTGATCATAGCAGCGATGCCGGATACCATTTCAGGGAAAGCCCAAGCGACCAAGAATGGGCAAAACTGGTTCGTGATGAAAATAATGTCGTGCGAAGTCTCAATGACACTGAAGCGATTGACGGACGCATTCGCATTGTACCGGCAGGTGAAAACACAATCATGATGTTCTCCTCAACGCGCATCCGCTCCGGCGGTCGTACTGCGATTCGAACAGTGTCACTAAAAACCACATCTCACAAAGGACCAATCCGCTGGAAGCAAGGTCTGCACTTGGTGCTCAGGCAATACCTCGTAGGTGATGAATCAGGAGGTATGGTTGCAATTAATGCACAAGATGCAACGTTACCGCCCTCCATTCAACAATATCTACCCGCATCAAGTTTTTCGAGAAACGCTTCCTTTATCGGTCTTGATGTAGATTCAATCATGGCCTTTTGGTCTTACCTTCCCCCACTCACTCGTTCGCAAACAGAAATCATCGTTGGTGCTGTAACAGAAGTGGATCGGGATCAACATGACGCCTCGGGAAATAAAATCCTCTGGATTGTAGAACCGAATGCAAAGGTCTCCTTTCCAAATCCAGAAAGGGATGTGAGGCAATATACTTTTGCGCCTCATGAGCAAAAGGAACATGTTCTAGAGCGTTCCGCAAGCATTGCCGATCAGACCGGTGTTTCAGGGAATCTTTGGCTGCGAACATTTGAGTCTGAAATGTCTAGAAGAGGCCATGACGTTAATCATGCGGACCACCTCGAGATACGACTTCATTTATGCAACCATGATAAGGATCAAGACCGCCGCACCATGTGGCGTGCATTGGCTTTAGATACACTGCGCGAAGACTCTGCTAAACATTCTGAATACTTCTTCCTTCACGGAGACCCCCTCGCTGCTCATGAAATGGAAGGGTGGGAATTGGAGGATCAATTGGAATCTCTGCGCCCTCGAATTATGGCTTCTAGAGGCCTTCATAAAACCGGTGAATTCCTCCGTTTCGCAGCCACACTGCATGGTTATGCCGATTCAAGATTATGGGTTCATATTCTTCAGTATGCGCCGCTTGAATCTTGGCTGCAATCCAACCATGAAGACATTAAGGCAGTGTTCAAGCCTGTCATGGAGGTGGACAGTGAATTTAGCCTTCATCTTCTTCAATCAGTGCATGCACTTAACACCCAACAAAAACTAGGGCCTGCAGTCTACCGATTGTTGATTGATGCGAACATTATCTTGCCAAACGATTGGTATCGGTACATTAGGCATTACCCTTCTTTGAAATTCTCAAGAGACAAATACACTCCTCAAGTATCAGGTAAAACCCTTCTTCACAGCCCCAAAGGAACTTTCAACCTCAATTGGGAACATCCTCTTTCACTCGCCACTTCTATGGCAAAATTGCACAAGGAGCATTTTGAGGAGGAGGACATTATTCGAGTGATTGAAGAGTTTTCGAAATCTCAGGATGATCTGCTTGAGGGCTATCTTGCAGAATTCCAACGTCTTTATAATCACAACCTCGCGAGTATATCTTCGCGAATAGCAGTCTCCGCAGTCCTCTCTCTACATCAATTTGGACGGCCAGGGACCGGCCCGTGGCTCGATTCGTTATTTCAGGCATCGACTGAAATATCTGAGATTAAGAAAGTCTTATCTGAACTTAACATCAAGGTGGATGATCTGCCAGACAGAATCATAAAACGTATCTATTCTAATAGAGCCAATAATAAAGTGAGGTCGCTGAAGGGCTATCCCACGCCATTTTATTTAACATTCAAAGAGGAGCCACAGGAGGCATATGTGCGACTCACCTTCTCGCCTAAAATCTCTGAGCGATTGTGGAAACTGGTCGCAACCCCTTTGCTCAGAGTGATTGCTTTATGTTGGCTCATAGTGTACATCCCTAGAGCGGTTTATGAACTGTATGCACGGATTTATGATGGAGAAATTCCAGGTTTTGTACTTCAAGAATCAGTGGTTGGATCGAATTTCAATTACTGGCTTATTTGTGGGATTGTGCTTGCACTTCTTGTGTTTTTAAGAAGAATTAAGCGACGCCAAATTCAGCATATTTGGAATGGAAATGAACTCAGGGAGGGTCCAAATGACAAGGCAAATTGAGGTAGCTTGGCTTGAATTATCAAATTACATAGGTGTGCAGCCTCCGGAATCAATGACAGATAGTGGTTTAGCTGCTTGGGCTCGTCCGGAGTCTCCGCATCCGGCAAGACGTAACCGCCCATTGCTGGCTGAAGTCTTGAGGCAGGCCAGGGCAGGAAATTGCTCCCATATGGGGGGCAGTCTCGTCGAAATTCAAGGGATGAACATCTCTCTTGAAAGTATTCGAGAATTCCAAAAATTAAATTCTCTCGTAGGTGCGATTCGGCCACCCAGCCCTCATCAAAGACTGTTTCGCTGGGTTAGTGCGTTCAGCGATCGTCTCGCAATTCTCTTGAAAAAGGAGTCAGAAACGACCATTGAACCCTTGGCGAATGAAGTCATAGCATACCTTGACTATGACCTACTTTTATTTGAGAAGAACAAAGAAATTCTATCTCGATTCAAAGAAGAACGCAAAAAATTGGATATTCTGAAAGCAGCAATTGATGACCCAGTTTTTTCTGACAGAGAGGATAGTATCAGGTTAATTGATGATTACATGGAGTGCGTTCTAGGGCCCTTAGCCCATACCATCCTCGTTACTGAAGAGATTCGCAGTGCCATGTATGATTTCTACATCAAAAGGGCCAGGGACGCAGTTTTACAATTGGCAGGCATCCACGTCCAACTTACTCAACTCCCGTCATTCGATGAAGTCCAAACCATTCTAGATACTATCCCAAAGTTTGATGATCGCTCCAGTTTCGAAGCATATCAATTGACAGCATCACATGAACATCTTGAGCAAAAAGTTACAGAATGGGCAGATGAAGTCAATAACAGATTCAATTCTCACATTAACCTCTCTCAGAGGGATGTCATTGTCGACCTTCGTAATGGTGTCAACATTCAAATTAATCAACAGTATGGAACCGGAAAGCAACAAAATGTTCTGTACAACCCTGAGACAAAATTGTGAATTTGGTCGTTACTGCATTGGGTGTCTAAAACATTACCAATTAGTCCCAATCGAAATCAAAATCCGCTTCCGGCAATACTTTCCTGCTTTCTTCCTTTTGCTGCGTAGTGGCAGTGGAGGTGCCTTGTTTTGCTAGTTCGGATGGCTTCTCTCTTGGCATCCGAGTGTCCTTCGTGCGTTCAGCCACCACAGGAGCGACCTCTCCCCCATCGATGTCATCGAAGATGTCATCATCATCGAATATATTCTCATCTTCTTCCATGTCCGAAAAGACATCCATTGAGAGTTCTGATTCGGGTTCATATTCATCAATTTCTTCAAACGGATTCGTTCCGGTTCGGTCAAGCAGTGGACTTGAATCATCGAGGATATCAACTGATGTTGTTTTAACGAAGTCACGGATACTTTCTTCCAACTGATTTAGATCTTTTGACAACGGATGACGTACAATTAGGCAATCTGGCGTCATCGAAAGTGGGTCGTACCATGCGACCTTCCTCTCGGTTACAAAGAGATGGATTTGCTCGATGTTGTTGGCGGTGAGTTTATGGCTTAATTCATCCCATGAATCTATTCGCTCATCAGGAATATGCCCCCTGTCGTCAGTAAAGAGCGCTATGACCCTTCTTCGACTGTCTGTAGGCCAAGCGATGTCTTCCATTCCTCTAACCAAGGCATAAATCGATGATTCGCCTCGATTGTTCCCTCCACCTTCTGGAATGAGGGAGTGTAAGAATCGTTCTTGCCTAGGAATGTCTGCACCGAATCCAAGCTGAACCCACGCAGTGTATGGTTCAGCCAAGGCATCTCTAAAAGCAGCAATTCCGAAATCGACCCTCACGCCCTCTTGATCAAAGAGATTGACCATCATGGCAAGTCGTTCCCGGAGTGTTCGGTGGACCCATCCCATGCTACCAGTTGAGTCTATTAAAAAAAGACACGAAATGTTACTCATTCTATCGCCTCCTCAATCGTCGTCGAACATGAACTCATCATCCAATTCTGCAGGTTCGTCATCAAAAACGAACGTTTCCAGTGTGTCTTCTTCATCGTCAAATGGATTTTCGGAAATAGGATTTCGTGTTGTGTCGTCTCTGTCCAGTAGCACTTCAGCTCCGTCGATGTCATCCGAACTTGTCTTTGTCACATTACGCAGTTCTTCAACCAATGCCTCGGTGTCTCCTGGGTCTAAGTTCCAAAATTGACAGTTCGAAAAACTATCTTGTTTAATACATGCCTTTGCCATCGCAAGAGGTTCATACAGCTCGGAATGCTCTTTGGGGCAGATGATGTGGATTTGGTCAAGACCACCAAATTGGTTAATCCCCTCAACCAAAGCATCCGCATCCTGACATTCCAAATCGGGTTGATTGGGGGGTGCGTCTGTGATATGGATGATCACTCGGTGGGCGTTCTCTCTCCAATTTGATTGCCTCACTGCAGTAAGTATTGCGTCATATGAAGACTCTGGATCTGGACCACCTCCTTTGGCTTGCAATGTATTAATCGCCTCTTCAAATGTGTTTATGTTTGATGTGAAGTAACCATCTTCGAACGTATGATGTTGGATTGCTCTGAATTTTCTATTCATGGAGTCCATCGGAAAACTCCCTCTCTTCGTGGCATCCACGAGGTCCCTGAATTCAACTAGGCCGGTGCGTATCGCCACGCGATTCTCAAGGTAAATTGTGGTCACATCAAGAAGAACTTGCTTCATTGCGTTGATGGCAAATGCCATGCTGCCGGTTGTATCTAGAGTGAATACTACATCTGCTTCTTTGGCCATTTTCATTCCTCACAAGGGTTCAAAAGAAAGCAAAACAGGCTCTCCGTCAATTATGACTGTAACATTGGGGCCATCTAAAACTTGCCCCCAAAGATGTTCCCCTTCATAAGTCACATAATCTCGCCCAAAGCCTTGGATCACCGTACCTCTGAAATCTAAATCCATTAGTTTAGTGTTTGCGAAACTACGATAAGATAAAAATGAAGAACGAACAGCCACCCTGGTTCCCTTCTTCAACATGATAATTTGTGTCATGCCAACCGGAGGGGTGATTCGAACTCTTAGCAGTTCTACAGTGTCCAGTAAATGTCCAACAACTGCCGACTCTTCAGCATAATACGGGTTTGGTATCGTTGGATGGTCGAGTGTTTCAACAACAGAAAGTTCTTCCACACTCGGCTCAATGGTTTCCATGTAGTCTTCAAAATCCGGAGGGGTTGGAAGATAGGGGAGTAATCCTAATTCATCGCGGTCGTAGTATTGCTCGCAAAACACAACCTTAGTTGATGAACTAATTGGTATTACTGAACCCCTGCCATTATAGCGAGGGTGAATACGGTCATCAAGGGCAGTGCAATTTTTATCTTTCCAGATCAGTGAGCAATGTGTATACTCCCTATCGCCGAAGTAGATTGGATTCGGCCACAGTTTTGAGGCTATAAGTATCTCTTCACCAATTCGAGAATCTCCCTCAAATAATCGGCTCATTGTACGGCTGATATTGTGGCCTGTTTCGGCGCTGAGGAGGAGGACGCTGGTGTTCGGGAATTCACACATTTCTGAAAGAAGAGGGAGGGAAATCTGTATCCTTGTTGAAATTCTTGGAGTGAGCATCATACTTAGTAACGCTGCGATGCCCGCTGGTAACGAGTAGAGTTCTATCAGGCGTTCATTCAAACGAGTTTGAGACATGTCTGACTTGCAGTCATCAAAAAACAATTCTTTTGAAGCCTTGTCGTTATCAACTCCAATACATTCATAGAAATCTTTTCCGACGAGTATTTCGAAAATAATTGTTGCAAGTGCCCAATAATCTGAGGCGATGGTTGCATTTACGGCCCCGCCTCTTAGTACCTCCGGGGACTGGTAACCAAAGGTCCCAACCCCGTGCCTCTTATCGGCTGAATATATTTCCTTTGCCTTACCTCTCGGACATGAGAGTTGTAGGTCGATGATTGTAACTTGGTTTCGTGAAGCAAGCCGTGATCGTGACCTCGTGCTTGAAATCATGATGTTGTCAGGTTTCAAATCGTTGTGAAGGTATTCTCCCTCTTCGTGCATAGCGTGCATGCCCTCTACGATTTCTCTTGCGATGACTAAGCGTTCCTTCTGGTTAAGATCGGGGTTTTCCTCAAGATATTTTGTTAATGTCATTCCTTCAACATAGGGGAAAAGCACTCCGTAGCGTTCAGCAGGTCCGGGTTCTGTAATTGTCCCCCAAGCAACAGAACTGATGAAGTGAGGGTCATCAATTTTTATTTCTGCCTCAGTTTTCAACATTGGCCACGTTTTGTCTCCTTCAACGATATTAGCCCGAGTGTAGACCTTGAGCGCATACTCGTTCCCATTCTCTGCCATCACGAGACAGACTTCACCATATGCCCCAGGCACACCTAATTTTCTTACATACTCAAAAGAGCCAACATTCACGCCCCCTCGCAGGGTGTGAAACTTGTATATTTTCCCTGGTCGAGCAACCCAATATGCTTGGAATCCACTCATTCGACTCCCTCCGTACTTGGATTTGTAGGAATGTCGGAGTCCATTTGGCCACTGGTCTCTTTAAGCGAATTTGTAATTCCTTGGAGTGTTTTCTCATCTGGTAAATTTTTCTTTTTCTCGTCTTGCGGGTTTTCCTTTTGGTAGCCATACATTTTTGTCTTTGAATCTATCTCCATTTCGGTGGGTATTGCCGGGGTGGTTAGGATTTCATTTGTAGGCGTATTTTTACCTCCCTTTCCTGCAGGAGGTGGATTTTGAAGTTGAACTTCAACTGGCTCTGTGCTTGGTTTAGCGACGGGGGTCGGGGTTGGTGCCTGATCTGGTTTTGGGATGGCGGCGGAGGTTGGCACCGGAGTTGGTTTCGGGATGGCAGAGGAGGTTGGCACCCGAGTTGGTTTTGGGATGGCAGCGGAGGTTGGCACCGGAGTTGGTTTTGGGATGGCAGAGGAGGTTGGCACCGGAGTTGGTTTCGGGACGGCAGACGGAGTTGGCAGATGCCTTGGCTTTGGTAGGTCTTCTGTCGTTGCTGTGGGCGATTCGGTACTTTTTTGATTGGAACGTGTCTGAGCCTTCTTCCGCTTCCTTTCGTCCTCTTTTTCCATTGCTACTCGCTTCCGTTCGAGTTCGTAAGCTTCCTTTTCTTTTTTCTTCTGAAGTTTCCTTTCTTCCTGTTTGGCCTTTTGGTTTTGTTCTTCAAGACGGGCGAGTGTTTGACTTTTCTTACTCGTTCTAGCCGAGGCGATACTCAAGAGTGGTGTTCTCTGAAGGGTTCTCCAAAACCCTGTTCTATATTCTTTGACAAGGACAACTTCTTCGAGTTCGTCTACCGTTACGGTGCTCGACGGCTTTGTACTTTCCTTTGTAAAAAAGCTCGCAGTTTTACTGTCTGTTTGGTAAGTAACTTGACGTTCTCCTCGAGCACCTCTTCCGCAAATAAATTCTATCGTAATCTTTTCTCGTTGATGGATTAAGGAGATTCCCCCACGTTGCTTGTTTTGAATCCATGGCCTTTGAATCACTTGAGATTGGTTTTTTCTACTCTCAGCAAGAGGTTGACATGGCAAGCAGATGGGTTCAAACACCTCTGGTTGTATGTACATCGTTTCAATTTCCTTGCCAACGCCGATGATTGTCATGTCTCTACTTGAATAAAACGGCGACATGCCGTAATCTAGATTTGTTATTTCTACTCGACCTTTTACCGTCTCCACAGGAATATTGTGTGTCGTAAAAGGTCCCTTTGTTGTGACCGGAGTGTGGCCATGAACCACATTCGTTATGTGAGGCAAGGTTTGTTTTACCATCTGCATTGCATTTTTCAAGTCATCGCTTGCGACCTTTCGTGCGAAGTTTACCTTCGAATCCCGTTGCCACATGTAATGTGCCTGTGGTGACTTTTGCGGTTTTGAACCTTCCGTGGATTTCAACAATCCATAACGGTATGGGAGCAATGAGATCTGCACCCCTGCTTTTGTAGTGTAAGGGTTGTTGAGTTCTTCGGCTTCCGACTTTGTAAGGCTCCCTAGAGCTGTTGATTCGGCGTGTAATGCCAATACATGCCCGATTGAAACAATTACCAGCGCACCTGCCAATACCACTCCAGTCTCCTTTGCGGCAGCATGTCGTACGGCTTCCAGCCATTCGAGGCAAGTAGTCAAGTCTTTTATGTCTCTTGATGTGGCTAAATGTTTTAATTTCGAATCAGTAATTCCGTGGGCATCTAAACTTGGTTGAGTCATCCCAACCCATCTTGAAAGTGACTTCTCGTCGAGAATAGAACGAATTGTGTACTCTTGTGCCAAGAGCAATTGAGCAAGGTGTGCAGAGTATGAATGGTAGAGTGATTGATGGAATTGTGTGTAGATGTTTTGAGTCTCTTCAGCAGATTTTCCAGATTTGATTCCTGCCAATTTCGGGTCTAGTCTAAGAGATCCATCCTTGTTTTTGTTTTTGTCATAGATGCCAAGTTTCTCTTCATTTTTGTACCAACCGCTGAAATTTCCAGTCATAAGAAATTCTTCATGATTGCCCACTAACATGAATGCCTTTCCCCTGGAAGCAACCACAAGGTGCCTCATGATGTCCATTGTAAGTTCGGTATAGTCTCCGCGGTCGGCTAAATCACCAACCTGGATCATCATTCCATTTTGAAGGAAAGACGTTGTTGGAATTACTTCTATAGAATTTATAGCTCCTGGGACGTGGCTCAACTTGACAGGGGGGGTGAGGCGGTTTTCGTAGTACCATGGACCTTCAAGAAGCACCCCTGACTCATATGCAAATGGGCTTGGTAGAACTTTCTCTAACTTTTTTACGGAGTCAATATTTTGCCCATTTATTTTAATGCTGGCAATTTTTTTCGATAACAAGAATGTAACCAAACCTGGCCCCCAGCCGTGCACATCACCAAGTGCATAGATTATAGCGTTGTTTTCAATATCGAAGATGGGGTCTAATAGCTGAATCGGGGGATAGGCATTGTTTGGTCTCGATATAGAACTAAAGTACGATATCTGCGCTTTATTTCTCTGTTCTTTTTGAGCCTCAAACTTGAGTCTGATTTTATGCAGTTGGTTGTTCGTCTCATCTAATTTCAGAGCATGCTTTCTTTTTGAATTATCATTCTTCTCAATCAGATTTTCTTGGTCATAGATCAATGCCTTGAGGCGTTCAATCTCCCTTGTGTATTGGCCTAATTCGGCCTGAAGTGCATCCATTTTGGCAACAATCGCGTCCTTATTTTGTTTTTCATTCTTGCCATCTAACTGGATTTTTAGAAATTCATCAACCGACTTACCAAGATGGTGCAAAGCCTTCTTTTCACCCTGGGGTTCGTACGACATATCATTCCCTAGCAAAACAACTAAAAAAAGGTAAGCACAGGGTCTCACATGTCCAACCGCCAATCGTTAACCATTGAAGTGAGAGATGCCTTGAGAGCCGGTGTGCCCATTGTCACTATCTCGAGTTTCGAATGGGAGCGCGTCACCGGGGTTATCGCAGCCGCAACCCGGCGAGAAGAGTTTCACTACCTCCGCTGGAACCATGAAAAAGGTCTTGAATTTTACAATAAAGAAACAAGAGGGTTCACATCCGACAATGACCTCGTGGCCTCACTTAATCGAGCCACTCTCAGCGAAATCATCAACTGGTTCAAAGAGGAGTTGGAATTACCAGCCGTCTTGCATTTGGAAGACTATCACCATTTTTTTAATCAGGAAAACCACCTTGATGCAATCGATGGAGGTCTTCCGACCACAGTACCGCCATGGGCTAGCATGTGGCAATGGAGGGATGCAGCTCGTACAAAACCCAGAGAGAAAAAGTGTTTCATTCTTTCAGGTCCTTCGTTCGAAGGTACAGTTGACTTACAAAAGGAAATTCTTGCGCTTAGTTTAGATCTTCCAGATGTTTCTGATTTGCGAAAAGTACACGATCGTGTTGTACGGAGGCATGACTTCGAAGAACAGGATGATGCAACCGTTCAACGTGTAGTTGAATCGGCTCGTGGGTTGACTACTATGGAGGCACAAACAGCCTTCTCATTGGCTGGCATCAAGAACAAATCCATCCTGGACACAAGCACAATTCCAAGCATTATTGCTCAGAAAAGGTCGCTTCTACAAAATGCAGGCGGTGTTTTGGATTATTTTGAACCAAATGTGAGCATTGAAGACGTTGGCGGTCTGAAAAACCTGAAAAACTGGCTTACAGAAAGGAAAGGCGCTCTTGCACCAAACGCAAGAGAGTTTGGAATCCAAGCCCCGAAAGGACTTCTCATGCTAGGTGTACCTGGCTGCGGCAAGAGTTTGACTGCGAAAGCTATCGCAAGCATGTGGGAGTATCCCCTTGTCCGTTTTGACCTTTCGAAGGTATTCGGAAGTTTAGTCGGTCAAACAGAGCAACGAATGCGCGCAGCGCTTGAAGTTGCAGAAGCAGTAGCGCCATGCATTCTTTGGATTGATGAAATCGAAAAAGGAATGGCCGGTGCAGGAAGTTCAGGTGACCTCGACAGTGGTGTTACTGCGAGGACTTTTGGAATTTTGTTGACATGGATGCAAGAAAAAACAAGTCCAGTTTTTGTTGTTGCGACTTCGAACCGAGTCAGCAATTTACCAGCCGAAGCACTTAGGAAAGGCCGCTTTGATGAAATCTTCTTCGTCGATCTTCCATCGAAGGCTGTCAGAATGGAAATACTTGAAAAGAAAATTTCAACCATCGGAGCAGCATCAGACACCAGTGTTGAATCCTTGAATTTGGACCTGATTGCTGAGAACACGGAATTATTCTCTGGTGCAGAGTTGGAACAACTTGTAAGGGATACACTTTATCTTGCGTATCAGGATGGGATGCGCAGTATGACTACAGAGGACTTCAATACTGTCATATCGAGAACCTATCCCTTGGCAGTCACCATGCAGGAACAAATTAGTGAATTGAGAGCATTTGCTCACAATCGGGCTCAGCCAGCAGATGGTGACTCCCTTGTTTGGGGTATTTCAGACCTCCCTCCAAAACAAGACCGCCCCGAAGAAATCAATCCTTTCGACGGAGATGAGGATTGATGGTGGAAATTCGTCTTGATTTGGATGAAAATGGGAAAATTTCAGTGAAAACTGAGTGCCTTGTTGGGGATGAAGAGTCCGATCTTGAGGCAGTCCGGAAGTTGCTAGAAGAACTCGCTGATGTGACTGAAATCGACCATTTACCAGCAAAAAAACCTCCAACAAATTATGAGGGCCACAAATCCAAATCTTCTGTAAAAAACAAAACGAAAGACCAAGTCCAACAAAAGAGGCGATAAAATGAGCGGGCGGTGGGCGGAAACTGACGCTGTGTGGTCCTCATTGACCATCTTGGATGCAGCATTGAACGACCAGTCTCACTCTTCCTCTTGGGTGAACCGGCCACAGAGTTTAGTTCAATTAGATACGCTGAACGCGAAACTAGATCAACTCGAAGCATCCATATCTAAATGTATTGATGAACTCAATGCCACGGGTGAGATTGAGCCTCATGATCTGGAGCGTATGCTTGGCGAGAATGACTCTGACCTGACGACTCTCAAATCCCAAGCAGACCAAAATTCACTGCGTATTAGCGAATTATCTGATCGACTTGACTCGCTGTTGGGCGATATGGACGCTCAATTACGCCTTCAGACAGAACTCCTTGGTTCGATTCAAAATGATTTACCCATGTCCCTCGAGATACAGACCTCAGATGGCAGAAAATCATTGCAGTATCAGTCTGGTCGTTACAGATATAAACATTGGATTGATGAATATACCGGCAACTATGGAGAAAATCTGAATTGGTTAAATCAGGTGACGGCAGCTTATTCCAAAGAGGAACAGCGGGTGTCCACAACTCGCATATCCCGCGCTTCCTCGGACGCCTTTGCTCGTTCACGGGCGCTCGTATCCAAGCGGAGAAAGCAAGCAACTGCCGCCGCATTAAAGATTTCAACAGAAAATTTACGCCGCTCTAGGGATTCTGAAATCATGGATATAGCTAAGTCGCAAGGCTATAAGATTCAACGCCGCGCCAAGGGGAAAAAGGTACATTATGTGCTTGTTCGCTACAAATGATCGTCATCAATAAGACGGTTGACAAGTTCTTTTTCTGGATATCCCAGTATTTTCAAACGGCCGTTTTCGTCCATATGGATTTCAACACTATGCTCTTCCCTGCGTAGTTCACTGCGATGCCTTTCTGTTGGGTATCGGACTGATTGGTTACTCGAGCCGCGCCACCGGAGTGTCGTATCGCGGAGCCTGTCAACGTACCTACCGAGTATTACGATGTCAGATAAATCCACGCACCTGAGTTGGACTTCGTCCAATTCTTTTTCTTCATACCCCGAGTAAAGCATGATCGATAAATTGTGCTGCCGTGCCATTTGTATCAATTGAAGGATTGAATCGCTTTGTTGAAGAGGCTCGCCTCCCATGAGCGTTATTCCACTGTCGCCATGATGCAGGATGGTCTCGATTAGAACATCCACCTTTTGACGCACCCCTCCTTCACTGGGCCAAATGTCTTGGTTCCAGCATCCTTTGCATGCTAGAGTGCATCCTTGGACCCAAATGACCGTACGATTGCCGGGACCATATATCTCAGAGTTATGGACCATTTCAGCAACAACTAATTCCGGACCCACAGGGCCTCTAGGTAGTGAAGGCAATTGATATTTTGTGTGCTTATGTCTTATGGAGGCTTTTTTGGGAGACCTAGTATTTACTCAGGTGGCTAATATGGCGCCTCGAACACTCAGAACTCGAGTTCTCGTCGAGCGTCGGCTGCGTGACTGCGATGTGTTCTTTCTGATGGACGTGCCGGGATTTGAATTCGGGGCCTCTACCATGGATTAGGTGAAATCGGGTCAAATGGTGGACGTGCCGAGCCAGCAAAGAGATTGTTTGGGACTGATGTTTTTTGTGGCGCACGGTCCAAAAGAACTGCTTTGAATCATTTCTGGTGGACGTGCCGAGATTTGAACTCGGCAATCGCAACGCGGAGCGCATTCGTTGCTTCATCCTCGGCTTCCAAGTGGCCCAGCGCCTTGCAGCGTGGCAGAACACCCGCTATGGAGGTGGTCTTTGATGGCGACCAACAAGCCGTATGTTCGCCGTTTGGCACTCAAGGAGTGGTCTCTGAACGCCAGCGAGGGGATCGCCTCTGTGACGGTGTACAGTTGGCAGGTGTGGTGGGGTGTGTTGTTCTCTTGGCAGTGGTGGGTTGCTCAGTCCATGCGTATCCCCCAAAAGGTTGGCATGGCGAGGATGAGCAACGGGCTGTTCCCCGTTTGGCTCTACCGTGGTCATCTGTGGTTGACATGTCGCTCGGCAACGGCAAATGATGTTCGAGCGAAAGGTGCGAAAACCAAGCCTCGGTACAACGCTAAAGAGCAGTGGTGGTGGGAGTTCTCCGATCCGAGCATCCACGGTCTGATGGAAAACATGGACCATGCCATGCTCGGTCTCAAGCAGCAACACGAGATCACGTGGGGTTCGCTTGAGCCGTCCAAGAAGCGCACGACGAAGAAGAAAACCACGAACATCGGAGTTCGTGACAACCGGCACATCCCACAATGGGTGAAAATCCACGTTGTTCTTCGTGACAAAGGTCAATGCGTGTACTGCGGTGAAATCAACATCAAGATCCTCGAGTTTGACCATCGAAAGGCTTGGTCAAAGGGTGGCTCGTCGAAGGACCCGCTCAACATCTGTCTTGGTTGCAAGCCATGCAACCGCAAGAAGTCCGACAAGGACTGGGGGTGTTGGTGATGGGCAAGCGTGTGGTTGGCCCTTCTCCGCCCGAACCCAATTGGGACCGCTTGGACCTGCGAGGTATGAACTCCACTCGCAACGCCTGGGGCTATTTG
>Ga0233444_10002015_pt1 | contig 21972 bp, 13 predicted proteins | sample SI_124_October20_6_FD_182792 | JGI IMG/M metagenome (GOLD analysis project Ga0233444, IMG submission 182792) | Seawater microbial communities from Saanich Inlet, British Columbia, Canada - SI_124_October2016_10_MG | ecosystem: Environmental > Aquatic > Marine > Inlet | place: Canada: British... | reverse complement strand
AACCATCGACCTTTCTAGTCGCCTGGTAACTGTCCTTGCCAGGTGCATTGCTGCAACAGGCCCGGTTCCTGTTGGAAGAATGAAACTCTCAAGGGGTTGAAGTTCTTCATTCCAAGCATCCATTTCTTCGCATAAGCGATCTGAATCCTTTTGGTCTAACAATTCCATATATTCTGGAAGCTGGTCTGGTGGGCAGGCTAGTTCGGCGCCTAAATCGAATAATTCACTTTGCAGACGGCCTAAGGCATCCGAACACACGCCTTTTACGCGGCGTACGGTTATTCTTTCACCGCCATCAGGATGAGTCTCAGGGATACGATTAGATTCCATCAATGCCACACCTAACAATGCGTTAACCTCGTCGCATGTTCCTACAATTTCAATACGCGCGTCGCTCTTTGGAACTCTGCTACCATCGACTAGTGAAGTTTCACCTAAATCGCCGCCGCCGGTATGCACCTTCGTGATTCGGACCATGTGCACCCGAGGTCATGCTTCAACAAGAGGTCTGCGGCCGTTGATGCCAGTATCAAGAGGATGCCACCACTCAATGTCTTCTTCACCTTCAGACCAAGAGTATAGGACAAGATAACCGTCGACTACGCCATGCCATTCAAGGTGCCCTGGGTCAAATCCTGCTATTCTAGCACCTAATTTTTCAAGAGAGTCCCCAATTCCTTGCCATTCTTTTACCAAGTCGCCTAATTGTTCGGCGACTTCAGCCACGTGTTCATCATGAGGAGGTAGTTCTTCTACAAGCACTTCTAGCTCTTCGGTTAAGTCGTGAGCCTGATCTTGTAGGGCCTGTAAAGAATACAGTAATTTCTTTGCTAGAGGCAATTCATTTCTCGCTTCTTCGATTGTAACAACTTTCGAACCATCAGGTATTGCCAATAATGCCATTTCATCAAGCAACTCCGTCAGACTCATCGGTTGGCCTGCAAGTGGTGGTGGATTCAATTCGTCGTGCACGAACGGGCTACTCAAACTGAGGCTTCTTCAAGCCTGTGGTAGAATTGCATCCGTAGAGGTGGTTTCTGACTGTTTAACCTGCAAGCGATTCGAGACTTTACCGCCCACGAAAATTGCTATCATCGCCCATACAAGCAATTCAATGCCGATTAATATCCATGCAAGTGGCCCTGCGGCTTCCAGCATTATGTTCGCATCGTAAGGGATACCATAGAATGCAATGTAAACAGATTGAGAGAATAATGAGGCTCCAAACCATATGAATACTGCGTACCAACACATAGTTGACAACGGCCAATCTTCACGGGATTCCTCGTTTTCCATGATATTAATTGTACTTCGACCCACTTAAGTGATACCCTTTCCTGTATCACTTAAATCATTGTTTTTCAGTCATTCACTCTTCTTCCGACTTGGGTTGCTGCGAATTAAGTGCAAATTCGATTGCTGAAACCCATTCTTTGGCGACTGCATCTTCCCCGCCGGCTTCTGAAAGTCTCTTATTCCAGTGTTCCGCCTCGGCATCGTTTCCAATGAATGAATTAATCTTCTGTAAAGCAATCCAAGCCATTGGGTTTAGGTGCTCTTCTTCCAAATCCCAAGCCTTCTCAAAACATTCCAAGGCCCCGTGTGCTCCTGAAACCTGACCTCTTTCTAGAGCAACTAGGCCCGCTTTAGACCAAGCCAATGGTAGACGCCCAATGAGTAATCCCCTGAATACCAGCCAAGTTTGACACCCACCGATTACAACAATTGTTGCAAAGGCGGCATACTCTTCGAATACAGATAGACTATCCCATTGTTCAGCCATTGTGGCAGTTGCAGAAACTGAAAATAATATTCCCGCTAATGGCGCAACTATTACTTCTTCACGGGAGACAAGCATGTTGTGGACTCCTCGAATCAGACCTAGAGACCCATAAGTTAGGAGAATGAAAAGGTGAACCTGTATCCCTGTCGGCCTAGGGGCTGTTTCACCAATCAATAACAAAAATGAAATTATTAGTAGGACGTATCCGTATCTTTGAGACGGACCGGGGAATGGTTGCCGTTTACTCATAGAGATCAGAGTAAGCGCAACGGCGAACTCTAGAACTAGGAACCACCATGTCTCCATATTTCCCGGGTGTAGCACCACATTCTTGATTGTTGTCAAACACGGTGGTAAGCGCTTCCTCGCGAAATTTCATGTGAGCGATACAATTGTTCCATTAGTAGAACTGCTGCTAACTCGTGTGGTAGAGTCATTAAAGAAAGTGATAATGAATCCCTGCCGTGGTCTTTTGGAAAACCATCTGCAGGCCCTATTGCTAGGTTGATATCTTCGCTAGATATTGCCCAATTCTCAAATTCCTTAGAGAGTTCAACCGAAGTCAGCATTCTACCACCTTCGTCTAACAATATCGAGTTATCCGGGAGACGGGAATAATATTCGATATTAGATAATTTGGAGTTGTGTATCTCTAATCTGACTTTAGATTTCAGGCGATTTGAATAATCCTCAATCAGTCCTGCCATTTTCTTATCCGATGGTCGGCCGTGAAGATGGACTATTATTCGCCCCATGTTAACCCCAACATGTTCAACCCCAAGACTCTTGATGGTGTAGCCCGAGCAGAGGACATGGGTTGGTGGCCATTCGGTAAGAAGGCGAAAGATGCAGCTATCCCAGATGTCATCCGCAGAGACACTAGGTCATGGTTATCTGACCTTCAAGAAACCTGTGAACGAAACTTCGACGCCCCCGAAGAAGCAAGAAGACAGATTCGCCAAATGGTCGGTGAATGGAAGGATGCGAATGAAGAAGGGGTGATGGAGGATTCTTTGCTTGAGGGGCTAAACATGCGTGCATTCAGGTTACTAAACTGCACTGATGATGAATTTTCAAAATGGTTAGATGACCTGAATTTCTGGAAACCGGGCTGGAGGCCAGATGGAACCAGGGATACGGATGAATCATGAAGGAGTGCCCTACCCCTTCGGCTCATGGGGAGTGCTGGTAACCTACACATGTTGTATTCATGCCCGTTCTGTTGGAAAGTCCGAGGTCTGCTAGAGCACCTAGACATTGAGCATGAAAGGATACAAGTCAACCCAATGAAAGCAAAGAAAACTTTGCCTAGCGCTCCCGAATGGAAAAAGGTCCCCGTGTGGGTCGACTCCGAAGACAAAGTATTCGTAGACTCTACTCCTATAATGAAGCACATTGATGCGGTCCACAACGATGGAAAGTTGTGGAAAACTGACAATGAAGAAAGAAGAGATCAGTGGATGGAATGGGTTGATTTACACATGTCTAAAGCCACAATCCCAATTCTGTATGGGAGTTTGTTTTCAGCTCTCAAAACAACAACTCGAGTCTCTAAATTAGAAAAATTCGGATTCATTTCTAAGCGGATTTATGCTTGGGCTGGGTTCCCTGTGATGTGGGGAATTATCGCAAGAAGTAGGGTCAAGAAAGACGGTAGAACTCCTAAGAAGTTGTGGCATGATTTACTCTCAGAGTTTACAGGAGAGTTCGGCGGCAACCAATTCTTTGGAGGAGAATCGCCGGACTTGGTAGATTTAGCTGCTTTCGGTTATGTCAGATCAATCTCTCCATACCCACAATTTTCTCAGATTGAGGACCACGAAAATGGAATGAAGTGGTATCGGGCATTAGAAGCAACTCTGAAGGTGTGAAAATGGATTTCGTCGAGGGCCCGTTTGGTCTTCGCTTCATTCGTATCGAAGAACGTCAAATATTCCTAGGTACCGACAAAGGAGGGTGGGTCCATGCAAATGAAAGACCCAGGCACAGAGTTGATTTGCCATCATATCTGGTGTTACAGAGTCCACTAACTAGGAAACAATATGCTGAGATAATGGGAGAAGATGATACTTCTGAAGAACTTAAGGATATGATTACTCATGATGATGTTGCTGAAATTTGCTCTAGACTTTCAGAACACTATGATGAAGAAATACGTAGACCTTCTCAATCTGAATGGGAAGCTGCTAGGGAACTAATTTCCCTTCCTTGCGGATGGACTGAGTTATTGGCTGATGAAGCTACAGGCAACCACAGAGGCGCCCCCTTAGATGGAAGACCACGGTTAAACGAAGTCGATGGTCCACTCTCCGGACATCGTGTTTCTCAGTCAGCGCACCCTACTCGCGCAGGTGTGTACGCTCGCGTGCTAACACCAGGGGATAGGCCGTTGCCTAAAGTTGGATTTAGATTGGTAATATCTCCTAAACGAGATGACGAAGTGAAGAGGGTTCCAGACAATGCTAATCTAGCCATGAATATCCGTAGTGAATTGTTTTGGACAACAATACTGGGGATAATTCCTAGTTTTACGATCCCCATACTCAGAGGATTTGGATCCTATGCTATCGATGGATGGGCCAATCTACTATTCGGAGGGTTATGCGCTGGCTTCGTAACCGGAGCATTCTGGAGGCCCAGAAGGCCAACTTGGGCATTGGACTCCGAGGGCGAAATCATTCATTTGAAAGACTAGACCAGTACGATTCTTTTCGTATTGCATCAAGAGAGCAAATTGCAGCCATATTGACGATATGTCTGACTCCATCGGCACGTGCAAGCAACTGAACTGGTTTATCCAACCCATCTAGAATAGGTCCTGTCATCTCCGCATCTCCCAACTGCTCCAGTAATTTGTAAGCAATATTTGCTGATGCTAAGTTCGGACATATCAGAATGTTAGCAGGCCCATCAAAGGCCATGAATGGATATTCGGATTGAACGTCAGCATCTAGAGCAGTATCAGCCTGCATTGGGCCATCAATACTCAGAGATTTATCCATCTCTCTCGCCATATCGATTGCTTCCTCTATTCGTTCAGAGCGTTGAGCACGACTACTTCCAAAATTAGAGAATGATAGCATTGCGACCTTGGGTTCTACTCCAAACCGCCTAGCTACTTTCGCAGTCTGGACAGCAATATCTGCAAGTGTTTTGCTGTCAGGGTATACGTTTACGGTAGCATCTCCCAAGAAAATTAGCCGGCCCTTTACAACCATCATGTAACAGCCAATCGCACAGTGACTATCTTCATCACTCCCAATCACTTCTAGACAAGGTCTCAGAACATCTGCATAATTTCTACTAACTCCGCCTAGGAAACCGTCCGCGTCTCCAATTTCAACCATCTGGGCAGCGAAATATGGTCTGCTTTTCAGTAGTCTTTGAGCATCTAATGTCGTCATTCCTTTTCGACTACGATTCTGTAATAAGTGGATATCATAGTTACCAATTCTTCGATCATCGTATCTTGGATTAATGATTTCACAATCAAATTCTATATTCAATTCAGACATGGTCTGACGAATACTTTTCTCATTACCCAATAAAATTGGAACACATATTTGCTGTTCTACGCACTGTGCTGCTGCTCTGATGACTTTCTCATTATCTCCTTCTGGGAAAACGATTCTCTTTCCGCGCCCTTTCACCTGATTGAAAACTCCTCTCATCACAGAATATGACATTCCTAACCTAGCTTCCAAAGATTCCTTGTATGCTTGTTTATCGAAATCTTCTGGCTTGATTGCCGCTATTCCTTCATTGACTGCAGCTTCAGCAACATCCGCGGCTTCCCAAATCAAAACCCTTCTATCAAACGGTTTTGGGATGATGTAATCGGGGCCATATTGCATTGATTCACCAGAATAGGCGTGCGAGATATAGTCTGGAACTGGTTCTTTCGCTAATGCTGCTAATGCTTTGGTTGCAGCCATCTTCATGCCAGGAGTAATGTCTCTCGCTCTAACGTCAAGAGCTCCTCTAAAAATATAAGGAAAACCAAGTACGTTGTTTACTTGATTGGAAAAGTCTGAGCGCCCTGTTGCTATAATCGCATCATCTCTTACCGCCAAAACTTCATGTGGCATAATTTCAGGCGTAGGGTTTGCTAATGCGAAAATTATTGGTTTGCTAGCCATTTTCGAAACCATTTCTCCGTTCACAAGTCCGCCTCTCGAAAGCCCGAGCATCACATCTGCTCCAACGAGTGCATCCGCTAAACTACCTCCTTCAGAATCAACAGCAAATGGCGCCTTGAATTCATTCAATTCCCCGGCATCTAACCTCTTCTTTGTCATTATTCCTTGAGAATCGCACATCAGTATATTTTCTCGATTAACGCCTAATGCAACATAGTGAGAAGCGCAAGCGATTGCAGATGCTCCGGCACCGGCAACTACAACTTTTATTTCAGACAATTCTTTGCCTTGTAATTCTGCAGCATTGAGTAATGCTGCCCCTGAAATAATCGCTGTGCCGTGTTGGTCATCGTGCATTACCGGAATATTAGTCGCTTCAGCGATTCTCCTCTCGATTTCAAAGCATTCTGGGGCTTTGATATCTTCGAGATTTATTCCTCCAAAAGTTGGCGCAATATTGCATACTGTTTTGATAAACTCTTCAGGATCTTCGGTATCGATTTGGATATCGAAGACATCGATGTCTGCGAATGTTTTCAGTAGAAGTCCTTTTCCTTCCATAACAGGTTTTGATGCTAAAGCACCAATGTTTCCAAGGCCCAGAACCGCTGTACCGTTCGATATTACGGCAACCAAATTACCCTTGGATGTATAGCGGTATGCGTCATCCGGATTCTCAGCTATTTCTAAACAAGGATAAGCAACTCCTGGAGAGTAAGCAAGAGACAATTCATGTGCCGTAGAATGTGGCTTTGTCGGCATGACTTTTATCTTGCCACGTGGTGATGCCTCGTGATACTCGAGAGCTTCTTTTTTGATTGCTTGCTCTCGCCAGTCTTTATCCATTTCAATCTCTCCGATATGCACCTCATGCAGTACCGTGTTTGACCTTTTTGTGAATATATTCAACTTAACAGCGAAAGTTGAATAGTTTCAAAATCACGGAAATATACTGAAAATAGATGATTCAGCCGATTAACAAGAGTGCATTCGCTTGATATACCATTGAAGTCCGATACAATATATGAACGAACTCAACAGGGCCATAGGCCCTGCGAATACTGGCGCTCGAGCCTTGTTACTCGTGACCATAATGTTGTTGTCCTCTTTAGGTCCAATCTTATCCGCACCAATAGCCAGTGCGCATGAAGGTGGGAACAGTACATCATGGCCTAAAGAAGGAGTCGAAGACACCGGTTGGATGTTACTAAATGCTACTGGTGCAAATGCGATTAATGGCACGCAGGCCACCGCTGGCTGGACGATGGAGTTTGCTCCAGGGGCGGTTCTTGGAAACGCAACAATGGAGATAATGGTCGATGGAACAGAAGGTGTGTCGATACAGCAACCACTCTTACTTTCTCCAGATACTGGACAGGTTTTGTTCGATTGGAGAGGCAATGGTTGGCTAGGCCAAACATACGGGTTTGATGGTTCTAACCCGCACCAGGGGAGACTTTCAACAAACGCAGATGTTGGCGCAACTGTAACCGTCCCGTCTGGTTCTGAAATTACTGACTTTATCTTGGAAGTCCTTGCACCAGCAGACCCATTTACATCTCTTGAACCGGTCGAACTGTATATCGAGGATTATCAAATTCACCCGGTCGATGGAAGGATGTATCTAGCAGTCGGCTCATACGTAATTATTCTTGATGCTATGTCATCACCAAACATAATCGATTTATTCGAATTCATAAATGATGATGGTGAGAGTGAAAATATAAGAGATCTTGAAATTGATATTGCGGATAACAGAATGCTAATAGCCTCAGATGGTGGCGAAATCCGCTCTATCAATCTAGATGACACAAGTTGGAATGCTAACCTGCCTACGGAGCCGTCCGGTGGAGCATGGACACAGGTCCATGTCGCCAGCAACGGAGACCTTTTTGCATTCAGTGAATCTGGGATTTTCACTCTGAATTCTGCTGGAACTGGCTGGACCTTAGAGCAAGCAAGTGGCACTAGCAACTGGCCTGCAGGAGTGCCTGAAAATTTAATGGAATACAGCGGAATCATCTATTCGTCACTTCTTGGAGGAGGAGTCGGAAGGTGGGATGTTGCATCTATGTCACCACTATCGCCATGGAGTACTGCAAACAATCTCCATTCGGATTACATCAGTGATTTCATCGTTGCAGGTAACCAATTATTGATTGCATCTTATGATGCTGGAATTGCACGCAGAGACCTTTCTGGTAACTTCTGGCTGGCTACTTGGAATAGTGGCAACTGGCTATCATCTGATGAAGTGAGAGGTATGACCTTTGTAAATAATCAAATTCAGATTTTGACAACAGATTCAGTGCATATGTACAACGTCGCATCGGGTACCTTCGCGCCAACAACAACCCTTGCCTCGATAGGCCAAGCAAATGAAGGAAAGAACATACTTTACTGGCCAGCTTCAGGCTCGAGAAGCCCAACCAATGACACAGTCCTTGTTACAGACGGGAGTGCGATTCTGGCTATGCTTGAACCTGGAAACACACCAATGTATGTAGGAGATTTGGCCATAGGAAGCGGCCCCTATTCAGGAGACTTAAGCGACGCTATGCAATTCAATGGAGTAATCTACGTGGGTAGCGAGGATTACCTTGACCGATATTCTATCAGCCAAGCCAGATGGCTATCCCCTATCAATACAGGAAGTGATGTAACTCAGATTGTCAATGATGGCGTCAATGTTATTGTTGGGACAATGGGGAGTGGAGTACACATTATTGATACTCAGGGCAATGTTCTCGACACTTGGGATACCACTGATGGACTACAGTCTAGCGATGTCACGGGTATTGATGTCGAAGGCGACATGGCCGTGGTAATACACCCACAAAATGGTGCTTCTGTTTTCAACAAATCATCGCCTGGTTCGGTTGTCTCACTCAATGAAGGCAATAGTGAACTGGATAGTGACTCCCCAACTGGTGTTGCTATTCACAACGGAGTTGCTTACATTGGCACAGCTGACGATGGATTAAATCGATACATTATCGCAAACGATACATTCCTTGGGTCTTGGGTTTCGACCGGAATAAACGATGTCGATTATGCTCCAGTAGCAATACTAGGGACAAACCCTGCAATTTTACACATGGGATTGCCAGGATATGGAGTAGCCAGGAAAGATCTGTCTAGTGGAGAAATCCTAACTCCATTAACAGTTATTCCCAATAGAGGGAATCCAAGTGCAGCAGAAGTACTGCCTAGCAACCAAGTATATGCCTTAGAATCCTATGCTGGCAATTCAATAATGCTCATCGGAACTTCAAACGGAGCGATCAGATGGGATGGAAATACTGCAACTACACTTCCAAAGGGTAGCAGTTGGAATCTACAGCCATCCCAATTCTTTGATTTTACAATAGATTCTGGAATTTTCGGTGGCAACATTTATGCTGGAACAAATATAGGTATTTGCAAATATGCGGTTGCAACCCTTGGTATCAACGACTGTGTGAATGTGCAAGATGGGATGCCGAACTGGGGAGTAAATGCTGTAGAATTTAACAGTACCACTATTTTTGGAGGAACTACTAACGGAGTTGGTTTAATTGACAAGTCCTCTTTCACTTGGACTGAAAACTGGCAGGCCGATACCTCACCATCCAATGCTTTAATCGAAGTCATTGGAGATGTTGCTTATGTTGGTCTATTTGAAATTGGCATAGCTAGATATGATATTCCCAACAATATCTGGTTGACTACTTGGACAGAAGATAACGTTCTTGATGATGGCAACCAGTATGTTACAGGATTAATTGCAGATATTAGACCAGGCCATATTTGGGTCGGAGGAGAAGATGGCTTCCAATTAATCAATGTCACCACGGGTTCTGAAGTCTATGATATCGAAGCTTCGGACTCTTTGTATTCAGGCATTAATGGAGACCCATACGATTTGGCCATATATGGAGATACAATGCATTACCATCACCAATACTCGTCAGATAGTGTATTCCGAATTGATATTGCTAACTTTACCGAAAAATCCTCATTAGATGCTGGAGCGCAAGTTGATGAAAATGGCGGCGATGTTTACGGCATGGAAATTATTGGAGATGTGCTCCATGTTTCTGTCGCAAGTGGACAATGGTGGAACACTGAAGGAAGCGGAGGTGTTGCCCTGTACAACCTGACTACAGATTCGTGGCAGGCAGAATTGATGCCAGAAGGTTCTGTAAATCGTGTGACTTCATTTATTTCATCAACTGGAACAAATTGGATTTCTTGGGGAGAGTCAAAACTCGAAGCCTTTGCTGCTAATGGCAGCAAGATCGGGGAATGGGATAACCTAGAATTCCCGATTAGAGAAATTGTTGAGTTCGATGGAGAGATACTATTCGCAACAGAAGACGGAATAACACGCTATGATGAATCTACAAATCTGTGGCTGTCAACTTGGACTCCCGGAAACGGTCTACCATCTTCTGCAGACGATACTGTGTATGAGTTGTGGACAAATGGCACAGACTTAGTGGCAGGTACTGCAAGGGGTGGTGGATTTGGCGGCTTCGACGGAGAAATTCTACATCTCGACAGTAGTGGAACATGGACAACATGGGACACTGGCTCCAATGGAATTCCTAACGGATACCCGATTGGCATGGCTATGTGCGCAGGAATATTCCACGTTTCAATAACTGCAAATAATGGAGGTGTTGCAAGACTTGACCTTGCAAATGGAACTACCCTTTCTTCATTCACAACATCCACTCAATTAGCAGATGGTGATGCTGCAGCTGTCGCATGCGACGACTCTAGCAACATATTGTACATTGGCTACAACGATGATTCAGAACCAATTTCAAGGTATGATTACAACGGAAACCAGTGGTTATCTGACCTCACATCTTCCACTCACAATATTCCTAGCGACCCTGTTTGGTGGGGTGCAATGGAATTCGCAGGAGGAAAACTTGCGATAGGATATGACATTGGAACTCAAGGCAGCAATGTAATTGGCGGCGGTTATGTACTGCTATCTGCAAATGGTGCGACTGTAGGAACTGCAAGCATACTTTCAACAGGCTCCCCTGTTTCCTCAATCGATTGGCTAGGAACTCAGTGGTTAATTGGTCAGGCTGGAGGGACATCGGGATATTCTCACGTCGATACTTTAGGACAAGGTGGTCAAAACACAATTCATGCTCTTCCAAATCTAGTCAGTGGACAGGTTACTTCAATGGCAGGAAATTCGACCCATCTATGGGTTGCTTCTTCCTCTTGGCAAAGCACTGGTTCAGGTGTTTTACAAGGTGTAAAGCTGGCAAACGGATCTGTTGAATGGCAAAAGGGATGGACTATTCCTGCTAATGCAGCGGTTACAGATATCGAATTAGTTGGTACTAATTTGTATTTGGCAAGTAATAATCGTGGATTAAGAATGTTAGACACCCTAACTGGTTCACTAGTAACACTCCCTACTGGAGTCCATGACTTCCAGGATGAATTGAAGTTGGTTGGAGATGAATTGTACATTGGACTGCAAGGCTCTGGGTCTTCTTCTCCCGGAATACAGGTATTCAATACAACTACTATGACCTACACTGCTGGAAGATTAATTGCAGGCCTTCCCTCAAACAATATCAATTCGATAGAGACGGTAACTGTCACGAATCAGTTTGGCCTGATTTTATCTGAAACGATTTATGTCGCGACCAATAATGGCGTTGCTAGGTGGAATGCAACCGGAGAAAACTGGAAAACTGCTCTGACGGCCATCGACGGATTACCAATCTCTTACGTCCAAGATTTAGTAGAATTTGATGGGAAAGTTTGGATGGCAACCCCTAGTGGTTTGGCGATGTATGACGAATCCAGTGATACGTTCACCACATTTACTCCGGCAGATGGCCTAATGGGAACATCGAATTGGGGATTGGTTGGAGCCACTACCTCATCAACTTCTGCGGGAGGGAGTACGCAAACTCAGGAGAGTTTGTTCATCTCCCACGATGGAAGGGGCACTGATAGACCAGGAATTACTCAAATGAAGACTGCTGATAATTCGATAACAGCCTTGCATCAATTCGATCAATTACCTTCTAATTCCGTTACAGCAGTAACTGCCGATTCTTGGGGAGTACATGTCGCAACTACAACCGGACCTCTTGTGCACTGGGTAAGGAGCACTGGAGATTTCAATTCTGGAGCTAACATCTTCTCAATGGAAGATTGGCCTGTGTATAGCATGCGCTCCGATGGATCTTATCTGATTGCGGTTGGAGAAAATGGAGCTACAGTTATACAAGCCGGACTCAATGGGAATTCTATTGTTGACCGGTTCTATGCTGAAGGCTCAACCGGTGGCAGTGTTGTTTCGAATTCCTACGTTGCAGTGACTACTGATTCAGGATTGAAAATTTGGACTCTAAACTCTGGTGAAGAACTCGACTCTACAACATTACGAAGGGCTGACCCTCTATCCCTTGGATTCGAATTGCAATTCCAAGATGTTACAGATTATACTCATCCGGGAATGCAAGTAGTTTTGGTTAATTCTAGCAACGCAGTAACTTTGAGCGAAAATGGCGTTTCAGGAGCGCATGGAATCCCTATGCAAACTGTCCCGATAACATTCTCATCACCGGTGGGTGGCGCTGCAACTTGGGCTAAATTAGTCGACATGAAGTGGAATGCAACACTCAATCTTTCGAACGATCCAACATTCCTTTCCAGCATGCAATATGCTGTTGATAATGGCGTACTACTGAATGGAACTAGATATGTGGATTTACAAGTTAATTCACCTTCTAATGGAAGTATGTGGGTGAAAATTACCTATGATTGGTATAGAACTGAGACCCCGATTCAAGGCTTGTCATTGTGGGATAGGGCTGATGATGGAGGTTCCACTCTTATGGCAAATTGGACCTTAGTTCACGATGAGGACTTCTCTAGATACCTAGTTTACGTCGATGAATCCTGGGATGTTCAACCAACAGTAGCAGAACTTCAACAAAGAACTCCAGATGCCTCAGTTAGCATACATTCAAGATTGCAAACCGATATTTCTACAACCAATGGTCAGCCGCTTCAGGATGGAGTCGAATATTCAGCAGTGGTTGTTGTAGAATACAACGACGGAAGATTTGGAGTAATTTCTACTCCATTCGGACCTGCCACACCTACAGATGAAGTCCCAAGTCCTCCGATTTGGGCTACAGCTGTTTCTGGAGACCAGTTTGTAGCAGTCGATGGTGAAGTATTTGCAGAGTGGGCTCGTTGTAGTGCACTTGACTTAGCGAGCACTCGAGTTTATGCATCAACAACTGAAATTAGTGATGCGCTTGGTCTTACTATGCATACCGAAATTTTGCCCCAAGTAGGAAATGTAAGTACATTGACTCTAGAGGCAGGTAAACCACACTGGTTAGCATTTACTTGTGTTGATGAATCTGGGCAAGAGGATTTGGTAAATGCTACTGTTATAGGCCCTGTGGTCCCAACGGGTGGAATCAATGACGGCGTGCCTCCACCAAAATTAACTGGAGTTTGGGCTGAAGATGTTCCTGCTGATGACGGCGGTCGTGTTCAAATGGGATGGGACAATTCTGTTGCATCTGATTGTGCTTATGTCGTTGTTTACATGGCCCCTGTAGACATAGAAGGTGGTTCTTTCCAACCTTCAAATGTCGGTAACATGGAGGAGGCTGCTATTGTTCCGGATTGTGAAACCAATATGACAATCATTGACTCGATTGGAGAAGATGTGCTTATTGACGGTCAAACATATTGGATTGGAGCAGTTGCTTTTGACAAGTGGCTAAATGGAGACACTGGAGACGTTACAATTCTAGAAGTTACACCATATGTCAACAATATCGATGGGGCGACAGAACCTGATAGAATCGATGAGTTGAATGCGTGGGATCATCCAGATGACGATGGCACTGCGATTGATGTTGCATGGGTCCCTTCACAAGTTGACGACTTTGATTACTATGTGATTTGGGCAGCAGAATATCCATTAGACGATTTAACTGATTTCTGGACTGAAGCTGGTACTGAGCCGGGCAAGTGTGGATGCATTGTATTGGATAAGCAATGGATTGATACTGCAAAGAGTCCGATTGAATTGACATTGAATACGGCTCTATATGGTGGAAGTAGTATCTCATCGTCACTACCTGGCCAGATTGTTCCTGATGTAGAATTATATGTCGCAGTAACTGTCCATGACATCAAAGGCAACGTTCATCTTGACAATTTGAATATCGCAATGGTTACACCAATTGATAATCAAGCAGATACAACAGCTCCAGAGAGATTGACCGGTTTGAACCTATACGACAGAGCGGGCGATGATGGTACCGCTGTGCTGCTTGAATTTGCTCTATCTGAAGAGAGCGATATTGCTTACTACGAAGTGTATGCAGCAGCATTCACTTTTACTTCTGTAGGTTCGAGTGGAACTGTCAAGACACCGGTTGCAACACTAGACCGAGATCCTGCGATTCCATTAACAATCGATATTCTAGCATTTGATGCCCTAGTTGTTCCAAACACACCAGTTACTGTTGCAGTTGTGCCAGTAGATTGGTCTGGAAATGCATATCGTGACAATTTAATCACATCAACTGCAATCGCTATTGATGATGGAGTTGATGACGTAGGAGCATACCTGCCTGACATTGACGGTATTGAACTGCAATGGGTAGATGATTCGATATTGGTTACTTGGGAACATACAAACGACCCAGGTGTACGTTCTTACCTAGTTTATATCTCAGATGAAGAGTTTAGTGCGGTATCAGATGCAACTGAAGTTGGAATGTCAAGTGTAGCATCATCATTCACAATTACAACTACTGATTATCCAGATCTTACAAATGATTCTGCATGGTGGATAGGAGTTGCAGCTAAAGACAATATCAACAGTCGTCAGATCATTCAATCACAGGAGATTGATTCTATCGACGCTAGTGGCGGCGATGAAGAAGGAGATGGTTCAGATGGAGACGATTCTTCTACAGACTTAGGAGAGTTGCTGTCAACAGGAAACATGATATTGGCAGGAATGGTTTTCATTACAATGCTATTGCTTGTATTGGTTCTACGAGGTAAGGGCAGTAAGTCTACTCGTAGTAAGGACTGGGAGTTACAAGAAGCAACATGGGGCATTCAAGCAAGAGAAGGATGGGACGATGCCGGGACTTTCGGAGGACTGTCTCCTCCTCCAGTAGCGCCACCTCAAGCGATTCAACCTGCACAACAGAGCGACATTTATGCAGCAGCACAAAGAATTCAGCAGCCTAGTCAGCCTGTTCAACCACAAACCCAAGTTCAACCACAACGCTGGACTCAACCTGCTCCAGAGCAGCCAGCTCAAGGAGGAATAGATACCTCATTCTTGGATGATCTGTTGTGATTGTATGGTAATGGGACCTAAAAGCGCTGTATTTACTACGGTGAGAGCGAGAAGTGGAAAATTATTCCATCTCGATTTACACTTACAGCGACTTACAAGGCATGCTGCTGTTTTGGGAATTGAAGTTCCTGATATTGAAATTCCAAATGGACTTGAAGGATTAATACGAATTCAAGTTGATAGTGAAGGGGTTAGTTTCAATTCTAAAGATTTCTATCAAGATATACACATGGATGCTGAAGGAATTACAGTTCCTGCGCCTAGATGGAGTCGCAAAATAATGGGAACTAAACACGGGGATTGGGACGCTTATCGACAGATTACTTCTGAGGTTTTGAGTAAAGGCGCTGATGTAGCAATATTAGTTCACGATTATTGTATTATAGACGGTGATAGAGTAATGCCACTAATACTGGATAATGATGGTGTTGTATGGATTAGTGATGCTAAATTAGGTGGCGTGGATTCTGTTACTTTTGATGTATGCAAAAGCGCAATCGAAGATTCTGGTTTCATAATTAGCGAAGGCAGATTAAACGAAAGAATTGTAGCAAGGGCGAAAGAAATCGTCTTGTTGGGAACTGGGATGGGTGCTGCGAGATTAACTGTTCTTGACGATGTTGATATCGGAGACGGTAGCGACAATTTACAGAAAGTTTGCATTGAAGCGCTTGGAGAGGGTTGGCGATGATTGACCGTCTGCTTTCTGCTCAAGGTGAAGATCGAATTTTACTATTATCTGGTGGGCCTAAGTCCCACCTAACAAAGAGAAGTATGTTCGCAAAGGGCATGAAAAAGAGATTGGTTATCACTCAACCAGAAACAGAACCTCAAGTCCCTCATTCACCACTAAATGGTGAGACTATTGTTTCAGTGCAAAATACTCCAATGGAAGGAACATTACAGTCACTTACAAGCACAGGCTGGAAGGCCACAAATATTCTCAATTCCATGACTATTGATTCGATGCTAAGAGCCCTCAAACCACACACACCAGTAGGTTCTGTTTGGGCTGGTTCTCTAGCGTATGATTTGGTTCAGTGGACCCAGCCTCTGCGTTTACAACACCCTCCCTCACCTGGCGACATACTTGCAATTCTGTGGCTAGTAGATGAATGGGAAGAAGATGATGTCACCTTCCCTGAACTACCTGAACCTGTTAGAGGTGGTAGTGAAAAATCATCTCATACAGATGAAGAGCATGCAGAAATTGTTCAGCAAATTAAAGATTCAATTACATCGGGAGAGATATACCAACTAAATTTTGGAAGAACTTGGGAGGGAATGCTAGAGGAAGAACCTGCAGCCATTTTCCACCGTTTGGCGACCAATAACCCTGCGCCGTTTAGTGGGTATATCGAAGCTGCTGATTTAGGCATTGCATTAGCATCATCATCACCTGAAATATTGGTCGAGACACAAGGTCGAACTGTAATGACTGCTCCGATAAAAGGCACTAGGCCTAGAGGCTCTGATGCCGACCAAGAGTCGCTGCTGAGAAGAGATTTGGTACATGACAAAAAGGAACGAGCAGAACACAGGATGCTAGTTGATTTGGAGCGAAATGACTTGGGAATTGTGACAGAACCAGGTAGTGTTGTTCAATCTAGATTCAACGTTGAGGCCTATTCTAATGTACAGCACCTAGTCTCACACATCACAGGTAGACTCTCTGATGAAAACGATGGAATCGATGCACTACAGGCTCTTTTCCCAGGAGGAAGTATCACTGGCTGCCCCAAGACGGTTGTATGTGCATCAATAGATGAATTAGAGAAGAAACCAAGATCATTTTGGACAGGGTCAATGGGTTGGATTGATGTCCATTCGGGAGATTCAACGTGGAATATCATGATACGTACCTTAGAAGCAAGATATACTCCAGATGGTTGGCACGGTACTGTAGTTGCAGGTGGAGGGATTACTATCGAAAGTAACCCGGATGCAGAAGTAGCGGAAGCAGTCTGGAAAGCTGCTGCTCTGAGGCGAGCATGTGGATGGCTAAACCCTGAGGTCAAAACAATCCCGAAAGGTGAGTTAGGGATTTACCCACTATATGTTGAGCAAGAGGAATATCTCGTAAAGAAAAAGTTTGAATTAAATGTTGCATTTATCGATAATTTAGATTCGTTTTCACACAACATAATTCACGCTCTTCAATCTCTAGGGTGTTCGGTTGATACATACGATGGAAGAGGAAAAATCCCTAATTTGGATTACGATGCGATTGTTATTGGCCCCGGACCAGGACGCCCAGAAATTTCTCCATTATCGCTACATGCCGCAAGATTGGATATTCCTGTTTTAGGAATATGCCTGGGCCACCAGGCTATTGGAATTACTAGGGGAATGGATCTCATTGAAAGCCCTCTAGGCCCCGTACATGGAGTGCCATCTCCTGTTTTGGCAGATGGGAGGGGGCTTCTAAAAGAAGGGGAGCATGTAATGACCAGATACAACTCATTGGTATTGAGTGGAAATGGCGAATTATTTGTTACTGCAACGGATGAAACTGGCACATTGCCCATGGAAATCCGAGACGGAAATACATACGGTGTGCAGTTCCATCCAGAGTCGATTGGCTCGCAAAATGGTATGGCTGTCTTAGAAGAATTTCTTAACCGAGTAGCGCATTGTTGAAGTGGAGGCGGTTAGTGGCGGTTATCATGCCGACCTGTCGTCACTGCTACGGCACCTATGCCCGTGAGCAATTCATACATGGAAATGGACCTAAAAGTCAGGTCTGTGTTCGATGTGGAGTTGAGAAAGGTTTAGCCACCCAAGAAGAAGCTGCTTCGTATTACGACAGTTCGACTGCTAATGCAAGATTCTCTGCAATGGCAAGGCGATGGTCGCCTTTGATGTGGCTTTCCGTGCTTTGGATTGCGTGGACATTATTCATCAGAAGTGTTGAACCTTGGGGGTTGTACACGCTGATTCTTCTAGCGGCATGTACTCTATTAGTTCCAGTTTACATGTTCTTCGTTTCATCGAAGCACATGGCAGTTATGGCTAGATTAACTCCTGAATATGAACGCCCCAAGGGTCATTGATTGAATTTGAATCAAAAGTCGATTCGGCAATTTTACTAAATACCCAAGCAATACAGACTCGATTTACACAGAAGCCGAAACTGAATGTCTATTCTAAAATCGGTGAAAAAACAAGTCGGGTGATTTGAATGAGTGAAGAGTTCGATAAATCAAATTTATTCAATGTAAAAGATGGCTTGAGGGACTTGTTTAATCGCCCAACATTCCATCAGCCTGTAATTGATGGAGTTCGAGCAATTGCTGTCCTATGGGTTCTGTTCTTCCATGCCTGGTTTTTCCAAAATAGCCAATGGACCAACGGTAATGAGTTACCATTTTATGATTCGATATTCAATAATTTTGCATTCTCTTGGTTAGTAAAAGGCGGCCTAGGAGTTGATATGTTCTTCGTGATTAGTGGATTCCTTATTGGTTCAATTATTTTCAAAGAAATCAACAAATCAGAAACCATGAATTTCAGAAGGTTTTACGCTCGCAGGTTTTTGAGACTAATGCCAGTCTATGTCGTGGCAATGGTTCTTGGAATATTTTTCATGAAAGGAGAAAACTTGGAATATGTCTGGGCAAATATCCTTTACGTAAACAACTTCATCCCAATTGAAAATCAATATATGGGGTGGTGCTGGTCATTAGCAATAGAAGAGCAATTCTATCTTATTGCCCCGGTATTCCTCTTATTTATGCGTAAATCAGAGCATTTCTTCATGTGGTGCGTTGGACTTTTATTCATTGGATGGTTGTTGAGAGTATTTGCGCTAGAGTATTACGATCTAGCTGTCTTTTGGGACATTCAGGACTTAGGTTCTGCTAACTGGGATGCCCGATTTAATCACACATACGACAACTTCTACACACGATATGGTGGTTTGTTGATTGGTATCATGGCTGCATGGTTACATATTTTCAGAAATGGAGAGTTGAAGAGATTCTTCGAAAGTAGTGGGAAAGTAATTTTCTTATCTACAACAGCATTGGTTTTATTCATCTGCGCATCGATGCTCGACATGAGATATATTGTAGATACGCCATACCTTGTACAGTTAGCATGGTATGCAACTGAAAGAGATATTTTTGCAGCAAGCCTAGCATTCCTCATTATTGCAGCACTTTATTCCAAAGATGTAATAGCTACGAGTTTGAGAACAATTCTTGGTGCTAAATTTCTTTACCCGATTGCTCAACTATCTTATTCTGGATACTTGATGCATGAAATGATAATGATTTGGTTATTCCCAATCTCAACAGAGTTCTTCATCACCGATATGGAAATGTCTGGTAACACTGCATTCATCCTAAACGCAATTCTTGCACTAACATTGACCTTCGTATCTGCAATGACATTGTATGTATTCGTTGAAAGGCCATGTATGAGACTACGTCACCATCCTATGATGAAGAGAATTGAGCTTTCATCTTCAGCACTAAACGCTAAACCTGTAGTTGCATCATCGTCATCTGGTAAATCTGCAACGATTGCTAGCGCTGCAGACTCTACTATTTTAGAAGCAGAAATTATCGATGATAGTTGGGCCTCACAAAAGGACAACCAGCCAATGTTTGGTACTTTTTCTGCAAAGGCTGCTATGGCAATCGGCCTAGTAATGCTACTATTATCTTCAACCATCCTTTACACTGTAATGTCTTCAGATGGAGGCGAACTGGAAGAAGCCGCTGATACAATTGCATCTGATGACCCCACTATTTTTGTCACAGATAGTTCGGGAATGCCGGTCAATGAAGCACCATTGGAAATGGATTTCATATTCAGTGATGTAGGAGAAACTGGAAAGGAGCCTAGTATTGGCATTACTTCTAGCGGCTGTATGTTCTTCATCGCGATGGAGAAACCAATGCGTTCATGTGATCATGGCGAAAGTTGGACAAATGTCGCAGACATCACCCAAGCCCCGTTTACGAGCGACCCTTACGGGTGGGTTGACCCTGTGACCGACCGCGTATTCAATATCCACATGATGGGGTTGGAATCCACATGGATTGGATGGTCCGACAATGATGGAGAATCATGGCTGGGCAATCCCCATGATTCAGGTACAACACCACTGAATGACCACATCAAGTTAGCATCTGGCCCTTGGACTGATGAAGGGCTAGGTCTTGTTGGTGTATTTTCTCAGAATATTTACGAAACTGCAGTATATTTCTGTTTCAATAAGTTAGTAGGTATTTCCTGCTTCACTAGTTTCGATGGTGGTGCTTCTTTCGAGTTAGGAGGCAATATTGTTGGCCTAGCATCGACAAACGGTGGATTACATGGTGCGATTACAACCGCTCCAGATGGAACTGTTTACGTAACTCCTCGTGTAGAAACTCCAACACTAATTTTCTCTAAAGATAACGGACTAACCTGGGATGAAAGGGAAATGGGAAATGATGCAGGCACGCCTAATCCTCGCAAAAACTCTGAAGTTGCCACTGACAGTGAATCCAACGCCTACCATATTTGGACTGGTGGCGACCAAGGTATTTACATGTCTAGAAGTACAGATTCCGGAGAATCGTGGGAGCAGGAAAGTATCCGTATAAGTCCAGCAGAAGTAATTTCTACAGCATTCCCTCAAACTGATTCTGGCGATCCAGGAAGAATCGCAATTACTTACCTTGGTAGCGAAAACGGTTCTTTGCTAGGAACTACAGATATCGATGGAAACGATTGGAATGGTAACGGGCACCTTGCTCCGGGTGGAGTTCACTATCACCTGTACGTAACTTACAGTCTAAACGCCCTAGATGATAACCCTACATTCCATACTCGTAGACTGACTAACGACCCTGTTCAAGTGGGTGCAATATGTCTGAACAGTGGCGATTGCCGTTCCGAAGAAGGAGGTTCTAACCGAAACCTACTGGATTTCAATGATCTAACAATTGACCTTGAAGGTCGCGTTTACATCGCATTTGCCGATGGTTGTATCGATGCTTGTGCAAGTAGTGAAAATCCACAACCTGCCGATTCCAGAGCTGGCCGAGGCTCTGTATACTTCATGGCAAATGGACCTAGCCTGTATGTGGAAGTAGGAGAAATGATGTCACCAGCCACCGCACCAAGTACTGAAGAGCCTGATAAAATGACTATTGCTCTACAATTAGAAGTTGCTAGAGAAGAAAGTGATGAAGAATAATCACGACTTTGCGTGAATTTTAATCACATCGTTATCGCTGCATTCATGTTCAGCACCTACTACTCGACGAGTGCGTCCATCTATCGCTTTGATGAAACCGTCTCCTAGATCACTATGAACCTTGTAAGCAAGAGCCTTCGTTTCAATTCCATCTGGGACTACGAAAGCATCGGGCAATATTCTGCCTTCTCCATCTTTCCAAGCAGTCTCATCTGCAACCGGATACACAACTACGTGATTCAATGCATCGAAAAGAACCCTTGAGAGTAATAATGCGACACCAGTGCCACCAGCGCTAGATAGCTTTTCTTTCATTGAAGAAAGTGCGGTGATTTGGGCAGGGTTAAGTTTGGATTCATCTGTAATAGAGAAAGTGACGCTTCCTGGGTTATACGAAATCATTCCGCCTGAGTCTGCCCTGCGCAAAGCCAACTCCATGTCAGCCATGGTGGGCTGAACTATGCCGTTTGAATCGATAGCA